>Ga0136557_1000544_pt1 | contig 27915 bp, 30 predicted proteins | sample AntRauTorckE6832_FD_104796 | JGI IMG/M metagenome (GOLD analysis project Ga0136557, IMG submission 104796) | Saline lake microbial communities from Rauer Islands, Antarctica - Metagenome Torckler E6 #832 | ecosystem: Environmental > Aquatic > Non-marine Saline and Alkaline > Saline | place...
ACATCAACACCTGGAAGTTCACTCCCCACGGCATCGGTTTCAGGCTCAACCGGTTCCTCGAGAAGCTCATCGTCGGTACCGGCAAAAACGGCCGGCGCTTCCTCGTCATACAAGTCAGCACCGGTTGCCAACGCGGGGGCAGGCTCGCCGGCATGCTCAGGAAGCGGTTCTTCCTCGGAATCATCATCATCTTCGGTCTCAACATCTACACCACGCAAGACCTTGTCCGTGTCAAGCTCACGGGCTGCTTCCAGCTCAGGTTCTTTAAACATGCCATCGAGTCGGGATTCCATCTCGCTGGCCAGAATACCATCATCCTGATCGGACCGGCTCTGTGCTGTTTCGTCTTCCCCAATATACTCATGAGCTTCATCTAAACCATCAGCGTCTCTTTCCTGCAGCTCGGCAGCCGCCTTCTCCTCCTGAAAGCCACGAACATCTTCGGGCATATCGGCAAAAGCGGGCTGAATTTCTTCCTCATCACCTTCCTCGATATATTCTTCGACAACATTTGCTGATCCGGCGGCAATGGCCTGCGGAGAAACAGATTGAGCTATGGCCGCTTTAAACACGTTAAATTTCTCAACCTCGGGCAGCAACACATCCTTTTCTGCCTTGCCGCTGAGATTATCTCGCACAACGGTCTCCAGGCCCATGAAAAAAGAATGGAGGAGCTTGAATGCATCAGCATGGGAGTCACTTCGCTTGAGATTAATGTAGGCGCCTAAAGAACCTATGCCCTGCAGAAATATCTTTTTGACCTTGCTCCCTGCAAATTGTTTTTCCAGACGCTTGACTTCCTTGCTCAGGGAATTGAGATCATGCTCGGTGATTTCCCAGTCAATTCCATAGACCAGCGCCTTGAGGTTGATAAGCGAATGAGCATCCGGCTGTTCATCTGCTTCCTCCTGAAAATCAGCCATGGCCGGCTCACGAGTCGGAGATACCACGCTTTTTGGAGAGGGAGAGGGGGGTGGAACTTCTCTTTCAACTTCCGGCGTAGCGACAGCAGCCTGCGGTGTGATGGAAGCTATCTGCTTTTTCAGTTTTTCGAAACGTTCTATGTCCTTGCGCAGAAGACTTTTTTTCTCGTTAGCAGGTATCTCATCATCGGAGTTGATTTTCTCTAGATTTGTATAAAACGTCAGCAGCAGTTTAATTGCATTTGGATGCGCGGAGGCCTTTTCCTTATATATATATTTTCCTATCTTTTCAAGTGCTTGAAGGTAAATGAGATTGACTTTATCTCCTGCCCAGACACCCTTCAAGTCTTGAAGCTCGTCATTGAACTGACGCAGAATAGTATCCGTAATTTCCCACTCTATGGAGAGGATGAGTGATTTGAGCCGGGCCAGAGGAGAATCCTCATCATCAACATAATCGAAAAGATCAACATCACCGCTATCGAAATCCTCGTCATAGTCGGTAATGCCTGAAGTCAAGTCATCGTCATACCCGCCCTGTGTCAGATCATCATCGTATTGATCTTGTTTATAATGTTCCACTGCATCTTCTCTCTAGAGTAGTTTTTTCTGGATAGACACAACCGTCGAAGAAATAATTTTTTTCAGTGTTGCCGCGACATTATAGCCTGTAATCGCACTGGCCTCATAATACGGCACTTTGAGACGGCTGTTGAGATCCTTTTCAAGAACCGAGGTGGGAAGAATGGGAATACCGTGCTCTTTCAAATCCACCTTATTATATTGTAATACTAAAGGGATATTGAATATACTTTCTTTATAGGACTGGAGATTCTCATGCAGCTGGTTGAGGGATCTGATGTTCTTGGAGCGCTGTTTCGCCATAGCGTCGGCAACAAAAACAATGCCGTCCACCCCGCGCAGGACAAGTTTTCGGGTTGCATTGTATTTTACCTGTCCGGGTACCGTATAGAGCTGAATCTTGATGTCATAGCCTTTAATTTTTCCCATGTCAAATGGTAGAAAATCGAAGAACAACGTTCTATCTCCGTGGGTTTTCAGGCTCACCATCTCTGATACAATTTGCTTTTTATAGGTGCGGTTTACGTATTCCAGATTGGTGGTTTTGCCACAACGTCCCGGGCCGTAATACACAATCTTTACTTGAACTACCTTGTCTTTCAGATTGATAAAACTCAATTCCTGTCCCCCGCTCTATGAATTCCACTGTTTTTCTATCACCAGTAACATACGACGCTCAGGGACTATTTACTTCCCCACACTTTACGGATTTTTTCAATAACATCAACTACATTCAAACGCAGAAAACCAAGGGAGATTTCTCTTCCAAACATGGAAATAAGAAGCAGCTCATCATCTATCTTGCTAAAATGAATATTAGACTCCTGGCCTTTATGGAAGAGAAGTGAGAATTCCTGTTCTCCCACCAGTTTTGCCATGGCATCGACAGTGGCAAAATTTCCGGCAGCCAAAGCAGCAAAGGAATAGACATCATACTTGCTTTCCCCATTATCCCTGGCGGTTATTATATTTCCCGCCATGTCTATTATTATTACACAGTCAACACCTAGCTTTATCAGCTTATCGCTTAAAATCGTGTCGATCTGCTCAAGCTGCTCTTGACTGACAATTCCATAATTCATTCCGTTTCCCTCGTTTTTGTTTTTAGCCGACTATTTTTCTCACCTGACAGAGTTGCTCTTCACTGCCCTTCAAGCACACCCCGATAAGCATGAACATCGAAATAAAAAATCCACCAGCGTCCATTATTTTTTACACACCAGCATATACCGGCACACATACCGGTTTTTTTCCACGCATGTATTTACTCACTAACATTATTTCATATTTATTGCAAAATTCCACCAAAAAAATAACAATTTATCCTCAACAACAACACTTCCGGGCACTGCAGGAAGACAGACGCAAACAAGTAACAATTGTTTTTCATGCATATATACCCAATGACCAGGGGAAATGTCAAATTTGTAATTCATGCCTTCAACTCCGGCATATTTCTCAATTTCCGTGCCACCTTTTCACTCAATCAAGCCAATGATCAGAATCTGATGCGCAAGGGGAGAGCTAAACAGTACCCTGCCGAAATAAAGGCGGAAGGGTACTTTCCCAACATATTCAAGACGTCTTAACCATAAATATATTCTTTTTCCAATATATTGTGTTTTTTTTCACTATCTTTCCGTTGAGATCTCCGTTGCAGTACAGTATCGAATCTGCTAAAAAGAATCAGGAGGAAAAACAGTGACACGAAAAAAAACCACACCATCGCTGCCGACTGTAGCAAATATTACGGCAGATACTACTGCAAATACTACATATCTGATAGATACCCACTGTCACCTCGACATGGGTGCATACAGCGACGACCTTGAAACAATATTATTGAATTGCTCCGCCCACGGTGTTCGTGCAGTGATCACGATCGGCATTGACACGGAAAGCTCACACCAGGCAGTCAGACTTGCTGCCAGGTTTTCCATGGTCTGGGCAACCGTTGGTATACATCCGCATGATGTGGGAAACATCGATAACTCAGATCTTGCTGAAATTTCGGCACTTATTAAACAGCAGAAAGACAAAGTCGTGGGATATGGCGAAATCGGCCTTGATTATGTCAAAAAATACAGCCCCGCAGATGTACAGAAAAAATATTTCAGCCGCCAGCTTGACCTTGCCAAAGAACATAACCTGCCTGTCATTATCCACGACCGTGAAGCTCATGCGGACATACTTGACATCCTTAAAGCGCACGGTCCCTTTGACAACGGCGGCATACTTCACTGCTTCTCCGGTGATCTGAAATATGCCAAACAGATTCTCGATCTTGGCTTTCATATTTCCATACCTGGAATCGTCACCTTCAAGAACGCCAAGGAACTCAAGAACGTTGCCGCCAACATCCCCCTGGACAGACTCCTGCTGGAGACAGATGGGCCCTTCCTCGCACCGGATCCCTATCGCGGCAAGCGCAACGAGCCCCTCTATCTGCTCTACACCGCAGCCGAGATTGCCCGGCTGCGCGGAATCACCCTGGAACAAACGGCTCAGGCTACAACCCGCAATGCACTCCAACTCTTTACCCTCAATGCTGCAACCATTGGTCCCACCGGAGATTGACGTATGATCCGTGAAAACCTCGAACACCTAAAGACGAAAATTGCCGCCAAAGCTTCACGTTGCGGCCGCGGAGAACAAAGCGTTCGACTTGTCGCCGTCTCCAAAAGATTTCCCGCCACCGCCATCAAAGAGGCTCAGGAGGCAGGGCAACACATTTTCGGCGAGAACTACATCCAGGAAGCCCAGGAGAAATACGACCTCCTCAACGGCGAAGCAGATTTCCATTTCATAGGGCATCTGCAGAGCAACAAAGCGGCAGCAGCTGCCCGCATCTGCTCCATGATTGAAACGGTAGACCGCATCAAGCTTGCCAGATCGCTGAACAAACATCTCACCAACATGGACAGGCAGCTCGACATACTCATCCAGGTAAATGTCGGTAGAGATGACAACAAGTCAGGCACCCTGCCGGAAAAGAGCGAAGAACTGCTTCGGGAAATCGGCAAACTTCCCATGCTCAGGCCTCGTGGCCTGATGACCATGCCGCCCTTTACCGAAGACCCCGAAGATGCCCGAATCTACTTTAGAAGGCTCAAGGAGCTGGGCGACACTCTTTGTCATCATAAACTCTTTTTCGACAACTCCGCCGTTGAATTATCCATGGGGATGTCCCATGACTATGAGGTAGCCATCGAAGAAGGGGCAACGCTGGTACGAATAGGAACTGCGATTTTCGGGGAACGACCGGTCAGGTAGTATAATCGCCCCATTACAGTTAAATAACATCCAACAAGGGACGTATATGAATATAACAATAATCGGCACCGGCTATGTCGGCCTGGTAACGGGGACATGTTTTGCTGAATTTGGTCACCATGTCACCTGTGTCGACAAAGACGAGGCCAAAATTGACAAGCTCCACCAGGGCATCATTCCCATTTACGAACCGGGCCTAGCCGCTCTGGTCGCTAAGAATAGCTCGGAAGGCAGACTACAATTCACCACCATGCTACATGAAAGCGTTGCCGACGCCGAAGCGGTTTTTATCGCCGTGGGAACTCCCAGCAGCCGGAGAGGCGATGGCTATGCGGATCTCAGTTATATTTTTGCCGCGGCCCGTGAGATCGCTGGGTCTCTCAAAGGCTATACCGTCATTATTGACAAAAGCACCGTTCCGGTCGGCACGGCAAGACAGGTGGCACGGGTGATCAGCGAAAACAACCCCGACGCCGCCTTTGATGTGGCATCGAACCCCGAATTCTTACGCGAAGGTGCTGCTATCACTGATTTCATGAGACCCGACCGAGTGGTTATCGGGGTTGAATCCCAGCGCGCTGAAGGTGTTCTGCGAGCAATTTACCAGCCGCTTTATCTCCAGGATACTCCCATTGTTAAAACAGGCATAGAAACTGCCGAGCTCACCAAATATGCTGCCAATGCTTTCCTTGCCGCAAAAATCAGTTTCATTAATGAAATGGCGCTGCTCTGCGATTCCATCGGCGCTGATGTCGTTGCCCTGGCCAAGGGGATAGGCATGGACGGCAGAATCGGCAACAAATTCCTTCACCCCGGGCCGGGATATGGTGGTTCATGCTTCCCCAAGGATACGCTGGCATTGATGAGGGTTGCCCAGGAACACGGCCAGAATCTGCGTATTGTCGAAGCCGCGGTTGAGGCAAACTCGGCACAGAAAGCAAAAATGGTAAAAAAAATCAGAGATATGCTTGGAGGGTCTGAAGCCGGTAAAACCATCGCCGTTCTTGGCCTGACTTTTAAACCCGAAACCGATGATATGCGCGATTCTCCGGCAATCACAATTTTGCCGGCTCTTCTGGAAAAAGGCGCTATTATACGGGCACATGACCCTCAGGGGATGGAAGAAGCGAAGCGATATTTACCGGAGGAAGGCATCGTCTATACCAACAACGCCTATGATGCCTGTAGCGGCGCTGATGCGGTAATTCTGATGACGGAGTGGAATCAGTATCGTGCGCTCAACCTGGAGAAGCTGGGTAACATCATGCAAACCAAGGTTTTCATTGATCTGCGCAATGTCTACGAACCTGCAGTTCTCAAAAATGCAGGCTTTGAGTACACAGGCGTGGGGAGGTCATAATAAATACCCTGGAAATACCGGAGCCGGTCTCTTTTCCAGCGTCATACCGGACAAGCCTAGAAATATTGAAACTGAACGCTCCCCGGCGTCATTCCGGACTTGACCCGGAATCCAGGGTCCGGCACGGGGAATTACGGGGAAGATAGTATAAGTGCTCGCGCCGAGACGGTGATAGGTGGTAAATTGGTTGCTTCAAGCCGGCTGGTTTGCCTGGATTCCGGATCGAGCCCGGAATGACGAACTGGTGAGGTAATTGGTATAGGGGGGTGCGGTTGTGGTGGTTGATTGGTTTTTGCTGCACTTCCTTTGCAGTAATTGACACAAAAAAACCTGCCCTATTTGGGCAGGTTTTTTTACTTCTTTCACAAAGACACATCGTAGTTTGCAAATAACTTTTTTGCCATCGTAACTACTTATGGGGGAAGCGACGTAATGGAACTACCCCCGGTATTTGTAACTGCTTGCAGGGTGCATCTACTTCTTACCTGCTGATGCCCTCTTCGCTGCCTTCAACGGATTAACTTTAATGTTGCTGACCTTGATTTCAGGCTTCTTATGTGTTGCAAAGTTGCAAATACCAAGTTTCCACTTCGCTTTTGGAAAAAGATAGGTCCGGCAAAACTGACTACCATCCTCTTCCACAATTCTATCACAACCTTGACAATCTTCGATAACAGGTTGGAATTTACCATCACTATATTTAACCGCAGCCTGCTTCTGCATAATATCCTCCTGAGATATATAAAAAATGTTGCCAGCAAAAGAACAGTTTTTCTTACTGTCCAACTGTATTCATAAAAAACAACCTGTAACAATATCCAATATTGAAATTTTTTACAAGAACAATATCTGTACCATTAACTACTATTACAACTACCCCCAGATGCAATACGCCAATTTTTCTGCATACCTTGTGCGCAACAGTCAACATTGCATATATACAATTTGTATTAAAAATTTCCCTGTCAAACACCACCTCTAGCGCTTTTTTACCATATCCACCTCTTATCACCCCACATGCATCCCCTCTCATCATCCTGCATTCTTCCCCGTCCTATGCAATTTTTATCTGTTTTTCAAAGCTGTTAACTATTTTCAACATATCATTTTTGTGGATCGATTTTTGTTGCAATTTGTCACCTGCTTGTTTTATTACAACTAATATTATAGAGTGGATTATAATTATAATAACATTAGTACGATCCGTTCGGATTACGAACAGCAGGAAACAGAATCAGCAGCATAGTTGGAGACGAAACGATGCCGGTTTATATTTGGAAAGGCAAGAACACCTACGGAGAAAGACGTAAAGGTGAATTGGAGGCTGTGGATCAAGCCGCGGCGATGAGCCAGCTGAAACGCATGCGGATCTCTGAACCCAAGGTCAAAGAAAAACCCAAGGATCTGTTTGAAAACATCCCTCTTTTCCAGCCAAAAGTTACCGGAAAGGATATCGTTGTCTTCACCAGGCAGCTCTCCACCATGATCGACGCCGGTCTTCCTCTAGTACAATGTCTTTCCATTCTTGCCACTCAACAGAGCAATCCCACTTTTAAAAAGGTGCTCCGTGCAATCCAGAGCGACGTTGAATCGGGTACAACATTTGCCGACTCAATGCGCAAGCACCCCAAAGTTTTTGATAATCTCTACAGTAATATGATCGAGGCCGGGGAAACGGGTGGTATCCTGGATACCATTTTGTCCCGTCTTGCTATTTTTATGGAAAAAACCATGGCACTCAAGAAAAAAATCAAAGGTGCCATGACCTACCCTCTAATCTGTCTTGCCATTTCCATTCTTATCCTTGGAGTCATTCTCATCTTTGTTATTCCTGTCTTTGATGAAATGTTTACCAGCTTCGGCTCCACCCTTCCAGTCCCCACCCAAATTGTCATATCGATGAGCAACTTTGTTAAAGGCAATATCATTTTTATGCTCATCGGATTGGTTGCTGTCATTTTCATTTTCAAAAAGATTTACAGTACAGAAAGAGGCAGATTTCGTATAGATGCTACTATGCTGAAAGCACCGGTTTTCGGCATTCTTATCAGAAAAATCGCAGTTGCAAAATTCACCAGAACATTGAGCACGATGCTGCAAAGCGGCGTTCCAATACTTGAAGCCCTGACCGTGGTTGCCCGCACCTCCGGCAATAAAGTCATAGAACGTGCTGTCTTTCGTGTCTCCGACGCCATTGCCGAAGGGCGTCCCATTGCAGAACCTCTCAACGAAAGTGGTGTTTTCCCCAACATGGTGGTCCAGATGATCAACGTAGGTGAGTCCGTCGGCGCCCTTGACACAATGCTTGAAAAGATCGCTGATTTTTATGACGAAGAGGTTGACCAGGCCGTAGAAAACCTCACCGCAATGATCGAACCGTTTATGATGGTTTTTCTCGGCGGTATGATCGGTGGGCTAGTTGTGGCAATGTATCTGCCGATATTTAAAATTGCTTCAGTTGTTTAGGAGGCCAGGTTCTTTGAAAATTGACTCAGCTCAGAAACATTGTGCTGGCTCCCTGGACACAAATCACCAAGACAACACTTCAATATCATAATCATATTTCTAGTAAGGCCGTTATTATCAGTGGTTTTTCCGGACTGAAACGCGGCTTACGGAAATATCTGCCTCAATGCTTTGCCTCCCTACGTTCAACTTTTTTATGAAATTTGAACAAAAAAAGACACATAAGTTGACATTCTTTTCTCAAAGTATATGATAAGAGGTGGTATATTGATAATCAAAGAGATAGGGACACTCTGTATAGGTTCTCATCTGTAATGCCTGAAAAAACATTGCAGTGTGTTCGGCCATTTTATCTGCCACACTTATTTTTACATTCATGAAGGGGGAATTATGACACTGACAAAAGCTGATCTGGTACAGCAAGTGTATAAGAAACATGAAAATCTGACCAAAGCCCAGGCAACCGAATCTGTTGAAGCCTTTCTGCGCATTTCCAAAGATTCACTTATTTCAGGATCCGATCTTCTCTTGAGCGGATTTGGGAAATTCAACGTCAAGGACAAGAATTCCAGAAGGGGCCGCAACCCGCAGACAGGGGCAGAGCTCACACTTGACGCCCGAAGGGTTGTCACCTTCAAGCCTTCCGGAATTTTACGTGACAAGATAAACAGTTAGCCATCGTTTTTTTCTCCGCGCAGCGCAATACTTTTTAATCGGCTCTCTCTGCATCTTGCCGGAGAGCCGATTTCCTTTCCTCTTTCTCCGCTCGCCTCATGAAACACGTGTTCAACACCGTCGTGTTCAACGACATTTTCGACTCAGGGCTCTACACGACCCACCCTTTTTTAGACAGCAATTGTATCGACCTCAATCTTGGCCATTCCCTTTCACGATGCGGGGTGCTGACCCCACCTATCCTTCTGGAACAACAAAAAGATAACTATGACATCATCTGCGGTCGCCGGCGTCTTCGCTATCTTGAAGAACAATTGCAACAGGAGAGTTGCTGCTGCCGCATCTTTTCGTCTTCAACTCCCTTCGACCACATACTTGCAGTGCTCGTAGAGGACCAGCACGCCGCAGCTCCACTCAGCATTATGGAACAGGCCTGCTTTGTTGAGTTGTGTCACCGGCTGTTAGATGACAACAAGGCTGTAGAGAGCTACCTGAAGACACTGCCGAACGGCAGAATAACCAAGGGGACCAGCTTTCTCAGACCACTGCTGCAATTGGAAGAAAATGCTCAAAAGATGCTTCATGAAGGCGTTATTGCTGAGAAGATCATTACTCCCCTGCTACAACTAAACGATGATGACCGACTGGTCTTTCAGGAGATTGTCACTACTGTGCAGCCCGGCGGCAATAATCAGAAAAAGCTCATCGTCGCATTGAACGATATAGTGAAAAGAGAAAAAATCACATTGGCAGCCTTTTGCAACGAACCTGACGTCAAGGCTGCCTTAAACGACGAAGGCTTGACCACCCAGCAAAAATGCGCCACGCTTGTAGAAATAGTCACCCGGCGCCGGCAACCGCAGCTGAGCGCGGCCCAACACCTTTTCAGCGAAAGGGTAAAAGCGCTGCATCTCCCCAAAAACTGCGAACTGTCTCACTCGCCTTCATTTGAACGTGATGAGGTGACACTATCTCTACGGTTTTCAGGATTTGATGATTTGGAAAAGCATTGGCCCGAGATCAGGACCAAGGTGGAAAAATGGCTCAGCAGATAGTGCACTCAGCCACAGAAAAAACATCCCGTGGCAATCAGGCAATCAATCAGTAGGAGGATAAGAAATCTCCCCCTCAACCAGCATATCCTCTCCGCAACTCTTCCAGCTGGTGTTGATAAGCCGTATGGCGCTATCCCTGTCGTCTACAACAAGATCAGAAACTACCCCTTCACCGCCGCTTCCCGCAAAAACAGGAGCATAGAACAGATGTACCCTGTCAGCCAGGCGTTGCCGCAAAAATGAACTATGCACTCGGCCGCCGCCCTCCACCAAAACGGAGATGATATCCTGCCGGGCAAGCTCCCTCAACACAATTTCTAGATCGATGGCTCCGCTTTCTTCACAGGCAACCGGCGTAACCGTTACTCCCAGGGCTCGCAAAGTCTTCTTCTTATTATGATCGGCAGAATGCTTACAAAACACCCAGGTGACAGCCCCTGAGTGAAGGTGGAACACCCTGGCGCTCTCCTGCAAAGCCAGGGTACTATCAAGGATAATACGGACGGGATCTCTACCGCTGGTGCCTTCGGAGCCGCCTAGCCGGGTTGTCAGAGAAGGGTTATCAATCTCGGCGGTGCCACGGCCGACCAGGATGGCATCATAATAGTCACGAAGCTGATGGACCCGCGCAAGCGATGCAGTGCCTGTTATCGAGCCGCTCAGCCCTTTTTGGTAGTTAAGCCTGCCGTCAAGACTTATGCCGGCCTTCAAAGCCACCAAGGGCCTGCCTGAGGTTATGTATCGTATAAAGGGAAGATTTATAGCCCTGCACTCATCTTCTAATACTCCGGTTGTCACCTCGACATCGTGATCCAGCAGATATTTTTCTCCGCCACCCGCGACCAACGAATTAGGATCCAGCATGCCTATAACCACTCGCCTGATACCGCCGGCAACTACCGCATGGCTGCAGGGGCCGGTTCTTCCGGAATGATTGCAGGGCTCCAGAGTGACAAACATGGTGGCCCCGCGCGCCTGTTCGCCGGCCTTTTGCAGGGCATGTATCTCGGCGTGGGGGGTACCGGCACGCTCATGATATCCCGTGGCAACAACACCATCGCCTTTGACAATTACCGCTCCGACGCAGGGATTAGGCGATGTTCTGCCCCATGCCTTTCGGGCCTCGTCAAGGGCCATGCGCATATAGTCTTTATCACTTTTCAAGGTGGCCATTGGAGGAACCATTATCAAGCGAATCGGAAACATCTCTCGAATCCAGCAGTGATTTGAGCTCCGACATAAATTCATTAACATCCTTGAACTGGCGGTACACCGAAGCAAACCGGACATAGGCCACTTCATCCAGATCAGGCAAATCTTCCATCACCCACTCACCAATAACCTTGGACAGCACCTCTTTAGCGCCAAGGTCCTGGAGTTTGTGTTCAATGTTGTCAACAAAATCGTCTATCTTGTCAACGCTGACCGGGCGCTTTTCACAGGCTTTTTCAAGGCCTATAACCATTTTCTGCCTATCCCAGCTTTCCCGTCGGCCATCCTTTTTGACCAGCATGGGCATCATCAATTCCAGTCGTTCATAGGTGGTAAAACGCTGGTTGCATGAGAGACACGAGCGTCTCCTCCTGGTAATGGTACTGTCCTTGTTCAGCCGTGAATCGGTAACCTTGTTTTCAAGGTCACCGCAGTAAGGGCATTTCATACAGCCTCCATATGCTTAGGGTCAGCTCAACAATACATTCGTAAAATTGAAGCCTATGTCTACACGTGACATAGATTGTGCTACACCGCAGACGGCAAAACCGCAGGAATGGCAGCCTTTATGTTGCCAGCCTGGTGACAATGGACTGGAGGGGAAAGCTGCTGCATAACTGCTTTATTTCTTGCCGTACAGCAGCTATGGCAGCATCATCGCGGGATGAAATAACCCTGTCCATGCAACCGGCAATATGTTCCATTTCTCCGGGACCCATTCCCCTTGTTGTTACAAGCGGAGTTCCCAGTCTGATTCCACTTGTGACAAAACGGGATGCAGTGTCAAAGGGGATGGCATTTTTATTGACGGTAATGCCGGCCCGTCCCAGCATTTCTTCTGCTTCTTTACCGCTGATCTCCTTGCTGGTCAAATCGATGAGAATGAGATGATTATCGGTACCACCGGAAACAAGCCTGTATCCGCGATCTGCCAGGTTCCTGGCAAGTGCCTGGGCATTATCAACGACGTTCTGCTGATCCTGACGAAAGCTCGGCACCATCGCCTCCTTAAAGCTTACCGCCTTGGCGGCAATGGTGTTCATCAGCGGTCCCCCCTGTATACCGGGGAAAATATTGCTGTCGAGCTTTTTCCCCCATTGCTCTTTTGCCAGAATAAGCCCGCCACGCGGTCCGCGCAGGGTCTTGTGCGTCGTTGAAGTAACGAAGTCGGCGTATTTCACTGGCGAAGGATGCACCCCGGCAGCTACCAATCCTGCAATATGGGCCATATCCACCATAAAAAGCGCGCCCACTTCATCGGCAATTTCCCGAAATGCTGCGAAATCAATAAATCGAGGATAAGAGCTTGCCCCGGCAATAATCATTTTGGGGGAATGTTGATAGGCTACTCTGGCAACCTCTTCCATATCGATTTGCTCATTATCCCGGCGCACACCGTAGGAAGAAAAAGAATAAAGTTTGCCGGAAAAACTCACACTGCTGCCATGGGTGAGATGGCCACCATGAGCAAGATCCATCCCCAGCACGGTATCTCCCGGCTGCAGCGTCGCAAAATAGACCGCCATGTTGGCTTGAGAGCCTGAATGTGCCTGCACATTGGCATACTCTGCACCAAAAATCTTTTTGGCGCGCTCTATGGCGAGATTTTCCACCACATCGGCATGCTCGCAGCCTCCGTAATAGCGTTTTGCCGGGTATCCTTCGGCATATTTATTTGTAAAAACCGACCCCTGAGCTTCCATTACCGCATTGGAAGCTATATTTTCGGATGCTATGAGTTCTATCTGGTTATCCTGACGATCATATTCCGACTGGATGGCATTGTAAATTTCAGGATCAGTTTGACATAATGTCTTCATTGGGAATAAAGGTCCTCCTGGTGTAACTACTCCTGGTGTAACTACTTATGGGGGAAGCGACGTAATGTAACTACCACCGGTATTTGTAACTGCTTGCAGGGTGCCGGAGATTCTCGCGATCAGACTGGTGAAGCGTATTGGTCATACGCAAGCCAGGTGGTTCGCGGGGAGCCCTGGTGCCCTGTGAGCAGTTACCTTCTGGTTTTGATTAATTGCTACGTCATCAACAAGACGTTCGCCTCTCTAAACTGGTAAAGAAAAGGCTGGTATCTCCTGTCGGAAATCCCAGCCTTCACACTCAAGGCCACCTTGAAAAATGGCCCTTTCGGAGTCTACGCTTACCTCTCCAATCTCTTCGTTGCTCGAGAAAATTTTATCCTCCGGTAAGCGAGATACGAGACTCCGAGATATCATCTATATGTCTCTGGTAAAATTCCCTCACGCGCCTCGACCTTGGAGAAAAAATCTCATTTTTTAAGGTAGCCTCAACACATTGTCTGTGCACACCTATACATCAATCGCTAAACTGACGAACACGCTGTTGATGTCGTCCTCCGGCAAATTCCGTTGCCAACCAGGTTTGCACAATTCCTTCGGCAACACCTTGTCCAATATCCCTGGCGCCGAGACAGAGGACATTGGCATCGTTATGGGCTCTGCTCATGCGGGCGGTGTATTCGTTATGACAGTTCGCGGCACGAATTTTTCGACACCTGTTAGCGGCAATAGACATACCAACCCCTGTGCCGCACACAAGAATGCCAAATGCAGCCTCTTTCTGAATAAGCTTTTCACACACAGCGTCGGCAAAGACGGGATAGTCGGCGGATTCTATCGAATCACATCCTACATCAACGATCTCATGGCCAAGCCCTTGAATAAACAGGATGAGCCTTTCTTTCAACTGATAACCACCGTGATCCGCTCCGATAGCAATTTTCATAATTTCCCCTTCGGCGCTGGATGCAATGCTTTGACTCCCCGCACCTATTTATTGAATCGCTGCATAATTACCACACCATTAGTGCCGCCAAAACCAAATGAGTTGGACATGGCATTACGAATATTCATTCGTCGCGCAGTATTGGCAACATAATCAAGATCGCACTCCGGGCTTGGTTCATCCAGATTGATGGTAGGAGGAGCAATCTGATCGTTGATGGCCAGCGCGGTAAATACCGACTCGATACCACCGGCGGCGCCGAGCATATGCCCTGTCATTGATTTGGTCGAGCTGATGGCCAGACTGTTGGCATGTTCCCCGAAAACCTTCTTTAACGCGGCTGTTTCACAACGATCGTTCAATGGAGTCGAGGTACCGTGAGCATTGACATAATCAATCTCATCGAGCGCCAGCCCGGAATCATCGATCGCCATCTGCATACACTTTACCGCTCCGGCGCCGTCTTCGGGAGGCGCGGCAATATGGTACGCATCACTGCTCAAACCATAGCCTATCACTTCGGCATAGATCTTCGCTCCGCGTGCCTGAGCCGATTCGAGCTCTTCCAGAATCAACATACCTGCACCCTCGGACATAATGAAACCATCCCGGTCCTTGTCAAAAGGGCGTGATGCCAGTTTCGGCTGGTCATTGCGCGTTGAAAGCGCCTTCATGGAGCTGAACCCTGCAATTCCGATGGCGCATATAACGGCTTCGCAGCCGCCGGAAATAATCATGTCACAGGCTCCATGCCGGATATGACGATAGGCTTCTCCCACCGCATGCGTCCCCGCGGCACACGCCGTCGTCAGAGCCAGATTCGGTCCCCTGGTCTTAAAATGCATGGAGATATGCCCCGAGGGCATGTTCGGGATAACCATGGGAATGAAAAAGGGCGTAACCTTTTTCGGACCACGATCGAAGAGCACCCTGTGATATTTTTCAATGGTGGGAAGTCCACCCATACCGCATCCGGTGATAACACCAACCCTTTCGCTGTTATCCTCCGTCACCTGGTACCCGCTGTCCTCCATAGCTTCAATGGAGGCGGCAAGGCCATATTGAGCAAAAAGATCTATATGTTTCGCTGTCTTTTTATCGATAAACTGCTCAACATCAAAATCCTGGATCTCACCGGCGATCTTCACAGCCGAGTCACTGGTGTCAAACCGCGTAATCTCTTTTATACCGGTGACACCATCACAAATATTTTTCCAGGATTTTTCAACCCCTATCCCCTGGGGTGTGACCAATCCAACTCCGGTGACTACAACTCTGCGACTCACAATCACTACTCCTTTTTAAAAGCATAGGAGATATGAACCGGCAGAGCAACTATTCAGCAAAGAGCTAAAAACCAGCAGTTTACCCTGAACAGTAACTGTTTAGCAGTGCTCTAGATGTGCACGATCAGCCTGGAAAACTATAGTGTGCCTATGTTTTTCAGGCTGATCGCGAGCAGATGGGGTGCTGCTGAAGAGTTACCCGGCAGGTTCATATCCCCGGATAATACACTGTAATACTATTATTTCAGATTATTGACATAATCTATGGCATCCTGAACAGTGGCTATCTTTTCTGCTTCCTCATCGGGAATTTCTATGTCGAAGCCTTCTTCCATTGCCATAATCAGCTCAACGAGATCAAGCGAGTCAGCGCCAAGATCGTCAACAAACGAGGCATTAGGTACGACTTTTTCTTTTTCCACACTTAACTGCTCTACAATAATATCGACCATTTCTTTATCTATAGCCATTGTCCATTCTCCTAACTGTTGATGATAATTGCTTTATGATGGTACAGCAGCGCTGCACGGTTACCCCCGCAGTATCGAAATAAGGCGCCGTCTCATAATGTCATTGTCCCACAATACGACACTGTCGGCACCAAGGCAATACAAACAAGGTAATACAATTTTTAAAACGATAGCAAGCTAAAATACTTCTCTGCAGCCTGTCGAGTACCACCTGCTCGTCGACAGCCTCCTGTTTTTCTACAAGCCACCTTGAAAAATGGACCTTCTCGGAGTCTCGCTTCGCTCACTTACCGTCCAATCTCTTCGTTGCGCGAGAAATTTTTATCCTCGAAGGTAAGCGTAGACTCCCGGTAAGCGAAGGCTCCGAGAAATCTCATTTTTCAAGGTAGCCTACATGTACATACCGCCGTTGACATGAATTGTCTGACCGGTGATATAGCGGGCATCATCTCCGGCGAGAAACCCTACAGCCGCGGCGACATCTTCGACCGTCCCCAGACTTCCCAACGGAATTTCACTTTGGATCTTTTGCTGGGCCGCCTCGTCCATGGCCTCCGTCATATCCGTTTTGATATACCCGGGCGCGACGCAGTTAACGGTTATTTCACGGGATGCATATTCCCGCGCCAGGGATTTGGCAAGTCCGACAAGTCCGGCTTTAGCCGCGGCATAGTTGGCCTGGCCGCCATTGCCGGAAAAACCGATGACCGAAGAAATGTTAATGATCCGGCCCCAGCGTTTTTTCATCATCGCCTTGGAAGCGGCCTTGGCGCAGAGAAAAGCGCCTTTGAGATTGGTGCTCAGTACGGCGTCCCAATCCTGCTCCTTCATCCTGGCGATGAGGCCGTCACGTGTGATGCCGGCGTTATTGACAAGAATATCAAGTGATCCGGCATCCGCGATGATTCCTTTCAAGCTCGCGGCAACCTGCTCGCCATCACCAATGTCAAAGCAGATGATTTGTGCCGATCCACCAGCGTCTTCTATGATTTTCAGGGTCTCCTGCGCTGCTTCTGGTCGACTGACATAATTGATGTATACATGCGCTCCCATGGCGGCCAGACGGAGGCAAACAGCGCGTCCTATACCTCTGCTTCCGCCGGTGACCAGCGCCACTTTTCCTTGCAGACTCATGCCTTTCGCTTCTCCTCTATTTTAGTGATGAGCTTGGGTATGATTTCAGTAATATCCCCGACAATGCCAAAATCGGCTACGTCGAAAATCGGTGCGTTTTCATCCCTATTAATGGCGACTATCGCTTCCGCCGACTGCATGCCGGCAACATGCTGTACCGCACCGGAAATGCCGCAGGCCACATAGAGTTTCGGGGCAACCGTTTTTCCAGTCTGCCCCACCTGGTGGGGGTAAGGAATCCAGCCGGCATCTACCACCGCGCGAGAGGCCGCGACATCGGCACCCAGCGCTTCAGCGAGCCGCCGTATCAGCTCAAAGCCTTTTTCGCTCTCCAGGCCGCGTCCGCCGGAAATGAGGATATCGGACTCCTGGATGTTGACGTTGCCCTGCTGCGCGCTTACCGACTCCACAACCGTCGTTCTACTCTGCAATTCTTCGGGAGTTGGTTCTACATTCACGACTTCGCCGCTGCGTGATACATCAAAATCACGGCTTTTCATGACCTTGGGACGAACGGTGGCCATCTGCGGCCGGGAACGCGGACATTCAATAGTCGCCATGATATTGCCGCCGAAGGCCGGACGCGTCTGCAAAAGAGCACCGTCATCCCGACGTATTTCAAGACCGGTGCAATCGGCCGTCAAGCCGGCATCAAGCGCCGTTGCAACACCAGGAATAAACGACCTGCCGATGGCTGTCGCCCCCGCCAAAACAATTTCCGGTCGATGCTTTTTGATCAACCGGGTCATGATCTTGGTATATCTGTCTTCGGTAAACGGCTCAAGCTCGGCATGCTCCACCTTATACACGACATCGGCTCCATAGCCTATAAGCTGCTGTGCGGTATCCCCAATTTCACTGCCGATAATCACGGCACTGAGCACAACTCCCCGACTGTCTGCAAGCGTCCTGCCAATGCCAAGAAGCTCCTGAGATACAGTGGCGAGACTATTTTTGCGATATTCGCAAAATACCCAGACGCCGGAGAAACTCGCGAGATCGACCTTGGCAGCGGCGTCCTCGATCTCAAGGGTCAAAGCTCCGGGATCGCAAGCCTCGACACATGCCCCGCACAGAGTGCAACTATCGCCGACCACCGCCACATCATCGACAACTTCTATGGCACCAAAGGCACACTGCTCTTCACATATGCCGCACCCTATACACAATTCTTTATCTATCTTTAACATCAGCGATCTCTTGCACTATTTAAAGGTACGGTTTAAGCTTGTCGACGAGTTGATCAAGCTGCTCATCGATAGTTCCGCTGAAAACAGCGCGCTCCCCTCGTGGTTCGGGCGGGAAGACCTTGACAACCTGGGTTGGTGATCCAGGAAGGCCGATGGAACCGGGATCGGCTCCTATATCCTCGGCGGATAAGGTTGTAATCTCAGCCTTTTTGGCCTTCATTTTACCCTTCAACGACGGCACCCGGGGCTCGTTGATGTCCTTGACAACCGTCAGCAGTACCGGATATTTAACCTCGACAACATCGTGCCCGTCATCCATCATACGTTCGACGACCATTCCGTCATTATCAGCAGAACGAACGTTCTGTACACAGGTAATGTAGGGAATATCCATCCGCATGGCCAGGCCGGGGCCGACCTGAGCTGTATCGCCATCGATGGCCTGCTTGCCGCACAGCACAAGATCGAACCGCCCTGTCTTTTCAATGGCTTTTGCCAATGTATAGGCGGTGGCCCAGGTATCCGCACCGGCAAAGGCCCGGTCGGAAACCAGTACGCCGTTGTCGGCGCCACAGGAAATGGCAAGACGAAGCACACCCTGGGCCTGCGGCGGGCCCATGGTTATCACGGTAACCTCACCGCCCAACTGCTCCTTGAGACGAACCGCCTCCTCCAGGGCATACTGATCATAGGGGTTGAGGATGGATTCCACCCCTTCGCGCGCCAATGTATTTGTCTCCGGGTCCAGACGGACATCTTTGGCGTCGGGAACCTGCTTTACACATACAACTATTTTCATGGATAGCCTGTCTGTTCTTTCATACGGGAAGTTATTCAACAAAAGACCAAGCAGTTATCTTTGCACGCTGCATCGGCCTTCAGGATATTGCTCGTTCAACTCAGCGGGTATATTCCCTATTGAGCTCCTGGCCGATAACGTTACGCTGCACCTGATTGGTTCCCTCGTAAATCTGGAGGATCTTGGCATCGCGCATCATTTTCTCAACCGGATATTCGCACATATAGCCATAGCCTCCCATAACCTGGACTGCATCGGTGGTCACCTTCATGGCCATATCGGTGGCAAACACTTTGCTCATTGATGATTCCTTGGAAATATTTTTGGGATGAGCGTCAATATGCTTTGCCACGCTATAGACAAGCGCCCTGGATGCTTCAATATTCATTGCCATATCGGCCAGCATATGCTGCACCGCCTGGAAGGCAATAATAGGCTTATCGAACTGGACGCGCTGTTTGGCGTATGTAGCCGCCTCGTCCAATGCTCCCTGCCCCAGGCCTACACCCAGTGCGGCAATCCCCGGCCTGGAGGCGTCGAGGGTTTTCATCACGGTGATAAAACCCGTGCCTTTGCGGCCTATTATACGATCCTGGGGAATCCTGCAATCCTTAAAAATCAGCTCAGTGGTCGAAGAAGCCCGTATTCCCATTTTATTTTCCTTAGGACCACAGCTGAACCCCGGGTCGCCCTCTTCCACAATGAACATGGAAGCGCCGCGGGCCCCCTTGCTGCGATCAGTAATGGCAACCACGGTATAGATCTGGGCTTCGCCGCCGTTGGTAATCCATTGCTTGGTACCGTTCAACACCCACTCATCACCGTCAAGTACGGCAGTGGTTTTGATACCAGAAGCATCGGACCCCGCGTTGGCCTCGGTGAGACCAAATGCGGCAAAGGCCTCTCCAGCAGCAACCTGGGGGAGATATTTATCCTTCTGTTCCTTGGTCCCGGAAAACAGGAGCGGATAAATGCCCAGGGAACTGGCGGCAAAAGCCGTCCCCACCCCGATACAGCCGCGTCCGAGTTGCTCGAGAGCCAGGACGATGTCAAAACAGCCGCCGCCAAAACCACCATACTCTTCCGGAATGGGAACACCAAAAAGATCCGCCTGGGCCATTTCGTTCAATATATCCCGAGGAAACTGGTGTTTTTCATCCAGCTCAGCCCGGTTTGGTATTATTCTCTCATCAGTGATCTGTTTGGCAATATCAACGATCATCTGCTGTTCTTCTGATAAAAAATAATCCATCATTATCTCCTCACTACCACTTTATCAGGGATGCACCCCAAGTAAATCCACCGCCAAATGAACAGAAAAGGACCACATCCCCGTTTTTGATTCTGCCGTTCCTTCTGGCCTCATCAAGGGCAATGGGTATCGACGCGGCTGATGTATTTCCGTATTGCGGAGCGTTTATAAGTACCTGATTGGTTGAAAGTTCAAGTCTTTCGACCAGCTTGTTCAAAATTCTGACGTTGGCCTGATGAGGGATGACGAGATCCACCGCGCTGATTTCGTAGCCCGTTTTTTGTAATAGTCCGTGTACCGCCTCCGCCATGGCCTTAACGGCATGTTTAAAAACCTCTCTGCCCTCCATGACGATATGTGCTCCAGACCATTCAGGAACGCTGATGTCTGCATTACAGCTTGCCGCTGTATGCATATGCAAAAGCTCCCAGAGTTTGCCATCGGAAAACAGGTCGGCAGCGATGATACCGCGTTGCTCATCGTTGCTATGTCCCACCACAGCGGCCCCTGCACCATCTCCAAAAAGAATACAGGTATTGCGATCCTGCCAGTTCAATCTGCTGGAAAGCGTTTCTGCTCCGATCACGAGAATTTTCTTCTGTTGATCGGCCTGAACATATTTATCCGCCATGTCCAGGGCATAGAGAAAACCGGAACACGCAGCGTTAACATCGTAGGCAAAACAATTCGTTGCCCCTATTTCCTGCTGCACAAAACAGGCAGTGGAAGGCATGAGCATATGGGAGCTGATGGTGGCAACAATAATCAGGTCGATCTCTTCAGCTGTAATCCCGGCCATTGCCATGGCGTTTTCAGCTGCCCTGGCGGCAAGTACGTAGGTATATTCACCACTACTGCTGATGCGTCTTTCTTTGATGCCGGTTCTGGTCCGGATCCATTCATCATTGGTGTCGACCTTCTTTTCCAGATCCTTGTTGGTAACAACCTTTTCTGGAAGGGACGACCCGGTGCCAAGAATAATTCTGCCCATTAGCTCTCCATCGCGGCCGGCTGATTGCGGGCAAGATCTTCAGAAATCTTGTCCTTTATATTGTTCTCCGAAACTTTCACCGCTTCGAGAATAGCATTTTTGATGGCCCGGGCATTTGATTTTCCGTGGCAGATGATACCGGTTCCGTTAATTCCAAGAAGCGGAGCCCCACCATATTCGGTATAGTCAACACGCTTTTTGAACCTTTTAAAGGCAGGCCTCGCCAGCAGGTACCCTAGTTTGGCCAGCGAAGATTTGGAAATTTCGGAACGCAGCATCTGCATAATGGCATCGGCAAGCCCTTCACTTACCTTGAGAATATTATTGCCGACAAACCCGTCGCAGACAATAACATCGACATCACCTTTATAGACATCGCGGCCTTCAACGTTCCCTATAAAGTTAAGGGAACTCTGCTGGAGCAATTCGTAGGTCTCCTTAACCAGAGTATTCCCTTTTCCCGTTTCCTCTCCGATTGACAGGATACCGACACGGGGCCGGTCGATCTTGGAGAGCTCGGCAAAGGCAGACGCCATTACCGCAAACTGGAAAAGGTGCGAAGGTCGGCAATCGACATTGGCACCGATATCCATTATCGTTACCGGATTTTTCAAGGTAGGAAACATCGAGGCGATACCAGGGCGCAGGACATTCTTGACCCGGCCAAGCTTTCGCAGCGCGGCCGCCATCGTCGCTCCGGAATTTCCAGCACTGACAACACCGGCCGCATCACCTCTTTTGACCATCTCGAAGGCGACCATAATAGAGGAATCCTTTTTGCGGCGAATGGCTTCGACCGGATACTCATCCATCCCGATAACCTCGGATGCATGGGCTATTTCCAGGGAAGATACGGGATCACTACTGCCGGGAATGGTCGCTATTCTGGTCTGCAGCAGTTCTGAATCGCCTACCAGAGTAACTTTAATGCCGGCCTCTTTTATGGCTAGCAACGCCCCGGTGATCAGTTCTTCTGGGCCAAAATCTCCACCCATGGCATCCAGGGCAATATGCACGTCACACCCCTACTCTATGTCTGCATCCATGTGATATACAGTGCGGCCCTTGTACGTTCCGCAGCTGCCGCAGAGCCGATGTGACTCTTTTGGCTCACCACATTCAGAACAGGCGGAAATCCCGGGTGCTTTAAGGGCATCATGAGAACGTCTTTTACGTGTCCTGGAGTGTGAATGTCTTCTTTTAGGTAATGCCATGGTTTCCTCCGACGTATCTTCAGGCGACGAGGCCTGTTACTTTTTAAGTTTTTGTAGAACTGCAAACGGTGAATCAGAATAATCTGCTGTACAGCTGCACGGCTCGTTGTTCAACTGAGCCCCGCATTTATGACACACGCCTTTGCACTGCTCATTGCAGAGCAGTTTTTCCGGCATGGAAAGTATCAACTGCTCCAGTAATATCTCACCTGTGTCTATTTCCGGCGAATCGAGGTAGACGGTATCAATATCCTCATCGCTGCATTGCAGATCCTCGTGCAAATGCGCCTTGTCCTGCCCAAGTCTGAATGTATAATGAAACGCTTCATCCACCGTCTGCGCAACATCACAACCGCAACGACTGCACAGTGCGTTGACTGTGGCCTGCAACCGACCGTCCAGCGCCAAAGCCATACCATCATCAAGTAACGAGAGAACGATTTCAGCTTCTGGTCTGTGCAAAAATGCCAGACCGGACTCGGAGGACCAACCATCGTCTTTAATGGTTCGCTGAATCCCCCGGGGGGCAATGTCGCCAAAGGCAATTTTCACGTTTACACACTCTTACAGCATTGGACAAATAACAGAAAGACGAAATGAAGCAGGATAAACAATTTCATTAAAAATGGCTAGAAAAAAATTATGAACCAGGGAATTTGGGTTGCTAAAGGACGTGCGCCAACCTTTCTGAATTTGCCTGCAGCCGCATTGACGACGAGCTGAGTGCTTTCTTGAGGATTTTTATTGCCAAGCGGGGCTCCTCGTTTTCCAGTATGGCCAAAGCCTTGGTGCTCAAAAACACAAGAACACTCTCCTGCAGAGCAAAAACCGTCATCCCCCGCGGCGTTGGCCCGGTAAGCCCTTTTTCACCAACAACCGCTCCCGGGTCAAGAAGCGCTATGACCTGCTGCTTGTCCTCAAACCCCGTGGCTGTCTGTACCCCAAGACGGCCACTTTGCAGAAAAAAAATGCCTTGGGCGCGCTCTCCCGGGCTATAGAGATTCTCTCTGAGAGCCAGCCGTACTTCTTCAAGATGGGGTATAAGTGCCGAATTTTCCTCTTCATTAAACTGATTCAAAAACATTGACGATCACCGGTACCTTCTACTCAGGGCCACTTTAAAAGGATTGATTTTTTTCTTCAATAATACGCAAGAGCCCTTCAAACTTTTCCTCATGCAATATAGACTTGAATTGAGCCCTGTAGTTGCGAATAAGACTCACACCTTCAATATTGACATCATAGACCATCCACTTATCCTCATCCTTGAGCAAAACATAATATACAGGATATGTATTACCGTTATTTTTTACCAGCGTGGAAACCTGGGCACGACCGCTTCGTATTCGCTCATTAACATATTCAACGGTCTGGCCGGAATAGTTCTCCAGCTGACCGATATAGTTATTCTCGAGCAACTTGATCATCTGCGTGACGAATTTTTCCCGTTCTTCGTCGGTAATGTCTCTCCACGTGGGACCAAGAACACGCTTGGACATTTCCCTGAAATCAAATCTTTTTTTGACAACCTCCATAACAATTCCGCGCCGCTTTTCCCTGTTTTTTTCACCCTGCAGTTCGGGCTCCTGGATTATTTCGATAAGCCTCTCCAGGATGGGTTGAAGCTGCTGCGTCGGTCCTTTTGCAACCGCATGGACGTTTGAAGCGCATATCCCTAAAAAAAACATCACGCACACTACCCCGATCGTATATCTGCTCCTTCCAAATTTCATAGCCTCCTTTCCTCCCAAAATATCTCTTGCTGAAAATGGCGTAATGTAACTAACCCCGGTATTTGTAACTGCTTGCAGGGTGCCGGAGATTCTCGCGATCAGACTGGTGAAGCGTATTGGTCATACGTAAGCCAGGCTGATCGCGGGGAGATCTGGTGCCCTGTGAGCAGTTACACTGAAAATGTATTTCATCAATCAGCTCGGCCACACCGAGTATATACTCACCATCGAGCTGTATCTTCTGAACGGTTGTTCTCCACTATATTTCTACGATAATCATAAAACGCCTGGCGCAACGACACATACGGATCAATGGAGTATCTTTTTAAATCTTCATATCGTTGGGCACTCAGAGAAAGAAGATTAACCCTGTTGATGGAATAATACGCCACTGTCTCGGCATATGTCATATCAATGTAATATGTTGTGCCTGCAAAGACATCACCGGCTATGCCTAATGAATGACGGATATTTGAAGGCCCGAACACCGGCCAGCAAAGGTAGATTCCCTCACCCACACCATAGACTCCAAGAGTCTGGGCTAAATCAGCAGATTGCGGGGCAATATCCCATTCCCGTGCGGCCGCATCAACAAAACCATACACTCCCGCCGTCGAATTTATCAGAAATCGAGAAAGGACAACTCCGGCATCTTCAAACCTGCCCTGCAAAAGAGTGTTGGCGAAACGAACCGGAGCCGCCAGATTCCTGAAAAAATTACTGAAGCTTTGCCGGAATTCAACCGGCACAGCATACGAATATCCGGTTTCAATTGGTTGTATGACCCAAAAATAAAGCTTATCATTAAACGTAAAAGAGAGCCTGTTTAACGGCTCCAGCGGATCATGAATGACCAGTTGACTGTTGCCCTCAACTCCAAAGTCATCATAGTCTTCGGCAAAATAACTCTCATCGAGAAGATCAGGAGGCTCAGAAAAACCTTTTTCCTCTGCCGCTGCCGAACCGGCAACTGCGAGCAGACAAGCCATGCAAAAAGATACTATTTTCCCTTTCATATACGTTCTCTTTTGAATCTGATTACCAACAAAACTCAGCTCGAAGTTTTAGGAGAAGAATCAGCCACTTAATCCGCCATCTCTAAGGATCACTTGGCACTTCCAAAGGCAAATTTACTGATGAGAGACTCAATATCAACAGAAGACTCCGTGTCGACGATCACATCACCTTCAGCTAGCATCTCTTCATCTCCGCCAAGGCTGATCTGAATAAATTTATCACCGATGATGCCCTGCGACTTCACCGAAGCGATGGAATCCCGGGGGATTTTAACATCATTGTCGATTCGTAATGTCAGATTGGCATACTGATCGACCAGAGAGAGTTCAGTCACCTCACCAACATCCACTCCTGCCACCTGGACAGACGCCCCTTTCTTAATGCCGGCGACATTGACAAACTCGGCCTGCACCGTATACCGTTTGCCGGCACTCAATATAGACACTTCCCCCAGGTTAAAGGCCAGGTAAACCAGCGCCATAAATCCCGCCAGTATAAACAGACCGACAACTATCTCAATGTATGATTTTTTCATATTTCCACCAAACGGCTCTGATAAATCTGTCCCATTGTTGTTTTGACAAAGTCCTGTATATGCTTCTTGTCAGACCATTGAATTTCTTCAGGACTTTCAAAGATATCCATCGCACCGTTGTGCAAAATAATTACCTGATCGGCAAGATTAAGCACACGCGGTATATCATGACTGACAATGACCGAGGTAAACCCCACCCGCTTTTGCGTCCGGGCAAACAACCTGTATATATCCTGGGTCATCACCGGATCAAGCCCCGTTGTGGGTTCATCGAATAACATGATTTCAGGCTCCAACTGCAATGCTCTGGCAAGCCCCACTCGTTTACGCATACCGCCGCTGAGCTGTGCCGGGTAGCGCTCTTCGGCACCCGATAACTCCAGCTGCTCCAGAGTTTGAAGCACCTGCACCTTTATTTCCTCTTCGCTTTTCGCTGTTCTTTCGCGCAGCGGCAGGGCAACGTTGTCATACACCGTCATGGAGTCAAACAGGGCCGCTCCCTGGAACAATACGCCAAATCTGGTGCGCAGTTTTTCCAGAGCTCTGCCCCTCAATCGTGGAACATCGCTGCCTCCCACCATTATATGCCCTGCATCGGGCGCCATAAGGCCGAGAATTAATTTAAGCGTCACACTTTTACCCTGGCCGCTGCCCCCGGCAATAACCGTTGTCTTACCAACCGGAATATCGAAGGAAACACCGTCCAGTACGTACTGATTTCCGCCATCGGCCCGGGAAAATGTTTTGACAACATCCCGAAACTGGATTGCACTCTCCGTCATAGCAGCACCGCCGTCAATAAATAATCAAACACCAGCACAGCAATGGAAGAAAGTACCACCGCCTGGGTGGTCACCCTGCTGACACTCTCGGCACCAAAACCGGCACCTCGAATTTCGCGAACAAAAAAGCCTCTGCCGGTACATATCCAGACGACCAGAAGACTGAAAACAACTGACTTGACAAATCCAAGATAAATATCGTGGTTGGTAACGGAACTGCGCATTCCTTCGACAAAACTTCCAGGGTTGACGCCCATGAGCTTGACCCCGGCAATATAGCCTCCGGCGATACCGATGACATCAAAAAGCGCCGTCAGTAGCGGCACGGAGATCAGTGCCCCAATAAATTTAGGTGTTATCAAATATCTGAAAGGGTCGATCGCCATGCAGTCCAATGCATCTATCTGCTCGGAAATGGCCATGATACCAAGCTCGGCGCACATGGCCGAACCGGCGCGTCCAGCAACCATCAAGGCGGTGAGAACCGGGCCGAGTTCCATGATCAAGGTCAGAGAAACAGCGGAGCCAAGCATGCCTTCTGCTCCAAACTTACTCAAGGAGTAATAGCCCTGCAAGCCAAGTACCATGCCGGTGGAAAGAGCCGTAAAAAAGATAACGGCCAGAGAACCGGCGCCGATAAAATGGACCTGTTTGATGCATTCACGCAGACGAAAAGGTGTCTTGAATACCGCGGCAATGGCCTTAAATAGATACACGCCCATTCTGCCGAGATCTTCAAGAATATAGATTCCCTGCCTGCCAAGCTTTCCGATAAAGTTTAATTGCATTTTCCGTTAACCTGTATGGCCGGCCACCTTTGCAGCAACAAAAATGGCATGTGGTTGAGGCGATAGTGTTGGGCCATAGTGTTGGCATATTGTTTTTGGCGACACTGTTTCTTACGGCCACCGGCGTATCATCCGATTGAAATACGCTCGAAAACATATATAGTTTGTCTCACCATGTCAATCTCGATACTATCACATAAAAAACAGCTGCCACGTTGTACTCTTACTTTCCTCTCGGATCGAAACTGTCGCGCAGTGCCTCGCCTATAAAAATCAATAAAACCAACATTCCAACCAGGGCCCCGAAACTCGACAGTGACAGCCACCAGGCATCGATATTCGCCTTCCCCTGAGCCAGCAACTCACCCAGACTCGGTGTTGAAGGCGGCACTCCCAGGCCAAGAAAGTCAAGGCT
>Ga0136557_1000547_pt1 | contig 27872 bp, 24 predicted proteins | sample AntRauTorckE6832_FD_104796 | JGI IMG/M metagenome (GOLD analysis project Ga0136557, IMG submission 104796) | Saline lake microbial communities from Rauer Islands, Antarctica - Metagenome Torckler E6 #832 | ecosystem: Environmental > Aquatic > Non-marine Saline and Alkaline > Saline | place...
AACTATAACCTGTAATTCGTGTTGTATGCTCTCAATGGACCGTTTCGGTCTGTTATGTAAAAATTTTTCCAGTACAGCGGACGATCGACACATGCGCCTGTAGAACTTTATCAGCGTTTCTTCCCGCATGTTCCGCAACGTCGCATGACAGGTAGCAACGGGGATACCGAAATCATCATGCACGGGGTGCAAGGTGCCATTAATGGCTATTTTCCGCTCAAAAAGTTCTGCCGACTCGGCAAAAGCCTTCTGACCATTGACAACTCCCATGGACCAGCTCACCAGATAGATGCTTTGGTAGCAAGCTGCAAGCTTTCTGATATCTGTTTTTTTTGCCTCGGTCGAATAATCAAAGCCTATGAGCACATCGTAATTTTCACTGTGCAAAGGCGCAAATGGTGTTGCATCCATGCCCCAGCCGGCACAAAAAACGATCAGCCGATCTTTACTGGTATACTGTAGCCATTCAAATTTCATTTTCCAGCTGCTGCGTTTCTTATAAGGAAGGGAAGCTCTCTGATGTCCTCCCAGTTCATATCCGCGGTAAGTGAAAGTCTGAACCTGGCGGTTCCCTGCGGAACCGTGGGCGGCCGTACGGCAAAAATAAGATAGCCGTACTCTTGCATCTTCTCCGCCAATTGGACGGTTTTGCCATTTTCCCCGATTATCACGGGAACGATATTCGTACTGCCGGCTGTGTCTAAGCCGTTGTCGACAAGGCTCGCGCGAAAACGGCTGCTCAGCTCCTGCAACTTTCGGCGTTGCGCCGTCATTTCAACAACTCGTTCAAAGATATACCTGTTCCAGTGGATTACAACGGGTGGAAGGGCAGTGGTGAAAATAAGTGAACGGCTGAAATTAACAAGAAAAGAGACTATTTCCTCGCTGCACACAACATAGGCCCCAACGGAGGCAAAGGCCTTGCCGAAGGTGCCGACAAGAAGATCGATCTCATCGATGACATCATATTGTTCCGCTTTACCCAGGCCTTTGCTGCCATACACGCCCACACCATGCGCTTCATCGACATAGAGCAGGCAGTCATGGCGATTTTTCAACTCAACCAGCCTGTGCAGGTCAGCCTCATCGCCATCCATGCTGAATACGGATTCACTGACAATAAAGACCCGCTCATAGTCTCCCCGTTTTTCTTCCAGCAAAGAAGCCAGATGGTCATAATCGGTGTGCCGAAACCGTTTACACTCTGCTCTGCTGAGCCGCAAACCATCATGGATCGAGGCATGGTTGAGTTTGTCCGAGACTATCAGATCTTTTTTGGTCGTCAAGGCTGGAAGGATGCCGATATTGGCATGATAGCCGGAATTGAAAAGAAGACAGGCGGGACGTCTATAGCGTTCCCGGATAATGCGCTCAAGATCATGCGAAGCCATACTGTCACCGGTAAGCAACCGCGATGAAGCCGCCCCGAGGCCATAGTGCTCCAGCAGGGTTGCATCATTTTTTCCCTCATAAAATTCCCGATGGATGGCTGTGTTGCCGCCTATGCCGAGATAGTCATTGGAGGTCATATTGAGCATTTCGGTATCCTGGAAGGCAACAGTGCCCGCCCCTCTGTTGATCAGGGGGCGAAAACGCCGAAGATTGCCCGTATCGCTGAGCTGTTGAAGATGTTTGCTATACACGGCTATTTTCCTTTGCTGATTACCAACCAGACTCAGCTCGAAGCACTTAAGGGCAAGGACAGCTGAGTTGTGTTGATAATCAAGTTTTCCTTTGTGCCTGTTTTCCTTTTTGCCTATTTTCCTCTGTACATGAAGCCACGACATTGACAACCGCACGCGTCAGGAAGGCGCAATCTTGCGAAGACATACAATATGGCGGCATCAGGTAGACAAGACGTCCAAAGGGCCGGACCCAGACTCCCTCTTCAACAAAGCGCTGTTGGACAGCAACCATATCCACGGGATCAGTAAGTTCGACAACACCGATGGCGCCAAGAACACGGACATCGACCACATGTGCCATTGCCCTGCAGGGGGCAAGGCCCTTTTCAAGTTCCAGCTCAAGTCGGCTGACATTTGTATGCCATTGTGTTTCCTGCAGCAAATCGAGGGAGGCGCAAGCAACACTGCACGCCAGCGGATTCGCCATAAATGTCGGCCCGTGCATAAAGACATGGGGTTCTCCTGAAGAGATTACTCTGCCGACTTCGGCTTTTGCCATGACGGCCGCCAGGGTCATATACCCTCCGGTGAGTGCTTTGCCAAGACACATGATATCGGGAACAACATCGGCATGCTGACAGCCGAACAGCTTACCAGTGCGCCCAAATCCCGTAGCAATCTCATCGGCGATGAGCAATACATCATATTCATCACAGAGCTGCCGAACTCTTCGCAGATAGGTGGGATGATAAAACCGCATACCGCCAGCCCCCTGGACAATGGGCTCAAGAATGACGGCGCAGAGCTCATGGTGATGGGCCATGAGAAGCGTTTTAAACGATTCTATGTCCGCCTCGTCCCAGGCATCATAAAAGCCGACTTCTGGTCGTGCGGCAAAATAATATTGCGGCAACACACCCTGATAGATCGTATGCATACCGTTTAGCGGGTCGCATACCGACATGGCATGGAAGGTATCGCCATGATACCCGGAAGCAATGGTGAGAAATTTTTTCTTGTTGCGCAGGACTTTCGCTCCCGGTTTTTTCCAATGCGATTTGGCATAAAAATACTGCATCGCCATTTTCATGGCCACTTCAACCGCAACCGAACCGGAATCGCTCAAAAACAGTCGATCAAGTCCATCCGGTGTCATTTCGACCAGTCGTTTGCCAAGCTCAACCGCCGGCGCATGAGTGATACCGCCAAACATGACATGACACATGGTATCGGCCTGTGCCTTGACGGCCTCGACCAAGGCAGGATTATTATAGCCATGCACCGCCGCCCACCAGGATGACATCCCGTCGATGATCTCCCTGCCGTCGCGCAGTTTCAGGCGCACTCCGTCAGCCGAGATCACTTCATACACCGGAAGCGGGTCTTCGATGGAGGTATAGGGATGCCAGAGATGTTTTCTGTCAAATATAAGGAGAGTATTCATTTCTTCTTCCTTGCCAGGCGAAAGCCGCTGTTTTCAATGGCCTTCAGGTCATCAGCCAGGGCGTTGCCGGCAGTTGTCAGATAGTTTCCCACGATGGCTCCATTGGCACCGGATGTAAAACAAGAGTATTGCTGGTCGCCAAGTTGATTGCGTCCACCGGCAAGACGGACAACGGCACGCGGGTTGATAAATCGGAAGAGCGCGATGCTCCTGAGCACTTCGGCCAGAGAAAGCGGCGTGAAATTCTCAAAAGGTGTATTGGCAATGGGAGTCAGGATATTGATGGGAATGGAGTTCACTTCAAGCTGTTGCAGTTCAAAGGCAAGCTCCAGTCGATGCTCAAGTGTCTCGCCCATCCCGAAAATTCCCCCGGAGCACACATCGAGCCCGGCTTGACGGGCAATCTTGATGGTCTCGACCTTTTCCTCCCAGGTATGCGTAGTGCATACTTCGGGAAAGTAACTTCTGCACGCCTCCAGATTGCAATGATAGCGTTCCACGCCGTAGGATTTCAGCATTTTTGCTTTTTCCAGGGTTAACATGCCCATGGAAGCGCAATAGCGCAGATCGGTGAGCTCCGATAGTTTGGCATAAATCCTGCCGAATTGCTCTATATCCTGCAGGCTGGAGGAGCGCCCGGCAGTCACCAGCGAAAGCCGTTCAACATCATGCGCATCGTTATCACGGGCCTGAACAACCGCCTCATCGATATCAATGACATCGTAGGTCATGATATCAGCATCATAATGCGACGACTGGGCACAAAACCGGCAGTCTTCCGTGCATTTACCCGACTTGGCATTGATTATGGAACAGAGATCGAAACTATCGCCATGAAGATGGCGGCGAATATGATCCGCCGCTTCGAACAGTTGAGCGGAATCGGTTGTAATGGCAAGCTCCAGGGCCTGGTCAAAAGTTATATCACGTCCGTCTTTTATGCATTCAATACAGTGTTGCAATATCATTGTCCGTCTCCGCTTTTGTAGCGCTACTTATGTTACAGATTTGATTACCACCAAAGCTCAGCTCGAAGTATAAGGGGCAAGGACAGCCGTGTTGTTTTCAGGGGTAGCTGCAGCCCGGACGGCTGCAGCTAAGGGGTCGCTCAAGCAATCTTCGCAAGACATTTTTGCAAGCCTCCCGGGCTATCAAACTGGAGCGAAGTGATCGCAACTCCCTTGGGAACAATCTTGCGCATCAAACCTTTGAGCACGGTCTTTGGGCCGACTTCGATAAAGGTATCGACACCGCTATTGATCATCGAAGATATACTCTCGTACCATCGTACCCGGGAAATTATCTGCCGGGCCATGATATCTTTAATGGCAGCGACGTCATTTTCCTCTTGCGCTGTAACATTGAACACCACCTTTTTTTCCGGCGGGGCAAACTCCATGGGCGCCATAAAATCGGAAAATTCAGCAACAGCACCAGCCACCAATGGACTATGGTTGGCAATGGCAACATTGAGAGGGATAACTTTACCGCCCTCCTTCTCGATTGCACCACTCACCTGATCAAGCCCGGCAATATCCCCGGAGATAACGACCTGCTCAACGGTATTGTGATTTGCGGCAGTAACATTCTCAGCATTATCACAGGCGGCAATGTGTTGCTCTACCCGATCGACTGTCAAGCCGAGAACGGCACGCATGCCTCCGGGATTTTTTTCTCCCTCTCTGCCCATCAACGCGCCACGTTTGGCAACAAGACGAATGGTATCTTCCAGCGAAACGATACCCGCACCATGCAGAGCTGAGTATTCTCCCAGCGAGTGTCCGGCAAAACATTGGATTTTATCCAGGTCTACATGCTCATTGAGCATACTCCAGCACATCATATTCACCGCCGTAATAGCGGGCTGGAGATACTCAGCTTTTGTCAGTTCCTCCATGGGCCCTTCCTTACATAATCGAGCCATGGGAGTGTTACAGACTTCTTCTGTAATTTCCATTATTTCACGACATTCCACGGAAGCATCCATACATTCCTGCCCCATACCAAGAAACTGCGATCCCTGCCCGGGAAATAAAATTGCTATAGTCATTGTGTCACCTTGTTGTGTTACTTACGCTCTTTTTCGATAAAACTGGTAATCATATACGCGACCACACCTATACAGATAGCCGAATCGGCAATATTGAAGGCCGGCCAATGAAAATTTTTGTAATAGATATCAATGAAATCTATGACCTCCCCGACCCGTATTCTGTCGACAAAATTCCCCATAGCACCGCCGGCGATGAGTGCCAGACATGCACTCTGCCATGGCACCCTCTTTCTCATCTTAAACCATAATACAGTCAAAACGACAAAGGCGATGCAACTGACAGCAACAAAGAAATAGTGACGCCATGGCGAGTCGTATTCAGCGAGTATACTGAAGGCGGCACCCCGATTTGTAACGTAGACCAGGTTGAAAAATCCGGGGATAACCTCAACGGACTCATAGAGGGAAAAGTTGGCCACAACGAGCAGTTTGCATAACTGATCAAGAGCGACTGTTACCAGAACAATACCAAAGTAGAGCATAAATAGGGCCTACACATAAAGGCCGGTCTGGATCAACCATAACCGGCCCGTTGAAAGCACATCAAAGAAGAAATACGCCCAGGAGGTTGTCCGAGAATAGACATTTTTGTTCAGATCGAGGCGAACTCAAAAAAATTACCGGAGGCATATACCTCATATCCCGAGGATAATTTTTTTGAGTTTAACAAAGATATGGACGAAAAGGGCATTCTCGGACGGCCTCCTAGTTGTGTCCATCTTCCAGATATTCAACCACATTGAGACAGCGATCACATATCTCCGGATGCTGATCATGGGATCCGACACTGGGAGATCGTGTCCAGCAGCGCTCACACTTCCGTCCTGGAGCTGGACGAACCACAACCTGTAAGCCTTCAATCTCTTCGCTGACATAAGGTTGGCACCCCTCTTCGAGCTCATCAGCCCTGCTCAGGGCAGAAACTATGGAGATTTCCTTCAACGCTTGCCATTCAGCCTGCAGGAATGCATCAAGCGTTGCATCCGATGTAATGAGTACTTCAGCGTCAAGGGGATGGCCAATAACCTTTTCCCGGCGGGCAATTTCAAGCGCACGTGTGATTTCCGCACGCACCTTGAGAAGAGCGTTCCATTTCTTTTCCATGGTTTCATCCATGATGGAATCACCAAAATCACTGAACTCCGCAAAAAAGACAGAAGCCGTCAGAGGCGCCTTATCATCGAGTTTATGCAAATGCTCCCATGTTTCCGCGGCCGTAAAGCTGAGCACTGGACTCATAAGTTTAACCATACCATCGAGAATGTCGTAGAGGACGGTCTGGGCGGAACGGCGCAAGCTCGAATCCGTTCCCGCGGTATAGAGCCTATCCTTGAGAATATCAAGATAAAAGGAACTCATGGTTGTGCCGCAAAAATAGTTGAGGTCCTGGTAGATTGAATGAAATTCATAGCGCTCGTAGGCTGCAATGATCTTTCGGTTACAATTGGCAAAACGCTGCAGTGCCCATCGATCAAGTTCGGGCATATCTTCAATGGCAACCCTGTTGTGCGCTGGATCAAAATCATAGAGGTTACCAAGCATGTAGCGAATGGTATTACGCATTTTACGATAGGACTCGGAGACCTGCTGTAAAATCTCTTCCGAAACCTTGATATCGTCACGATAATCCTCGCTGGCAACCCAGAGCCTGAGAATTTCGGCCCCGTATTTATCAATAACCTCCTGGGGCACCACCACGTTGCCGACGGATTTTGACATCTTCTTGCCCTTGCCGTCAACAACATACCCATGGGTTAACACACCATCAAAAGGGGCCCTCCCCCGAGTACCGACAGAGGCTAATAGCGAGCTCTGAAACCAGCCGCGGTGCTGATCACTGCCTTCAAGATAGAGATCAGCCGGCCAGCGCAACTCCTGCCGCTGCTCGACAACCGCCGCATGAGAGGTTCCCGAGTCAAACCAGACATCCAGGATATCATCCTCTTTGACAAATTCCGTCCCGGAACAGTGCCCGCAGGTAGTGCCCGGCTCGATAAAGGCATCGACATCGTTACTGAACCAGGCATCGGCACCCTCTTCCCGGAAGAGTGCATCAATTTTCTCGACAACCTTGGCATCCTTGATGATTTCTCCGCAATCCCGGCAACTGATGACGGTAATCGGCACTCCCCAGGCCCGCTGCCTGGAAAGGCACCAATCGGGGCGTCCTTCAACCATGGCCTGAATGCGCTGCCGCCCCCAGGCCGGTGTCCATTGTACCTTTGCGATACTCTCCAGAGCTTTGCTGCGCAGTTCATTTTCCTCCATGGAAATAAACCACTGTGGCGTGGCCCTGTACATCACCGGTTTTTTGCATCTCCAGCAGTGCGGGTAACTATGGTTGAATTTTTCCTGATAAATGAGCGCGCCGGATTTCGCCATGTCTTCATTGATACGATCATTGGCTTCGGGAATATGGAGTCCCTGGTAGTCTCCCGCCTCGGCGGTAAAAAAGCCCTCGCTATCGACCGGTGACAGAATATCAAGCCCATAACGTAGTCCCGTCAAATGATCATCAGCACCATGCCCCGGTGCGGTATGAACGCATCCGGTTCCTGCCTCGGTGGTAACATAATCCGCCAGAACCATAAGCGAATCCCTCTCCATAAATGGATGGCGACACCTGCGGTTTTCCAGTCCCACGGCGGAAAAATCGGCCACCACCTCGTACTCCCCACCGACATTGTTCATAACATCTTCCACCAGGTCCCTGGCCATGATCCAGGTCTCATCACCTTTTTTTACGGCGGCATAGACAACCTCAGGATGAAAGGCCACCGCCAGATTCGCCGGTAATGTCCATGGGGTGGTCGTCCAGATAACGACGTAAAGCTTATCACCTGCCAGTGCCGGGTCGATATCGGCAAGCGAGTCTTCGACGGCGAACTTGACATAAATAGAGGGAGAGGTATGATCATGATATTCCACCTCGGCCTCGGCCAATGCAGTGGTACAGGTAGAACACCAGTATACAGGTTTCTTGTTTCGTATAACCGATCCGGAAAGAAGAAAGCGATTGAACTCCCGGGCGGTTGCAGCTTCATAAGCGTAGTTCATGGTCAAATACGGCGCATCCCAATCTCCTAAAACCCCAAGACGCTTGAATTCGACCTTCTGCTTTTTTATCCATTTTTCAGCATAGCTGCGGCATGCCTTTCTTTTTGACAGCTTCGGAATTGTATCTTTCTTTTCGCCAAGCTCCATGTCCACATTATGCTCAATGGGCAAACCATGGCAATCCCAGCCTGGAATGTACGGTGCATTAAACCCAGCCAAGCGGCGGGACTTGAGGATTATATCTTTAAGGATTTTGTTGAATGCAGTGCCGAGATGGATGTTACCGTTGGCATACGGGGGCCCATCATGCAGAATGAATGTCGGCTTATCCTTGCCATGTTCCTGTAACTGCCCATACAAATCTTCCTTTTCCCAGCGCTTGAGAAACATCGGTTCTTTCTGGGCCAGATTCGCCTTCATTTTGAAACCGGTTTGGGGCAGATTCAATGTTGCCCTGTAATCCATATCCTTCTCCTTTTCTCAACAGAACCTTATATACTGATCTTCACCTTCGACGCACTTCGTATAAAATAAGAACAGAAAATAACAATTGCTGGATAAGTTGCAAGTTTAAAGTGCAGCGCCGGATTTAGGGCCCGCTCAACGAAACTCAGTTCGCAGCACTCAAGGGCCATTTTTCAAGGTGGCCTATACCATTTATTTCATCAATGGAGTAGTATTCACTAAAGTATCCACCAAAAAATTTGACACAAAATCCTGATTTAATTACTATAGACTCTGATATAATGTAAATAACAGCCCTTTTGCCACACAAGAGATCTCGATATTGTAGAAAAGCACCCAGCAACTACCAGCAGGAGTATCTTCATGTTCGTGCACCATTCAAAAGGCAACTCTCAGGGGACGTCATAACGCATGAAAGATAGCAGCTCCGCACTACAAACACCAATGGTTGAGCTCATCAAAGTGAGTAAATCATATCCACCGGATATTATCGCTCTGGAGAATATATCCCTGAGCATTACTACCGGGGAGATGTTTTTTGTCATCGGTAAAAGTGGAGCGGGCAAAACAACTCTGCTCAAACTTATCAGTAATATGGAGCCGCCCAACAGCGGCCTGATCGAGGTGGCGGGCAATGATCTTCGCCTCCTGCGAGGCATAAAACTCGCCAAACTGCGTCAGCGTATCGGAGTTGCCTACCAGGATTTCAAACTTCTGCTCGATAGAACGGTTGCCGAAAATATCGCCATTTCCATGGAAGTGTCCTATAAACAGCCCTCCCAGATTCAGAAACGGGTAAAAAGCCTGCTTGACCAGCTCCAACTCGCTGACAAGCACAACTCCATAACCGGTGAACTTTCCCGTGGTGAGCAGCAACGTGTCACACTGGCACGGGCAGTCGCCAACTCACCAGCCCTCTTACTGGTCGACGAGCCCACCGGCAACCTCGACGGTGAAACCACCGGCAGAGTCATGGATCTTCTAAAAAAATCCAATAATTCCGGAGCAACGGTTGTCATCGCCACCCACGATGAATCCATTTTCAAAAAATCAAATCGACGTATCATGGAACTGCAGCGCGGCAAAATTGTTTCGCTCAAGGAGGCCTGTTTATCATGAGATTCTGGTTCGCCGTAATGCGACAGGCAGGAAGAAACCTGCGGCAGACCTGGCCTTCGCAGCTTATGACCCTGTTGACGGTCAGCCTTTCCGTGCTCATCTTCGCCTTTTTCAATCTCGTCTATACCAACATGATCAACTCGAGTGAACAGCTCGGTGACGATCTCCGCTTGATCATCTACCTTGAAGATGACCCGGGCCCGGCAATGCAGGAACAGTTGCGCCGTAAAATTACCAACTTCGACCGGGTTGAGGAGATTATCTTCGTTTCCAAAGAGCAGGCCTATAAACGCTTTGCCAAACGGCTCGGCCGCCACAAGGATGTGCTGAAGGATATTCCCACGGATTTTCTGCCGGCCTCAATTGAAGTCGTTCCCATGAAAAACCTGCGCAGTCTTAATCAGGTCAAACTCTTCTCCGAGTATCTCTCTCAATTACCCGGCACGCTCAAAGTCCAGTATGGCCAGGAATGGATAGAACGATTCTATTATTTCACCCGGCTTCTCTCCATCGTTGTTTTCCTCAGTGGCTCGCTACTTATTCTGACCACTATTTTCATGGTTTCCTATACCATTCGGTTGACCATTTTCGGCCGCCAGGCAGAACTTGAACTTTTAAAACTCGTCGGAGCGACAAATAACTATATTCGTACGCCTTTTCTTATAGAAGGTGTTTTACAGGGTTTGATCGGTTCATCACTGGGCTTATTTTCGCTGTTTATTCTCTACCAATGGATAAAAGGACATTTTTCCGGTCCCGGCCTGCTTGAGCTTTTCTCATTCACCTTTTTCTCACCGCAGATGATTCTCGCCATAGTTGTCATTTCAATACTCTTAACAACGGCCGGCAGCTTCTCCTCAATGCAAAAATTCCTGCGCATTTAGGCCATGACTCTCTGTTTCTCTCCATACTCCCCCGCTCGAAGGCCATTATTCTTTTGGCTCTACAGGGGGATCACTCAACGAATATGCAGTTTTGTGCTGTGCTGTCTTTTACTGCTCGTCTCTTGTGTTTTCTTGTGCCCACATACGGCCAACAGCTCCATTGAGGATGTTGAACAACTCCGACGCCGGGAACAGCGAAAAATCGAGCAACAGATTGAACACAGCAGGATAAAAATTCAACGACTTCATTCAGGGCTCGAACGGCAAAAACAGGGCTATGAACAAGCGCAAGTCCAGGAAAAAGGCATCCTGGGAGACATCGAACAGTTCGACCTGCGGCTCATGAAAATGGCGCAACGACTGCAAAGATACAAAGAGCAGATGGCTGAACAAAAGGCGCTCATATCCGAGAAAGAGGACACCCTCGAGGATTTTCGTGAAAAAACCGCCAAAGTCCGCGCCCACATGGAGAGAAGAATCGAGGCATATTACAAACTTGGCAAGGTCGATCTTCTCGATATCACCTTTTCCACGCAAACCCTTCCTGAATTACTACGTTTTCACGATTCCTTCGAAACACTTATCGAGTATGACAAGGCACTCATGGCAAAGTACCACCGGATTGTTGAAGAACTCGAAGGAGCTAAACAGGCCCTGACCCTGGAACAGGAGCTTCTCAAGGAATTCATCAGTCAGGCCGATCAAAAGCAGGAAGAAATTCAGGCAGCGCGCCGGGAGAAGGAAAAGCTCCTCGCAATCATTAAAAACCAGGCAAAACTGCATCAAAGGGCCATTGAAGAACTTAACGAGGCCAAAACCAATCTCACCTCCACTCTGCTTTCCCTCAAACAGAAGGAAAAGGTGGTTGATCAAGGGTTCCTCATGAACAAGGGGAGTCACGTTGCTCCACTCAAAGGCGTGGTCCTGAGCACATTTAATGAGGAACGTATCAATCAGTTCGGCTTCAAAAAGCAGTCTCCCGGAATAATCATCGATGCACCCGACGGCACCAAAATTCGTTCAATTTTTCAGGGCCTAGTAATGTATGCCGGATATTTGAAGGGATATGGGAATACTGTTATAGTGGATCATGGATATGATTATTTTACGATTACATCCCGTATTGAGCGCCTACTGGTTCAAAAAGGAGTCGTCGTCAAACGCAATTCAGTCATAGGAATAATGGGCTCCACCGCCACTATTACAGATAAAGGGCTCTATTTCGAGATACGTCATAATGACACCCCACTTGACCCGATGATATGGCTCGATCACGACAATCTTACCATGGACAAAAACAGCTAAAACCCAATACTCCACTCCACCACTTTTTGGATAAACAGCCCTATGAAATATCTAGCCTGTAAAAAAACCTCTTTTTTTCCCCTTCCCGTTGCTTCACTTTTTTGGGCGCTTTCTCTGCTGACAGCGCTCACCTTACTATGCCCCCATACTTTACGGACTGAGGAAATCAGCCGGCAGGAGCGGGAGCAGACCTACAAAAACCTTGAGATCTTCTCCAATATTCTCAGTATCGTTCAAGAAAACTATGTTGAAGAAATAGATACCGACAAAGCCATGGAAGGTGCAATAAACGGACTATTGCAGTCACTTGATCCCCACTCCACCTACCTTACATCTCAAAATTTCAAAGATCTTCAAGATGAAACCCAGGGAAGCTTTACCGGCATCGGTATTGAAATCACGTTGCGAGACGGCAAGCTTACAGTCGTCTCCCCCATAGAAGGAACCCCGGCCTTCAAAGCCGGACTCAAGGCAAATGATACCATTGTCAAGATTGAAGACCAGTGGACCAAGGACATGAGCACCGTCGAGGCCGTCAAGCAACTGCGCGGCCCGAAAGGCTCGAAAATCACGTTTTCAATCTGGCGCAAGGGCTGGGATGATTTCAAGGAAATAACTCTGATTCGCGACGTTATACCGGTACAATCGGTGCATTCACTTTTTCTGGAAAAAGGGATAGCCTACACCAGAATTTCGAATTTCCAGAAGCATACAACCGAAGATTACAGGAAGGCCCTGCAGGAATTGCAAAAAAAAGATGCCATAGCCGGCATTATTCTTGATCTGAGAAATAATCCAGGAGGCCTGTTAGACCAGGCTGTCTCCATCACCGATGTATTTGTCGATGATGGGCTTATCGTCTATACCAAAGGCAGAAGAGAAGATCAGAACATGGTTTTCAAGGCACATGAGGAAAAAAGTTATACTTCTGCCCCACTTGTCGTCCTCGTCAATGAAGGCTCGGCCAGCGCATCTGAAATTGTTGCCGGAGCAATTCAAGATCAGCAGCGCGGCCTCATCCTTGGAACCCAAACATTTGGCAAAGGCTCGGTCCAGACCATTGTCCCCCTGCAGGATGGCGCGGGACTGAGAATGACAACCGCCAGGTACTTTACTCCGGCAGGCAGATCCATTCAGGTCAAGGGCATAACACCGGATATTGAAGTTCCCTACATTCCCTATGAACCAACCGCGGAGGAAGAGGAAGAAGAAAATGATAACTCAATCAGAGAAGCTGATTTGAGGAATCATTTTCTCAATCCCGGTACTTCTGGAAAAATGGAGCCGAATAAAGAGTCAGAACCACAATCTTCGCAAGATCCCAGTGCGCCCCTAAAAGAACAGAAAACTTTGACATCGCCTCCTCAGGAGAGCACAGAAGACAGTGAAGAGGGAATTGCCGCCCGCGTGAAACATGATAATCAGGTACAGATGGCCCTCAATATATTAAAGGGAGTGAGCCTCTTTTCGGCAAGCACACAATCACCGCAACAGCAATGAAGGTGCCTCGGTTGCCCTGCAATCCCACTTCCTCTAGAATCCTATTTCCTTGAGGAAACTGGAGTTCTGCGACCAATTTTTCTTCACCTTGACAAAAAGTTTCAAGAGCACCTTTTCTCCAACCATTCGCTCTATATCTTTGCGGGCCTCGATTCCAATGCTTTTCAGTTTATGGCCGCCTTTGCCGATAACGATACCCTTTTGCGAGTCTTTTTCTAAGACAATTGAAGCGTGGATAGTCAGTGTTGTACTCTGTTCCTGAAACGCATCTATGACAACGGCGGTTGAATAGGGAATCTCCTGACCTGTCAGCAGAAAAACCTTCTCCCGGATGATTTCACTCACCAGGAACCTCTCCGAGGCATCCGTTGGAATATCTTCCGGAAAATAGCGCGGCCCCACGGGCAATGTCGCAACAATTTCTTCCACCAGCACCTCCGTACCCTGTCCTGTTGTAGCCGAGATTGGAAGAATCGACTTAAAATCGGAGACATCGGTATACTGCTTCATTATGGGAAGCAACTCTGTCTTGGCAATGAGGTCAATCTTGTTGAGCAGCAAAAAAGTGGGCACTGACGTTTTTCCCAACAATTCCACGGGCGGTGTCATCTGCGATTTCTTGTGTTTTACAAGATCGTTGACATCTAGAAGAAAAAGTATAGCATCAACATCGTTAAGACTTTCCAGGGCTATGCGCACCATCTCTTTATTGAGGAGCTGTTCGGTTTTGTGCAATCCCGGGGTGTCAATCAGAACAATTTGATATTCTTCGGTATTGACAACCCCCAGTATTCTATTGCGCGTTGTTTGCGGTTTCGGGGTTACAATGGATATTTTTTGCCCCAAAAGACAATTGAGCAGGGTTGACTTGCCGGCATTGGGTGGTCCCACAATAGCAACCATTCCGGATCGAACTTCTTTTATCTCAAATGAAGTATTCATACCTCTTCCTTATAAATTTACGGCATAAAAGTTGTGAAAAATCAAAATAACACTATAGTACTTTTCTTTTGTGATGGATATGCTACTTTCTTATGTAACCAAAAAATATGTAGCTCTACAGCAGCACCCCATCTGCATGCGATCAGCCTAAAAAACATAACCACACTATAGTTTCCCAGGCTGCCGGCGCACATCCGGAGTCTGTGCTTACCTGGAGCACCCGGAGCCTGCGCTTACCTCTAAACAGTTACACTTCAGGGTAAACTGCTGGTTTTTAGCTCATTTGCTGAATAGTTACAAAAATACATACATAGACACCTGAATGATTACAACCGGCAAAATAATTGAATACCTCGATAACGGTAAATTTATCTGCGGCTTTATTACCGAACTCCAGCCCAAGCGGGTCCACCTGTTCAATCAGAATAAGCGTGAGGTTAACCTGCCGCTTTCACGGATCATTCACTGCTCTCTCAACTCCCACGTCTTGGATACCAACCGAGATGCCCTGGTCAAGCTCCTTCAAGACACCAGCGAAGCCAGAAATTCTTTGATGCACGAAATTGATCTGGAAGAGATCTGGGAGCTTATCAGCGAAGAAAATGCAGACAGTTTCGACCCCTCTTTTCTTACCGAGCTGATTTTTGGCAAAGAGGCCAGCGACGACCGTGTTTCCGCGTTCCTGCGCTCCGTTTTTACCAATAAAATTTACTTTAAATACAAAGAAGGCAAAATCAAAGTCCACACTCCGGAACAGGTCGAAGCTCTACAGAGAGAAGCAGCCAGAGAACAGGAGAAAAAAGCTCTTATCGAAAAAGGCTCCACTGTGCTGCAGCACATACACGAGCACAAATCCACTGCGGAAACCGACACGGAAAACCTTCAAAAATGTCTTAAGATACTCCAGGACTACTACCTTTTCGGAAACGAAGCCGCGGAAGCATCAACCGCCAGGGAGATGCTCAAGAAAGCCGGGTATACCAGACCCCATGACGCCTTTGATATTCTCGTTGAGGCAGGCGTCTGGAACCGCCATGAAAACCTTCCCTTGCTCAGAAGCGACCTGACGGTCAACTTTTCCCGTCCGGCGATTCAGCAGGCGGAAAACGTATTGCAAAGCCCGGTTGCCGGCCTTTTCGAAGATCCTGCACGAAAGGATTTCACCCATCTCGCCCCGCTGACCATCGACGGTCCCACCACCCTTGATTTTGACGATGCTCTCAGCCTCGAAAAGACCCAGGAAGGCTATCTTGTCGGTATTCATATTTCCGATGTCTCCCACTATGTTAAGCCGGGTGATGCCCTGTTCCAGGAAGCGATGAACAGGGGAACCTCTATCTATTTCCCGGAAAGTCAGATTCCCATGCTGCCCCGTCATTTATCTCAGGGAATATGCAGCCTTATTCAGGGGGAAACCAGGGCGGCCATGAGCTTTATGATATTGCTTTCACCGGATGCCGAGGTTTTGCGGGTACGTATCACGCCCTCCATCATCAAAGTAGCCCGGCGGCTGACCTATGAAGATGCCGATACCCGGATGTCAACGGACCATGAACTCGCTATTTTTAATGATCTCAGCAAAAAATTACGTTCCAGGCGACTTGCCGCCGGCGCGTTGCTTTTACCTTTTCCGGACGTCAACATCTATATAGACCACCATTCCAAGGTACATGTTTCGTTGGGGGCCACCGATACACCTTCGCGAATTTTGGTTTCCGAAATGATGATCCTTGCCAACCAGGAAGCAGCCAAATACGTCTCCGACAGGCTGGCCCCCGGACTCTTCAGGGCTCAAGATCCTCCTAAACAGTACCTTGTCCACGGCGAGGATAATGATCTTTTCATTAACACCCGCCAGAGGAAAAAGCTCTCCAGGGGAGAACTGCTCACCGTTGCCAAAAAACACGCGGGACTCGGTGTCTCTCAATATACCACTGTCACCTCCCCCATTCGCCGCCTGCTTGATCTCGTAATGCAGCACCAGCTCCACTCCCTGGTCCGCCGACAGGAACCACGATTTACCGCAGAAATGTGCAGGGACTTCTCCTCTATAATAAGCAGGACACTGGCCAACGCCAATAGTGTCAAACAGCAGCGCCATCGGTACTGGCTGCTCGTCTATCTCAAGGACCGGGAAGGACAATATCTTGACGCTCTGGTGATTGATTCCGGTCCCAAGCGCGTCAAACTGCTTTTAAAAGATATTCTTTTGGACTGTGATCTGCCGACGCCGGGAGGGCCAAAGCCGTCTCCGGGAACATCCGTCCAGATACGAGTAATAAAGAGTGATCCCCTGGATAATATCATCCGTTTTGACTGGAACTAGTTGGAATTGGCGAGATAGTAAGAGATGCTGAAAATAGACGGCGCTAAAATAAAGGATCTGCGCGAACGCCAGGATCTTACCCAGCTCTACATGGCCACTGCCGTTGGTGTTACCACCGACACCATTTCCAGGTGGGAAAATAAACGGTATCCGAGCATAAAAGAAGAAAACGCCGGTAAACTTGCCGAAACCCTCGGTGTTAACGTTGAGGACATTCTCCTTGTCGAAGATGAAGCAGCAGCGGATACTGTACATTCGGCCTTGCCGCAGGAGGCTTCACAGCAAGCGGTGCGAAAAAAAATTTTCCCCGCACTGTTAATCATACTCAGCATCGCGGCAGTTGGACTGGTGGCAATCGGTGCCCGCCTTTTTTTTGCCGGTAAAACCAGCGTGGAACTTGAAGCAGTACGAATTATGCCCACGCGGGCTCTCCCCGACAGCCCCTTTCCCGTTGTTGTGCAGGTAAAGCATCGGGGATCAAGGCCGGTGTCCATAATACTCAAAGAACAACTTCCCACGGGCAGTCGTGCCATTGAGACATCGCCATCGCTTGGCCCAAAAGCAATATCAACCGAAATAAAATGGATCAGGAAGATACAAAAAACAACCCGTTTTTCCTACCTGGTCAAGATTGCCCCGACCGATTCCCCGAAGGGCCAAAAACACACCTTCCGTGGTACAATGTCGACGGCAAACAGCGATGACAGCATTGCAGTTCAGGGAAATAATGTGGTGAAAATTGGCCGCTATCACTGGGCCGACACCAACGGTGACAACCGCATAAGCGACAAGGAGATACTCACCGTTTTCGATTACTATAACGGCATAGATGACGTCGCAATAGATATTGCCTTTATCGAAAAAATGTGGCTGGCTGAAAAGTATAGCTGGAATAGTGAAACCCGGCAAATATCAATTATAGGTTACCTGGAAAAATGAGATTTTTTCTTCAAGGTCGAGGCGCGTGAGGGAATTTTACCGGAGACATATAGTTGATATCTCGGAGTCTCGTACCTCGCTTACCGGAGGATAAAATTTTCTCGCGCAACGAAGAGATTGGAGAAAAGGGCCATTTTTCAAGGTGGCCTATAGAATGAACCGGCTACCTGCCGCGGAGCGTCTGCTATGACATTGCAACATTTGCTCAAACCACGAATTAACGTACTTTTGGGATGCTGCACATTCATGCTGCTCATTCTTCTGTGCACCAGTCACGCCCTGGCCCAGGATTCTGCGAAAATTCAGTATATAAGCGCCTCCGGCACAGGCGTTGTCTTCACGGTAACCGTCACTGCCCCGACACCCAGCAGCCTGATTGTCCAGCATTTTCATAATCCGGCAAACACGCTTATCAACGCTACACCTCGGGCCAGCCAGATAGACAACAGGTCCGGTACCGCCAAATGGCTCATACGCGATGTACGCCCCGGGCGCTACACCTTTTCGCTCACCTTCGCAAAGAGTGTGCGCAAGCAAAGCATCCATACTGCTCTTCGTTATCGAACTCCCGGCTCAGGAGCTTTTCGGGAGCATACGGCCAGACCCTGATCAACTGATTTACATACGAACTATGAGCTCATTATACGGTTAGGCCTCTTTCGCCCATTCCGGAATATGGTCCAGAATATACTTCTGAACCTCTTCCTTGTCGGCTGTTTTGCCTTCGACCTGGACGGCTTCCATGACCTGTTCAAAATCGAACCAGCAGACTTCTTTGTCATCGTAATTGTAAACAGTCAGGATACGGCGATCCTTGACCTCTATGTCTTCTTCTTCCTGGATCGCGGCAACGATCTTTACCGCGTCCTCATATGGCAAGAAACGAATATCACTCTCACTCATTGATTTTTCCTCAAAACAGCTGAACTCCACGTGAATTTGTTACGTGGCCAATTCACTTTTCCATACTCACAAAAAAAGGCGAGAACAGCATAACCATGCCTCTCGCCCTTCTAAACACATCAACACCAAGTGTTACACAGGCTTGACAACAGCACCCGATCGGATACAGCGAGTACAGACCCGTGCCCTTGTCACACTGCCCTTTTCCGTTACCATCCGTGTTTTCTTCAGGTTGGGCAACCATCTTCTACGATTTTTATTATGCGCGTGTGAGACGTTGTTTCCTGTGGCTGGTCCCTTGCCGCAAATCTGACATTTCTTAGCCATTACTCAATCTCCTTTTATATCAACCACACCCGTTATCATTTACACTTTGTAACGGTATAGTTCCGTTATACATCAAACAAACATTTCATCACAAACAGGAGAAGATACCTTTAAAGCACAACAATAGCAAGCCAAAAAATTATTTTTTTGGTGTATGTTCACTACTTGCTTAAGGCTACCTGGAAAAATGAGATTTTTTCTCCAAGGTCGAGGCGCGTGAGGGCATTTTACCGGAGACATATAGTTGATATTTCGAGGATAGTATTTTCTCCCGCAACGAAGAGATTGGAGAAAAGGGCCATTTTTCAAGGTGGACTTTAGTGTTTATACACCCTGGGGCGCTGCTGCTCTAATAGCATAAGATCCGCCAGCGCTATAGCGGCGGCACACTCTATGACAACGGGAATACGTAGAGCGATACAGGCATCATGCCGGCCTTCAATAATGAGCTCTTCCACCTGGCCACTTTTAAAATTGAAGGTATCCTGGGGTTTGCCTATGGATGAAGTCGGTTTCACCGGAACACGAAAAACTATGTCATTACTGTTCGTGATTCCGCCGTTTATGCCGGAAGCATAATTGCTCCCGGTTTGCCCCGACGATGAAACTATCTCATCATTATGCTCGCTCCCCCTCATCCGCGCAGTGGCAAAACCAGAGCCGAACTCGATGCCACGGGTTGCCGGCACGGCGAATATTATATGGGCTATCATTGATTCCACTGGATCAAAAAACGGCTCTCCCAAACCGGAGGGTAACCCCGAGCAACGGCATTGGATAAGACCACCAACTGAATCTCCCTCTTCAAGAGCATTTTCTACGGCAGCAGCAATATCTTTATTTCCTCCGGCCTCAAGGAGTTCCGCAGAGATGTTTGCCGGCGCCATTATTTTCTTGGCAACCACACCTGCGGCAACTATTCCAAGCGTTATGCGCCCGGAGAAATGGCCTCCCCCTCTGGGGTCGGAAAATCCTCCATATTTTGCAGAACTCGTGAAATCAGCATGACCGGGACGAGGATGATTGCGTAAATTATCATAATCCTCTGATTTGGTGTTGGTGTTTTCAAAAACAATTGTCAAGGGAGCACCAGTTGTCTTTCCGTGAAAAACACCACTGACTATGCGCGGGAGATCGGGCTCAACTCGTGGCGTCGTTCCTCTTCCGCCCGCTTTTCTACGTGCAAAGTCTTCTTGTAGATCATCCTCACAGAGAGGCAATCCGGCAGGACAACCATCAATGACCATACCCACCTGAATACCATGACTTTCACCAAATATGCTGACCCTGAAAAGACGACCAAAACTATTCATATATCCCCCAATGTACAATGGCTCTAAAATCTCATGATTATATAGGCAACACGGAAGCGAAACTAGTGTTGCGTGTTACTTCTTTTCGTCTGCAGGGCAGCCATTATACCCGATTCCATCCATGGTTACACAACAAACATTACCCTCACAAATGATTAGCAATCACGCCCACTCCAAGAAGCTCTTTTGGCTTGCATTCAACATCTCGGCATGGTACCACTATGCAACCACTCAATAGTAACAATTCCCAAATAAAACTCTATGAAATCTTCATCATCTCTCTGGAATTTCTTTGCCTCGGTCAAGCTTGCGCTTTTCACTCTTTGCAGCCTCGCGCTTACTTCCATAATCGGTACGATAATCCCGCAGAATCAGGCGGAACAGGTCTATATTGATGCCTATGGCACCAAAACAGCGACGTTTTTCCAGTTGCTTGATATCACCAACATGTATACGTCTTGGTGGTTCCTCTCGCTTCTTGGGATTCTTTCAGCAAACCTGATCGTATGCAGTCTTGATCGTTTTCCCCGCGCATGGGAGCAGATCACCCGGGATAATCTTAAACTTTCGCCTGCACGCATCGCCAAGCTGCGCCATGCCGCCTCCTTTACTTCACCGGAAACACCAGAGAAAATTGCCGGTTCCCTCAAGAATCTGCTTGGTGATAAGGGATGGGAAACGGTACAGAGCACAGGGGCTGAAATGGTACTCCTTTTCAGCCAGAAACAACGATGGAGCCGAGTGGGGGTCTATATCGTCCATCTTTCGATTCTCGTCGTCTTCGTCGGGGCTATCTATGGCAGCATTGGAGGATTCCGGGGCAGTATCATGCTCCCTGAACTTGAAAGCAGCGGTGTCATCTATCCATATGAGCAACAAAAAAGTATCGACCTCGGTTTTACCGTTCGCTGCGATCGATTCGATCTTGAATTCTACGATAATGGAATGCCCAAAGAATACCGATCACAGCTCAGCATACTGGAAAATGGCACGGTGGTTCTCCAAAAAGATATAGAGGTCAACGACCCACTGCGCTACAAAGGCATCACCCTGTACCAGGCGAGCTACCAGCCCTACAGAAATTTTATTTTCACCCTCTCCAAGGAAAACGGAGCTTCCATAATCCGCACCGGCGAATTCCAGAAAGAGCTGCAGTGGCAGGAAGCAAATGTCCGCTTTGGCATAATCAATCTTGAAAGCCTTCGCGATAACGTCAGTAGAATTAAAATCTGGTTTTCCGATCCAACCGGTCCCCCCACACAGTTTTGGCTTAAAGCCGGTGAGCAGGCAGAGGTAACGCGGGGAAAAACCACCTATGTTTTTTCCGCCAAGCAGCGATATGCAACAGGCCTCCAGGTCGCAAAAGATCCTGGAGTATGGATTGTTTACCTCGGATTCGGTCTGCTGATACTAGGCCTCTATATGGCCTTTTTTATGTCGCATAGACGAATATGGCTCGTCATCACCCAACAGGACAACCGGACCAATATCACTCTGAGCGGAACGACAAACAAGAATGCAACCGGCTTTGCCGTGCAATTCAAACAACTTGCAGAAACCATAGAAGGACATCTCCTGCAGCAATGATTTGAACCTGATTTCCGGAGCAAATTTATGGACAGTTCGACTCTTTTAGGCGTAACAACATTTGCCTATCTCTTTTCCACAATTCTCTATACTGTTATTTTTATATTCAAATTTCCCCGCCTGGGAAAATTTGCCACATGGTTCACCGCGCTTGCTCTGGTCGTGCAGACCATAGGCATCGGCCTGCGCTGGTACGAGTCCTATCAAATGGGCATAGGCCGCGCTCCACTGACCAATATGTATGAATCGGTCATCTTTTTTGCGTGGACGATTATCGCTCTGTATCTTTTTATTGAGTATAAATTCAAATCTCGTATCATTGGCGCGTTTACCGTACCCATCGCCTTTCTGGCAATGGCCTACGCCTCCCTGGACGGCACCATAACTAAAGGTATCACGCCACTTGTTCCGGCTCTTCAGTCAAACTGGTTGATAGCCCATGTAGTCACCTGTTTCATCGGCTATGCAGCATTTTCCATCGCCGCCGGGCTTGGCCTGATGTATCTTATTAAAAACAGATTCGGGCCGTCATCAACCGATAAACAGGATGGCATTATCGCATCACTTCCCCCGCTCAAAGTCATCGACTCCATAACCCACAACGTTATGATTTTCGGGTTTATCTGGCTGACAATCGGCATTATCACAGGAGCTATATGGGCAAACTCCGCCTGGGGCACCTATTGGAGCTGGGACCCCAAGGAGACGTGGTCGCTGATAACCTGGTTTGTCTACGCCATAACCCTGCACGCACGATTTACCAGAGGCTGGAGCGGAACACGAATAGCCTGGCTGTCTATCCTTGGTTTCATTTCCGTCATTTTCACCTATTACGGCGTCAACTTTCTTCTGGCAGGCCTGCACAGTTACGGCTCCAGCTGATCGCGTACTGCTGTAGAGGTATAAAATTACAAACAATAACTCGAAGTGCGGGGAGGGAAGGAGTCTTCAAGACTCCTGGATTGACCAGCTGAGCTTTGTTGGTAATCAGCTTTCCTGCATTCTGGAAATATCACCAATCCGCAGAACAAGCTCTCCCAACGCGGTCAAGAGATTAAGGCGGTTCCGGCGCACATCTTCATTGTTGTCCATCACCATAACTTCATCGAAAAATGTATCAACCGGCTCCTTGAGCTGCAGAAAGGCTTCAAGTGCGGCAAGATAATCGCCCATTGCCAGCATGGGTTCCATTTGTTGCCGCACTTCTCTATGCAGGCCATAGAGGGCTTTCTCTGCTGGTTCAACCAGCAGATCCTCTTGAATCTGGGTTCCCTCATGGTCTTTTATAATGTTTTTGATACGTTTGTACGACCCGGCCAGCACGCTGAAGGCGGCATTCGTCCGCATGGCGGCAAGCGCCTGTATTCGTCTGGTGCAGTCATTGACATCATCAAATCCTGCCGCTATGCCGGCACTGACGGCTCCAGCGTCTAATCCGCCGGCGATAGTGTCGTTGCGATAGCGCCCCTCCATGAAAGCAAGTACCGCATCCACCGTTGCACCACTCCCATCGACCTTATCACCATATAATGCCAGAGCTTTATGCACCACCTCCCGCAATGATAATCCATACGAATTATGCTGAATAATATGGAGCAACGCCAGAGAAATTCTTCGCAGCCCAAATGGATCGGCTGTTCCGGTGGGAATCTGACCAATGCCGAAACATCCGGCCAGGGTGTCCAATCTATCCGCCATTCCAACCATGGTGCCTTCCGCACAGCTTGGCAGCTCGGCATCTGCACGTTTGGGCATGTAGTGTTCTTTTATGGCCAGGGCAACATTTTCCTTTTCACCGCCAAGCACTGCATAGGCATGTCCCATAATTCCCTGCAGTGAAGGAAACTCGCCTACCATTTCGGTGAGCAGATCGGCCTTGCAGAGTTGAGCAGCCCGGCATGCATCCTCGGTACAGGAAGGCTCGAGTTTTTCGGCAAGCATGCGGGTCAGCTTGACCACCCGATCCGTTTTGGCATGCATTGTTCCAAGTTTGGCCTGAAAGACGCTGCCGTGCAATGCCGGGATAAAATCATCAAGTGTATGGTCCTGGTCGCTCTTGAAAAAGAACAATGCATCTTCGAGCCTGGCCCGCAGGACGCGCTCATGTCCCTGCCTGGTAAGGGTCTCATCTTCCATCCTGGTGTTGTTCACGGCGACGAATCCGGCAAGCAGTTTCCCCTTACTATCAACAACCGGGAAGTACTTCTGGTGCTCTTTCATCGAGGTAATAAGCACATCACCGGGAAGGCTTAGAAATTTCTCATCAAACCGACCACAGACACCACAGGGAAATTCTACCAGGTTCGTCACGGTATCGAGCAAGTCTTCATCGACATAAACCCTTGCTCCGTCCGGAAATACAGAATCAGCAACCGCCTTTTCAATGCTCTTCAGTACACTGTTTTTTCGTTTTTCCTGATCAACCATGACGTTTACTTGAGCAAGCTGCTCCTCATAGCCGGCGGCATCATTGATCCTTACGGGATAATTATTAAGAAACCGGTGGCCTCCACTGGTATTGGAAGATTGAATACCTTCAAGTTCAAAATCAATAACAGTAGAATCATTAAGAGCAAGGAGCCACTGAATGGGCCTGGCAAAAGACAGAGAATTGCTGCCCCACCGCATGGCCTTGGGAAAGGAAATATCAACAATCAGTTTTTTCAGAATATCAGGGAGCAATTCGGATACCGGTTGCCCTTTGTTTTCCCGGACCAGCACGAGATATTCACCTTTGGGAGTTTCGACAACCTGAAGATCCTCGGCAGTCGCTCCCTTTGATCGAGCAAACCCCTGAGCAGCCTTCGTTGGCTTCCCATCCTTATCATAGGCCGCCTTGACTGATGGCCCCATGATTTCTTCACGCCAGTCCTCTTGATATTCAGCAAGATCCTCAGCAATCAAAGTAAGGCGACGCGGTGTAGCCAGCGTTCTGATCAACCCATATGTGACGCCGAGTTCCAGCATTTTTGCCCGAAAGCCTTGCCGAAGCTGCTGTAAAGCCGGTTCTATATATCCTGCCGGTAGTTCTTCGGTTCCTATTTCAAAGAGTAAATTGCTCATAGTAATCGTATTTTTATGATTTTCGGGGATGTGGTCCTCTATAAAGACGGCTACCTTGAAAAATGAGATTTTTCGGAGTCTACGCTTACCTCTCCAAGGTCGAGGCGCGTGAGGGAATTTTACCGGAGACATATAGTTGATATCTCGGAGTCTCGTATCTCGCTTACCGGAGGATAAAATTTTCTCGCGCAACGAAGAGATTGGAGAAAAGGGCCATTTTTCAAGGTGGCCAGACGCCAATCTGCCAAGGCATCCACAGGGCTCAAGGGCTAACAACAGAGAATGCAACACGTGTTCTACCGATAGACAGACCCTCTATTCAATGCCGCCCTCAAGAAACGCAAATGTTGAATATCCCTCACCAAGGTTTTCAACCTCGACAGAGTACCACTTTAATTCTTTTTGTGTCGAGAGGTTTTGAGATATTTTTTCGGCAAGAAGCTCAACTGAATAATCTTTAAAATTGTTATCAGCCTCCTGGCAGGTATCATACAGCGCCCTTTCCACTCGTGTTATAAGATCTTCTATCCAGAGAAATCTTTTAAAACGAACGGCAATGGTCGAATTCCCCCAATGCCCACGTGAGCGGGGCATCCCGTTGTACCCGTTCTTCTTCAAGGCCCTGAAAACAGGGACTGTAAAGCGAAACTCAAGCTCATCGGTATGCTCAAGCGAACCGTGCATTTGACATTCATAGCGGCGGGAACTTAATGATTCCTCGCTATATTCCTTTTTGAGAAAATAGGGGAAGCTTATTTCAATATGCGAGGCCTCGGCATCAAGCCTGGTCTTCATTTCTTCAAGAATACGCTGAAAACAGCTGGGATCGATCTCACCGTGAAATTGGTTGAGAATCTCAACAAAACGGCTCATATGTGTCCCTTTGAATTTATGCGGCAGATTGACATACATATTCAAAGAGGCAATGGTATGCTGGTGATTATGTTCCTTATCCAAAAAAGATACTGGATAATTAATTGTCTTAACACCGACTTTTTGTATGTTAACTCTTCTGTGATCCAGCTGGCTTTGAATATCTATCATAGTGTTTATCCCAGTGGCCTCTAATCGAGTTGGCGATGCACCGCATCCTTCAACTGCTGAAGATTAGATGATTTAACAACATATTCATCCGAAGCCCATGCCCCAAGATCCTGTTTGAATTCAGGAAATGCACTGCTCAAGATCACGGGAATCGCGGGATTTTGTGTTTTCATGCGGCGTAACACATCTATGCCGTTCATATCCGGCATATGGATATCAAGAATGACAAGGTCAGGGTTTTCATCCTCGAAACGACGAAGGCCCTCTTCTCCATTGGATGCTGATATTACGGAATAGCCTTCGTCCCGGAGCTCTTCACTGTAAATAAAGCATATATTGGCTTCATCATCCACTAACAATATTTTTTTCATCCGTCCCTCCTCCTGTTACAAAGATTCTCGTAGGAAAGCAGCTGCCTCCTCAGGTGGCATGGGGTTGATGTAAAACCCTGATCCCCATTCGAAGCCGGCAATTGAAGTAAGTTTTGGCACTATTTCAAAATGCCAATGGAAGTATTCAAGCTTATCTGATCGCAGCGGTTGCGTGTGGAGGACAAAATTGTATGGTACGTTGGGTATACAGGAATCAAGACGTTGCAGGCTTTCTGAAAAAATCTGCGCCAGGGAATTCATCGATCGATCACTCTCACCTCTGAAGGACGAAGAATGCCGCTTCGGCAGGACCCACATCTCAAAAGGCGTTTTGGGAGCAAAAGGGGTTATTGTTATAAAATCGTCATTTTGACAAACAACACGAATTTCATTCTTGATCTCCTGCTTGACGATATCGCAGAAGATACATCGCTCCTTATAGTTGTAATAGGACAGCCCCCCCTCGATTTCGGAGACAATCAAGCGCGGCAGTACCGGCAGGGCAATAAGCTGGGAATGGGGATGCTCCAATGATGCTCCGGCGGCCCTGCCATGGTTTTTGAATACCATGACATACTGGAAGCGGAGATCTTTACTTAAATCCTCGATTCTGCACTTATATGCCCAAAAAACAAGGGCCATATCTTCGGGAGAGAGATGGGCGAAATCGTCTTCATGACGGGGACTTTCTATGATAACCTCATGGGCGCCGATACCGTTCATCTTATCGTAGAGCCCTTCCCCTTCCTTATTAAGATCACCCTCGATAACAAGGGCAGGAAATTTGTTCGGCACAACCCTGATTTGCCAGTCCTTCGGAGTATCTGCTGACGAATAATTATGCGGATACGACAGTACTTCTCTCGGGGTTTTATCCTCGTTGCCGGGACACAACGGGCAAAATCCTCCGGAAACCTTGAATTTTTCGACAAGGAAGTCGGTTGGCCGCTTACTCCGCTCCTTGGAAATGATAATCCAACGTCCCAGAACAGGATCTTTGCGCAATTCAGGCATAGGCTATTTTCCCTGGGATCTCTCTTTGGTTTCCTGGATGGTTTTACAATCGATACAGTGAGTAGTGACAGGTCGTGCCTCAAGCCGTTTAAGGCCGATGTCCTCTCCGCAATCTTCGCAAATGCCAAATTCTCCTTCCTCTACCCGCTCAAGGGCCTCTTCTATTTTGGAGAGCAGTTTTCGCTCACGATCCCTGATGCGGAGTTCAAAACTTCGCCCTGATTCCACGGTCGCCCGATCATTTGGGTCTGGAATATTCTGGTTCTGATCGGTCATATCCGAGAGAGTTTTGCCGGCTTCGTTGAGTATCTCTTCACGTTTTTCTAAAAGCTGCTTTTTAAATCTTTCAACTATTTTTTTCTCCATTCGGATACTCCTGAATAAACAATTATGACAGTAAGCGATCGAAGCGGGACTCCGAAAAATCTCGCTTCTGGATGGACTCTAAGGGCCTGTTTACAAATAACATCGCCAAGATTGCGCTCAGATTTGGGTCGGATTTGGTTGTGGCGATCAGCGTAAAACCGCAGGCGTAGCAGCGCTACGTTGAGGATTTTACGATTGAGCCGCAGCCAAAGATGGCCTGAAGAT
>Ga0136557_1000548_pt1 | contig 27834 bp, 26 predicted proteins | sample AntRauTorckE6832_FD_104796 | JGI IMG/M metagenome (GOLD analysis project Ga0136557, IMG submission 104796) | Saline lake microbial communities from Rauer Islands, Antarctica - Metagenome Torckler E6 #832 | ecosystem: Environmental > Aquatic > Non-marine Saline and Alkaline > Saline | place...
ACACTTGATGAGTTCATCTATCTAGAACATGGTGCGCATTATGCCATTGGTGCTTTGGCAATTATTATGCTGCTATCAGTGAAATTCCATGTACCAGAGATTATTACGGGTTTGATTGGCATTGCCTTTATCGGTTGGGCATTGCTTGCTTCACTTAAGCATCGCAAGCAACAAGCAAAGGCGATTACTTAGTGTTGATTTTGTCTTAAGTTTAAACGCTACGTTCAAATTAAGAAAAAGCGCTTTGGTAGAAAATCGTAGTCATGACAGGTTATATCAAGCGATTGGTATGACCTGTCTTCTGTCACGGATCACTTTCTATTGCCTAAAATAAGCATCTTACTTTATAACGCATATTCCCAAAAACAAGAGATATACATGCTAAAGAAAGCTGAACAAACATTAGAGAAAACCATATTTAATAGTCGTTGGCTACTAGCCCCATTTTATTTGGGTCTAGTGATCGGTATTGTTTTACTATTTATCAAGTTTTTCCAAGAACTATGGCACATGATTACCCATGTGTTTACTGCTTCTGAAGCCGATGTCATCGTCGGCACGTTGGCTCTTATTGACATGTCACTGGTCGCAAGCTTATTACTCATCATCATATTTAGTGGCTATGAGATCTTTGTCTCAAAAATTGATACAGGTGATCATGAAGATCGTCCTGAATGGATGGGAAAAATTGATTTCTCTGGTCTGAAACTTAAAGTAATCGGTGCCATCGTTGCCATTTCTGCCATTGATCTTCTCAAATCATTTATGGATATACCCAAAGAGATGAGCGATGCTGATGCTGATGTATTGATGTGGAAAGTCATTATCCATATGACGTTTGTATTATCTGGCTTGTTGTTTGCTTTGATGGATAAGATTGTCGGTGATACTAAAAAGCACTAAAAAATCTTTCAGTACAAAGTGTAGTGGCATAATATATGGCACAGTTTTCAGAAAATCCACCCGTACAAGCAATGAGTCTTGTTGTACCAGGTATGCCTGTCGGTAGCCCCAGTATGGAGTATTAAGATAAGTTTGAACCGTATCAGATTATGTAGCGTAATAAGGATAGCATCACCTAAGTCTACGCAGATATCGACTCGGTTTAGCAGAAATTATAGTCGGGTAAATATTTTTCCTATTGTCTGAATCTAATCGCTATAAACCAAGAGTATCCATTCAATTAACTGATGAATTGAGTGGATACTGATCAGAGGTCTTACTCTTTTTATATATAGACTTCATAGCTGTGAATGCCATAATCTTCAACTGGTAATTTTACGAACCAATAAAGTAAGTTTGTCTTTACCATTATCAACTGTAGCTTCCTTATCATAGGCGACGGTCGTTTCATGTTCCGCAACATCATCACCAACTTTAAGAGCCGTAACGACTTTAGCAGTATGTTCATTATAGGGCTTTACTGTCAGGTTATACTGAAACTCAGTGTCAACAGCGATCGATGCCATCTCTTCAGCATTTACAAGCATCACAGGTGAAGCAATTAACTCACCGTCTTTAAATACAGAGGTAGAAACTTTATAAGCATCAGCAGCAAAGCATGATCCTGACGCCAACACGGTAGCTACTAACAAACCTAATTTTACTTGCATCTTAATTTCCTTATTTATAATCAATGTATAGTCAATTCCAAATAAAACAGATACGTTATGTTCCAATGCAGTACTGGTATAAATTTTTCTGGCGTGCTGTGACTACGCTGACAGAGGCTGCGTAAAATTCATCCCAGTCCTACTGTATCGCTTTAATACTGAACTCACTATAACTATTCGACAATATTTATAGCCAACTAAAAGTCTGATATTTCATGCATTCTATAACGGAAGCGCTATACGTTGAAAGTGACACATTACTTATGTAGCGCAGTCGCTGTCTCTTTTAGCTAAGCAACTGCTTTACTTAGTTAGTTTCTATAGGTTCGACATACATCTGTAGGTATTCACGAAAAAACAGTCAACCTTCAAGTTTGTGAAGTTCGGCAAACTTGAATTAAGACGACGTATCATTTGGCAGTAGCTCCGCTATTCGTTTTTGCCATTCATCTTTAGAAAGAAGCGTATTATTATTTGATTTCATTTCTTCTAATACCCTATAACGAGTAGTAAGCTGATTAATGACATTGGTAAGAGCCGCTTGTTCGCTTTTCGCTTGAGCAAGCTTTTCAGAAACGGCAAGCATTCGTTTATCGATACTGAAATTGCCATCGTAATAATCATTAAGACCATTCTTAATTTCATTGAGACTAAAACCGACAGCTTTTATGTTTTTAATTATTTCGATACGCTCAATACATTCAGGATGAAACTCTGTATATAATCGTGACCCTGCCTGACGCTTACGAGATCTCAGCAATCCCAATTCATCGTAATGGCGAATAGTATCTTTAGTCGTATTGGCTTGTTTTGCCAATGCCCCTATCAATAAAAAGGCTGGATCAGATTTCATGTAATAATCTCGAAAAGGTACGTTTGTCTTATTTTAGACAAGTATACCTCAATGAAACCAGTGTAAACCGACTTCTTCTATTCAAAGTTATTTGCCATAACATTTCTTATGGCAAGAAGTGCGGTTCACGAGCCATGTCATGGTATTCCCTTATGTAATTTCATAACCATTTTCAATTAATACTTTATAGATTTCTAAAACCTCATCTAGAATCTTTATAGCCATCGTGTCATCTTTCATCATTTGCCACGGCTTACTAGAGCTTCTCCAATCGAAAGGCTCAAACTTGCCCTTAGCTGGCCACCAGCTAGAACTTTCAAACTGCTTATTTTTAATATTCTCGTTTAGTAAACTTTTTATTCTACTTTTATGTTCACTTGCAAATTCAGAATGTCTGAATTTTCCTAAAAATCTTACGCCTAAGCTTGGTTTATTATAATAATCTTGAAATTCAAAACAGATAATTCCAATTTTTTCTATACTTCCGAAGCTAAATTTTTCATACTTATTATCTACTTTCATATTTCTTAGAATAATTTTTTGAGGATAGCTTTTAGCATTTAGGTATAAATCTAATTTAAGCTTTCCGACAAACTCTTTTTTCATTTTTTCAACATTATTATGGAAAGCCAGGCTAGCCTCTATAGTATTCTTATTTCGGCTAATAATTTCTAAAGCTGTTTTACACTCATTCATATCTCCAACCTCCGTAAACTGTTTTTTCTTGATACTTGTCTGTGAGGTAATATTGATGTTCTTAGAGACCGCGTCCTTGCGCATATGGTGACCCATGATTTGTGTGATAACGAGGCTAAAGCGGTCAAAGTGACTTTTGCCATATAGCGTGGTATACATTACAGACTGCTCTATGGATCAAAGCGGTGTCTTGGCGCGGATAATAGCGACCAAACTTATGTAGTTGTAGTTGGTCAGATACCTGTTGCACGATGTGTAATTGACCTTGCAAAACGATGATTTTATGAAAAGCTTGGTATTGATAGCAAAAGACCACCTTGATAAGTGATCTTTTGCTGCTGATTTTTTTTGTTCAGACGTAATGCATCCAGTTTTCAGAAAATTCCATTTAAAAAATCATATGCGCACATAATGCAATAATTGGTAATGAAATAATGGTTCTTAATAGAAAAATTATTAATAACTGAAAAAAGCTTACTGGAATTTTGGTTCCTAAAATCAACCCACCTACTTCCGACATATAGATCAATTGAGAAACTGACAAACAAGCGATGACAAATCGAGTTAACTCTGATTCTATTGAAGAACCGATAATAGCAGGCAAAAACATATCTGCAAAACCCACCATAATGGTTTTTGACATTTCTGCTGCAAAGGGTATGTTCATTAATTCTAAGAATGGAATAAACGGCATACCTAAATAATCAAATACGGGTGTCTCTTCTGCAACGATTAAGCCCATCGTCCCGATTGCCATAACGACAGGCAATATTCCGATCCACATATCCAAAATATTTTTTAACCCATCGTTCAAGAAAGTAAAAAAGCTTGGACTCTTTTCTGCTTTGTGAACGGCTTTATGTAAACTATGGGTAAATAACGTTTTTCCTTCAGGAATGGTTTCATGATCTCTATCACTATTTTCTACTACATACGTATTATCAATTTTAGATAAAGGCAATAATCTTGGTACTATTAAAGCACAAACAATCCCGCATAAAGCAACCACCCCAATCATATTTAGAAAATAGCTTTCTAGCTTAACCTGAGAGATGACGACTAAACAGAATGTAATCGAAACTGCTGAAAAGCTTGTCGCAATAACTGCCGCTTCTTTTTTGGTATAAAATCCGCCTTCCAGTTGTTTATCAGTTAATAACACGCCAATGGTTCCATCACCCAACCATGACGTTAAACAATCTACAGAGGACCTACCGGGTAAACCAAATAGAGGTCTCATTACTTTACTTAATAAGACACCAAAAAACTCTAATAAGCCAAAATCAAGTAATAATGGTAGCAGTAACCCAGCTAAGAAAAATACAATAAAAAGTATTGGCATTAATTCATATAATATTAACCCACCGATATTATCTGAATATATAAATTCATAACCGTATTTAAAATAAGTAACGACAACAAAAAACGCACCAAGCATTCTAATAATCAACCAAGGGGTCGTCACGTTCAGTAAATTATTTAAAAATGCATTGTTTATAATCACTGAAGGCTTCATGATTTTAGTGTATAAAGTACAACACAATGTAATCATAATGGAGATTACAACAAACAGTGGCAAAAGGTCACCCATGTAACCTTGTATATAATCCTTTAATACAGAGATAGGAATGGTAAACCCTTCTGCATATGATACAAACTTACCATCTACATAGGGAATTGGAAATACAAAGAGCATCAAACCTATTATAGAGGGTATAAAGAATTTTAAAAATTGTCTGATACTGATACTGCTGACAGCTTGACTTGAAGCATTGGCTTTAATAATGTCCATATTATTGTTACTCGCAGTCCATTTTTTAACTAGCATAAATAGATTTTTTTATGCTAGATTCTTTAACTCATTTTAAATAATTTATACTAATAGTTATTTAAAAGAGACTGTGTCACTTTTTCTAAAATTTTAAATATTCTGGTTGAGTCATCTTTTGAATTGTTATACAAAGGATTTATTTCTGCCATTTCCCAACAGCATACTTTCTTATTCTTGATTAACTCTATGTTAAGTTGCATGGCTTGTTCATACGACAGACCATTCATTGCAGGCGTACCGGTTCCTGGCACATACAAAGGGTCAACGCTATCAACATCAAATGAGACATAAATGTGATCACAATATTCCAATTTTTTGAAGATTTCCTCTACTGTGGAACTGATGCCTTTTTGAGTGATTTCAGCAACACTATATAAAGGAATTTTATGCCTTCTAATTAAATCCATTTCTTCTTCTTGATAATCTCTAACGGCACAAAAAACCACATTTTCTGGCTTGATTGATGGTTCGCTTGATGCCATAAATTTCAATTTTTCCCAATACTCTGTTTCTTTTTCAGAGAGTTCGTTACGCTGACATTCCAGATTGTCAATGGCACACGCCATCGCTAAAGGCATGCCATGCATGTTTCCTGATCCACTGGTATATGGTGAATGAAAATCAGCGTGTGCGTCTATATAGACCACACCAATTTCAGCATCAGGATGCGCCATTTTTAGGCCATGCATCGTTCCTGCGCAGCTAGAATGATCTCCGGCTAAGACAATTGGGAATTTATTCTCATTTCTTATATCTTTTATTTTATGTGCTAACTTAGAGATAATCGGTTCAATCACATCAGCATATTTTGCATGCGCAAATTGTGATTCCCCCTCACTGTTACTATCATCTTCAATACTGTCGAATTGCAATTTTTCAAAATAATCTGCATTAAGCTCTTTTGATGACGCTTTTAATGCATCAATGCCTAGAGAGGCGCCTTTTTTATATCCTGCAATATCTGAATAAACTTCTACTATTCTTATATTTTTCATCATATCAGTCATGATTTTGTCTCTATTAAATAAAATAATTTTTTATATCATTTACATTAAATTTATTTTTATATATTAAAGCTCTTGAAAATTAGCAGGTATATTTAAATAAAAAACACATCCACAACTATTCAAGAGCCATACTAAATATAAATAAAATTCAAAAAAAACGTTGATTTTAAACGTTATACAAGATAAAAAGTACTTATCGTTTTGTAGTATTAATTACCGTTGTATCAATAGCGATTGTATTAATCACTTACGACATAGCCACAGATTCAGCTTCATTTGTCTCTGTGCTAAGATCTTTGCTATGATTTTTCACTACCGAATATAGATTTTTAGGATCAGCTTGTTGCGGGATTAGATCTAAAATCTCATATCCTCCCTGCTCTCTGATCAAGTCGCGTAAAAACACTAACGCTGTAAAGTCTTCTGATGCAAACCCAACGCCATCGAACACGACTAGATCATCATCTGACGTTCGAGCTTGCACTTCACCTTTGAGGATGCGATGAAACTCAGTAACAGGGAAGTCGCTTGATAGATTTTGGATTTCCCCCTCAATGCGTGTCTGAGGCTCAAACTCCACAATCACATGATCTGCTCGCATTAATATATTTTTATCCAGCTCTGTCTTACCAGGACAATCACCGCCTATCGCATTAATATAAACACCTTTTGTGATTATATCGTCTCGTAAAATAGTGGCATTGGTTTTATCAGCCGTACAGGTAGTAATAATCTCTGCACCTAAAACAGCTTCCTCTAACGTACGACAAACAATAACCTTCAGACCTGAGTCTGCAAGATTATCAGCCGTTTTCTGCGATGCTGCTGGATCAATATCATACAAACGAACTTCTAAGATACCCATGATGGCTTTCATACCCAAGGCTTGAAATTCAGACTGAGCGCCGTTTCCTATTAACGCCAGTTTTGTAACGCCTTTTGGCGCGCAATGTTTGGCCAGCATGGCTGATGTGGCAGCCGTACGTAATGCCGTCAGGATACACATCTCTGTCAGCAAAATAGGATAGCCAGTTTCGACGTCAGACAAGATACCCATCGCCGCCACGGTCTGCAAGTTTCGTTTGGTATTGATTGGATGACCATTGACATATTTGCAGGCAAACATCTCTCCATCGCTGACTGGCATCAACTCGATGACACCGTTTTTGGAATGTGAAGCAAAGCGAGAAGATTTTTCAAATTGATCCCAACGAAGAAAATCTTGTTCTAAGGCATCTACTAGATCTGTAATACATTGCTCAACACCATAATCATGAATCATTTTAGCCATCGCTTGTACACTAACGAATGGCACGCCTTCCTTGGGTGATACGATAAATTTAGACATTAATGCTGTTCCTTTTCATGAATGTTGTTTGTTGAACCGACAATTAATATCCTACCAACTATAATTGTCAGTTAAAATGTCAATAAGTTATTAAATATGGACGTATTTTTGACATATTGTTAAGTACTACTTAGCATAATGTCAAAATTCAATGAAGGAAGCATTTTTATGGCGTATTACACTTATGATTCTTTAGATAGCGAACTGATATCTGAACTTCGACAAGATGGTCGAGCAACCATCTCAAACCTTGCCAAAAAACTCAAAGTCTCTCGTGCCACTATCCAAAACAGATTGGATAGACTGATGCATAACGGCGCTATTTTAGGATTTACGATTCGAGTGCATGAGGCACTAGATAAAGAAACCGTCAAAGCGATGATGATGATTGAAGTGACCGGAAAATCTACGTCACAAGTGATTAGGAAGTTACGAGGTATACCGCAACTGATTAAGCTACATACGACCAATGGAGCGTGGGATTTGGTAGCAGAAATACACACCACAAGCTTGAGAGAATTTGATGAAGTGCTGCGTCAAGTCAGAGAGATTGATGGCATTCTTAATAGCGAAACCAGTGTTCTGCTTTCGAGTTTGTAATATAACTATACTCAGAAAAATATGTTCAGCGCAGCCTAATGTTCAATTCCCTAGTGAGGACTTGAATCTTAGGCTATAGGCTAAGGGTATCAATGGTTTGATGTAGTGGCATAATAAAACTGGACCGCTTCTAAGAGGTTAGATGAACCCAAAGAAGGAAAATAGCATAACCAATAAACGCGACCAATATATCCAAGAATTCAAACTTGAAGCTATCAGCTTAGTGGTTGATCACCAACGTAAAATACCCGATGTAGCAAACTCACTTGGTATTGGTAGATCAACTGTAGTGGTCAACTAATTTAGGACACCTGACCACTACAGTACAGTCTCATATTGCATATCTTAATGTAGATTGTTTTGTTCTAAACGGATTAGAAATGCTGCAAAACCTTCGGTTGCTCGAGCCTGTAGTCGGCTACTGGTCATTACACGGACACGATTGCTCCAAGTGATGGCATAGCTTTGAGCTTCAAATCTACTGACCAAGTCCACATCCTCATGACAAGGTATAGATGCAAAGCCGCCAACAGCCAGATAAGCCTCACTACTAAAACTTAAATTTGCTCCATGAATATGATGGTGTCCCATTTTATCTTGGTAATGAGCGATATAATCCTTTCGAGTTTGCGGTGTTAACCGTGCCCAACTGTCAACTTGCACTATGCCGCAAATCATATCTGTCGGCTGGTGGCTAATATGTTCAATCTGCTGTGCCAACCAATCTACAGTTACCACGGAGTCAGCATCTGTACAGGCAATCCATGTGGCACCATTTGTGATCGCATGACGAATACCAATATCTCTCACCCTTCCCACACATTGATAGTCACAGCATAAGTAATCAATACCAGCGGCTTTGACGATGGACTGCGTATTATCAGTGCAGCTATCCAACACCACTAGCGGATACGCTTTAATCATTGAGGGCAATTGCTCGATAGCGGTCCGTACTGATGCCAAGCATTTAGCGATGGTCATTGCCTCATTATGAGCGGGAATCACAATGCCAATTTTCATAGCCTATTCACCTCTCTACTCAGTTTTTTAAAACTTATACCCTGTTATATCAAGTTTTCTTGCATGGCTACCGAGCTTGGAGAACGTTGCCAAATATCTAATAAGAAATCATTGTCTATCACTTGGCTTTGATGATTGAACGCAACCTGATGCTTCTCATTATTTGCAAAATTAAAGGCATGGTGCAGGCGCTGATGTACAGTTTCACCTGTCATAGCAAAGCCATCAATAGCATAGCGCCAATGACAGCATAGCAATGTACCGCCTATAGCAAGGTTTTGCTGAGTCCAAGCGATCACCGTGTCAATATCATTGGGTGATAAATAATATAAAATTTCACTAATGACAATTAAATCAAAGGCTGGCTCTATAGTAGGTGTATCGTTTGATAAAGGAGAAGCCTCTATAATTGCCTCTCTTAAATTTAATAATCTATTAGGAACTACACCTTGAATGACCTTAACATGAGACAATTCTGCCAAGCGCTCTTTGGCAAGTTGCACTGCCCGTTGATTCCCATCGATACTCACTAATGCCTGACAACGTTGAGCTAATAACTCACTAAGCACACCGTTTCCGCAGCCCAGTTCAATGGTATTGTTATATTCAGATTGGGGCAGTATCGCTAAACAAATATCACGTTTTCGTTTTTCATACCAGCGAGTTTGATACTGCCATGGGTCCGTGTTGTCATTATATAATGCGTCAAAATACGATTCTGAATAAGCAGATGATTGGCGCTTAGTAGCAGGATTATCATCTAATACAGTTTTATCATAATCTATACTATCAACTAAGTTATCGGCACTCATCGACGGCTTAGGTTTAGAGGTGTGATTCATATAAATAAACCTCCCAAGGTTGGCTAATTCTAGCAATCGTTTGCGCGGATAAAATAGGCGGATTGTCCGTACTGTCATCAGCAGTGATTTGACTTTCAAAGCAGGCAATGGCCTTTATTTTACGCTGTAGCTGCTCAGTGGTTAAGTCAACTCTTTTGGCACAGTGCCAAGGAATACGGCTATCCGCAGGTTTTGCCCAATGCCATGCCCAAATCAACACTTGATAACAGGCTAAATGATGCTGCTTGGCAAATGAGACCACCACTTGTCCAGTTGCTTCATGGTCAGGATGCCCGTCATGCATAAAAGGCGTTATTAAAATATCGTTAGGTTTAATAATGGTGGATAGTTTCTGGTGAAACTGATCTTGTTGGGCAAAGACATTGCCATCTGTTAAGTCTAAAGCAATAGTCATAACTTGATGGGCCACACTCAATACTTCTAGCGCTCTAATACTTTCTTGTGGACGGATGATATTAAGCTTTTCTTGAGAATAAACGTGCGAGTTTGGATGACTTTGTGTGCCATTAGTCACGTGAATAAGAACGATAGGATTGCCATTCGCCGCCAGTTGTTGCAACAGACCGCCACAGCCTAGCACTTCATCATCAGGATGCGGGGCGAAGATACAGACACGCTGATGCGGGGCAAAGCTTTTTGCAATATCAAATCGAGGCATGTCTTGCAGGCCTGACCAGTTTTTCCAGGCATCTTGACTGGTGCCATCACCTTCAATAACACGGTCACCTACAATCGGATGGTTGCCTTCAGGAAAAGCAACATGGGTAGCAGCATTATCTTTGGTGGCAGGTTCTACAGCCTTATTAGATATTACAGTTGCCATATATTGTCCTGCCCATCAGTTAAGTCATTGGCTAAAATACCAGTTAATTCGCCGATTTTCTGTAAGTCAAAAGCGCCATGACTTTGGCGGGTAAACACGGGCAAATCTGTTGACAATCTTGCAAAATGGGCATTGCGACAAAATGGTGCTGCTCCCAATGCCTGCCCGACAACCTCCATTACTTGGCGAGCAACTTTCTCAACTTGTAATCTTAGCTGGCGTATGGCAAGTTCATGACTCAGCTGTGGCTGGCTATCTATTAAATCAGCAACATAATAAAAATACTGCTGAGTGACTGCCAATGCCGTACTAATTTGACCCAAATACATGGCTTTATAATTGTTTGGTTTCTGCTCATAGGCACTGATTAAGTAGTCTGCTAGGTAAGCGCTTGCCCCGTACCAGCAAGCAGCAACACCTGCCGCTCCATGCCAAAATCCCACACGTTCTAGATAAGCATTGGCTGTCCCAACTTGACAGGCTGTCACCTTACAAAACTGTAAAGTTGCTGTATCAGTGCCTTGCATCCCTATCGCCCGCCATCCCTCGTTATCAATCTCAATGCCAGTTTGCTGCATATCTACAATAAGTAATTGCGATTGACCGTTCTTATCACGATAGGTCATTAGCGCGCGATCAACAATGTTAGCGCCAGAACACCACTCTTTTGTACCGCTGATTTTACCCTGCTGATAATGAATAGGATCGGAATGACCCTCTGCTGCCCAAACAGCCCACAACCCTTGATCAGCTTTAGCATAGCCCACCTCATGTAAAATACTTAGCGCATCCAAGTGCGACTCAAACCATTTTGCAATCGTTAAATCAACACCTGCTACATAAGCCAAAATTTGCCAACGGATCAATGTACTTGATATTCCACCATTTACATTGGTAGCACCACTTGCCGGATGCGGGACTTTCTCGCTATAGGTGATTAAGGCTTTTAGAATGTCATGACGTAATGCATCAGTTAAGCCAAGCGTCCTAATGGTTTGATTATCAGTACGTATGATATTGTCTATACTGGCTTTAATCTCTGACAATAAAGGATTTGTTGCATCTAACGGTAGCATAAGGGTCTCCTAATCGTTCTTATGAGTCAGACATTTGGACTGTGGCAGGTTTCAAAATATCTGTTTGTCGCCTTTTAACATCATACAGATCATCTAAAAAACTCTGCTGCCAAGCTTGCAAGTTATCTTTTTGCAGTCCTTGCAGTAGCGATTGATAGCGTGACTGCCGCTCACCTAATGGCATTGTCAAAGCAATCCCTAAACCGTCTGTCATACTTTTTGGTTGATGTGGGTCGATAATGACTGCGGCTTGCATTTGCGCCGCTGCCCCAGCGTAACGTGAGAGCAATAGCACGCCAGGATTATCAGGATTTTGAGCGGCAATATACTCTTTGGCAACCAGATTCATACCATCTTTAAGCGAATTGACCCAGCCGATATCACTCTGCCAAAACATCGTCATTAGTGTCTCGTGGCTTATTACGCTTTCGTCATAGTTGATAGCTTGCCAAGTATCTGTAGAAGCATCTTTTGTATATTTACTAGGCAAAAACTGCTGATTAATATCATTAACAGCAGTTTTAACATCATGATGAAGTTGTTGATAAGCAGGCACATCTAAGCGACTAGGACAGGCGATTTGTAATAATTTCAGTTGATTCTGATAAGACGGATTTTGATGTAAAAAATTGTGATATGCCGAAAAACGCCTTAACAAACCTTTTGAGTAATCAATTCTATCTACTGCAATAATCTGCTGGGCGTTAGACTTTATGCTTTTTTTGTTCTGATGGGCTTTGACGTATTGTACTGAGCAATGCGAAGACAAGTGACTGACCTGTTGTTGGATTCTCTCCACATTCACACCGATTGGATAAGCCTTAACCACTAAAGAATGCTGGGATTTTAAATCTAAATTGAGCAGTAACTGCACATCAGATGATTTATATAGACTAGCAGCATGTTTGTCGTGTAAAACATTTATTGGTGAGAGCTCTGAAGAACATACTGCTAAAATCTTATCTGTTAAATAATATCTGCAAACCGCAAGACAGTTGGCTCTACCTTGATGAGTTTGTGTACCAATTACGTCATAATGAGCAAGCTGCCTAATGAGCTCATCGCTTTTATCAAGCGATTGCCAAAATGGCAATGAGACAAATGGGATGTGTAAAAAAAATCCGATACGATTGTGAATACCCAACTGCCTACAATGATATGCCACACTTAAAAAGTGATAATCATGAACCCAAATCACATCATCAGGCTTAATAATCTTCTTTAATTGCTTAGCAAAAAGACGGTTTACCTCTTGATAGCCTGCGTAATCCTCTGGTGTTTCATGAATTAAATCAGGTCGCTCGTGCAATAATGGCCACAATACATTATTGGCAAATCCACAGTAAAACTGCTGATATTGCTTAGTCGTAAAAGCAGTGGTCATATAAGTAATAGAGGTCTTACCCTGTGATATATCTATGCCTGATAAGACGGCTTGTTTGGTAATACTAAATTCATTAGAGAAATCATCATCAAATCTATTAACGATTTCACCATTCCAGCCCATCCAAACGACTGATTTTTCCATCAATACGTCTTGCAGTGCTATCGCCAGTCCGCCTGCCATTGGATTTTTATCAGGCATTTTAACCCGATTAGACAAGACGATTAAGCGGCTCATATCACGTGCCTCACTGTTTCTTTTGCTAGCATTGAATGCTCTTGGCAAAAGCCTAAAAAGCTATTCAGTAACATGGTGACCTCATGAGTATTACGTACATAGTAATTGGCATGCGTAGCCTCACTACCAACCTTAATCCCCATTCCTTTTAATGGCTGTGGTTGACTGACTATTATTTGATTTTCACCTTGTACAGCGATAAACCCTGCTTCATCCGTAATATCATCACCGATAAAAATAGGTAAAATACTATTACTACTCTGCATTCTTTTTAATAAAGTCAGAATTGCGCTACCTTTATCCACTCCTTTTGGCACTACCTCCCAAACACATTTACCGGATTTCAATGTCCAGTTAGCATGAGTTTTTAAGGCTTTTACCATGATGGTATAAGCCGCATCAGCCAAAACAGGGTTCTTTCGGAAATGGAGGGCGACAGAATAGGGTTTATCTTCTACGGTGAAGTCATCAAAGGGAATGCAAGATTGGATAATAGACTTTCTTATTACAGCAAGTTCCATGATGTCAACAGATACAACATGTGTCTCATTATGATCACTGATATCATCAAACGCTATTTCTAGTCCATGCGTTGCGGCAATCGGTAATGTTAAAGGAGACAGCATTTGCCTTGCTTCAGCCAAACTGCGTCCTGTTACGACAGCAAGTTTTACACCATGGCTTTGTATTTTTTGTAGAAGAATCAAGGTTGATGTTGGGATAACGCTGTCTTTTGGATTCAGTGTGAAATCAGCTAACGTACCATCTATATCTAGAAACAAATAATAATTTTGCTGAGGGCATAAATAGTCAGCAAAGTTTTTTGGTAGAATATAGATAGGTCGCCTATTTATGCTGGGATTTCTTCCTGAAGTCACGTTTATTCCCTTTTAATATGAGAACATTTTTCGCTCTAACACCACCTAAGTTTGAAATAATTTAGCTGCTAAAAGTTACTGGCGTTTTAAATATGGATTTATAGGAAGGCCACTATTAAGCAACTAAATCTAATAAGAAGTGTGCCATAGCTCCAGTAAAAATCTAGTGACCAGAGTGTGCTGTTTGACGTGAGTTCTGTAACTCATTAAACACGGTTGCCATTTATAGCAGGTCGCTATACATTGTATGTAATTCAATGGCGCTTAGCTTTTCGCGTAGTGCGCTCATTTGTAACTTTCAGCTTTTGTAATAGGCTACTTTCTCTTTATCCTCTAAGCTGTTTTGATAAGTAAAATCTTCCAATAGCATTAAACAATTTGTAATTAACTTGAGATTATTTAATGATAGATCCTCATACTTACCCAAAGCATGCAACTTGATTTTTGAGCGTAATTCGAATAATCCCAAACTACAGCCCCATATTTTTTAATCAGTTCGTCCCTTGATTCTACGCTACTCTTATCATTTTCTTTCATCGCAACCCTCAAACTATATGCTCCTGTGCTTATAACTACCCATTTTTTATAAATGACTAAACATCAAGCCAATGCTGTTGTCTGGCATAAAAAAGCTGTTTGGGCGTATCGATATCATAGCTAAGTTGATGGTTTATGACCGTACTTAACTGATTGGGCGGTAAGGCTCTAATCAAATAGCGCAAACCTTTATCCCCTATCAGTGCTGGTTGCCACTGTTTGAGACGCTCAACATTAATGACTATCGGAAGACCGGTGATATTATTTTTACTTGTATCAGTAGAATACGCTTTATCTACACATTGATAACGACTAGCGACCACTGTGCTTTTGAACGCTAATAATTTTTTCAAATGCTCACTATCTAATAATACTTGATCTACCCCCATGATTAACACTCGATTAATCAACGAGACTTTCAAGTTAGTCAGAGCTTCAATACCAAGAGACAAGCTATGCGCCATACCCGTTTTAGGTATTAAATTAATCACGGTATAGATTATTGGATTTTGACGGACCAACCCATTAATCGCATTGGTGATTGCTGGTTGATCTTGAGGAATGATAACAATAACGGCAAGAGGCTTTGTGGCTAATGCTATTTTAGTCATATAACAGATGAGAGGTTCGCAATGCTTGCTGAGCAGTTGCTTAGATTGACCAAGACGCTCGCTCAGACCACTTGCCAAGATAATAACAGCGTGGTCTTTTTCATCATTTTCTGTACTGCTGGGCAATGGATTTTTGGTTGGTAAAATAGAATGATTAGTATCAACATCGCTAGTCATGGGCGTAATCATTTTTATAATTATTGAAGACTGATTGCTCTGAGGTTTGAATAGTATATTGGCTATTTGGCAGTAATGCTTGCGGCGCGTGTCCATGAATCACCGCGCTCATTTGTGCCATGATACTGAGTGCCAATGCTTCAGGTCCATCCCCACCCAACTTATAACCAATAGGATAATGCAGTTTACGAATACCATCCGCTAAAATATGTGGGTTAGCACTTGTCTCACTAATTTCTTTGATTAAACGCTCAGTACGATAGCGAGGTCCCAGTTGTCCAAGATAACGATATTGAGCAGAATGCTCTAGTAGTACGGCTAGTCGGGCGCGGTCTTGGGCCAGACTATGAGACATCACAGCAACGGCGGCGCCAGCACTGAGATTGAGCAATGTTTCACTATCATCCAAAGCCACGCACAGTACTGAGTCTGCTTGGCTAAAGCGCAGACGTGTTGCATATTGGGGTCGACTGTCTATGACGGTGACATACCAATCTTGTAGCTTTGCCATTGTCACCAGCGGTAGAACATCGTTACCTGCCCCGCAAATCACTAATCGTGTCTGTGGGTAAATCTGCTGCAATAACCACTCACTCTCATGTTGCCGATCACCTGTGGCTTGTAGCTCTAGGTCGCTCGTTAACTTAATGTATTCAGCATTTTTTTTATGAAACTTATGCTTTGATAGTTTTTGAATGGCATTTAACAACATATCATCTATAAACGTATTCGAATCGCTTATCATGTTGCGGTTCAAATATAAATCGGTCAGACTTCCTGTCTTTAAATACGTATCTAAATAAATGCGGCTACCAAATTGCATCCCCATTCCTTTAATCTTTGCACTATCCAACCTAATAAGCGTAGCAATGGTTGCTGGCTGTTGAGTATGACGAACCTGACGGATGAGATCAAGTAATGATATCGCTGTCGATAAACGCTCAAATAAGACATGTATTCGTCCATTACAACCCAAGCCAAAATTGAGCTCGCCGTATAAAAAATCGTCTTCAGACATATCTGCATCTTTAATGCTAGCACTATCATCGTCTACAATAGACAAATCAGAGTCACCATTTTTATGATATCCAATATCATCACCTGTCTGGTAAACTTGTATATTCGCACCGTTTCGAGTCAGCCAAAAGGCACGTTTGATAATATGCGGCTCAAGGCAGCCGCCGCTAATCATCCCAACCGAACGTCCATCGGCGCAGATAAGCATCATCGCACCCGGCTGACGGTACGCCGAGCCTTCTGTACGAACCACGGTGGCTAATACAGCATCGATGTTTTGTTGTGTTGCTTGCTCAGCAAGGTCAAGGATATCAGCAGCTTGATTCATAACGTTCCTTATAGACTTATCAATAAGCTTAGAGAATAAGCTAAAAAAACCCGCTGTTTAATCGGATTTTTTTAAGCAAAACAGTATTTGATAAGAATCAATCTGGCAGTTGGTCAATAAGCTTATCTAGAGTAATGGGGAAGTCTCGAACCCGGATACCGACCGCATTATAGATAGCATTTGCAATCGCTGCTGCAGCGCCTGAAATTGCTGTTTCGCCAATCCCTTTGATATGCATTGGGTTGGTATAACGATCATCTTCTTCTAGCAAAATAACATCCAGTTGCGGTACGTCAGCATTAACAGGAATATGGTATTCAGAGAGGTCATGATTACACAAGCGCCCGTCATGTTTATCATGGATAACCTCTTCCATCAAAGCTGAACCTATACCAAAAACCATACCACCATAACACTGTGAAGTAGCGGTTTTTTGATTGAGGATACGCCCTGAGGCAAATACGCCCGTCATACGCTTGACTCGAATCTCACCCGTCACTCGGTGCACAGCGACTTCTGCAAAATTGGCACCGAATGAAGATTGGCGATGGGTTTTTTCATTTTTACCCGGTTTAATCTTGCCTTTAGCACTTAACTTTTGGTCGTCATATTGCGCGATAATATCGGCTAGTGAATAACTATTATGGCCACTAAAATCATATCTACTTTGTTTAGCCTCCTGCTTCTCCGGCAAGCGTTCCAATACAGATTCAGGGAGAGGCACGCTCGTTTTTTCTGCTAACTTCTCTACAAGTTCAGTGGCGACATCCTTACCAGATTCAATGATAGTCTCTGTTACTGTAACTTCATGCTCTCCTATTTCGCTGATCTGACCGTCATTTAGCTGGATAGTGTCGGAGTATAGTCCAACTTTGTCTGCCAGCATTTCACGCAATTGCTGACACGCCAGATAAATACTGCTACCTGAGCTTGCCGCACCCATGCTACCGCCTGAACCAACGGCTGGCGGCATACTAGTATCGCCAAGTTTCATCTCAATATGGTCAACCGGTAGACCAAGTAGATCAGCAGCAATTTGGGTAAATACGGTATAAGAGCCCGTACCAATATCGGTCATATCTGTTTCAATAATGGCTTTAATCCCAAGCATTTTTGAGTCATCGATTTGTAGGGTTGCTCTTGCTTCAGAAAGCTTTAACTGATTACCACGGGCAGCGGCAGCCATACCGATACCCAACCACCAGTCTCCTTCTAAGCACTTGGCGGGCATCTTATTGCGTTTCTCCCAACCAAACTGCTCAGCCCCTTTTTCCATACAGGCGATCAGCTGCCGAGTTGAAAAAGGTATTTCTTTACTAGGATCCTGATGAGGCTCATTACGGCGGCGTAGCTCTATAGGATCCATATCTAATTGAATGGCCAACTCGTCCATTGCACATTCAACAGCAATTAACCCCACCGCTTCCCCAGGGGCGCGCATTGAACCTGATAATACTTTATTGACATCAACCATCTGATAGTCGACCTGACGATTTTCACCACGGTATAGATAGTGAGTAGACAGCGCTGCAGGCTCAAAGAAGCTCTCACCGGGTAAGTTACTAGTGATGGTATTATGGATAAAAGTATTAATAATACCGTTTTTATTACAGCCGATGCCAATCCGTTGACGCGTATCTGAGCGCCTTATGGTGGTTTCCATGACTTGCGGGCGAGTCATCACAATCAATACCGGACGCTTAAGCTCTTTTGCAGAAATGGCCGCGGCAATCGATTCAGGTGCAATACCAAGTTTACTGCCAAAACCGCCACCAACGTAATGAGCAATCAGTTGCACATTATCTGGATCCAAATTTAAGGCATCCGCCACTTGTTGTTTGCAAGAGGACAACATCTGATTGGCCGTATACAAGACTAACTTTTCATCCTCCCAATAAGCCAATGTAGCATGTGGCTCCATGGGCGAACTACTCTGGCTTGGCGTATGATAAATCTGATCAAACGAAACCTCAGACTCTTTAAGTCCTTGCTCTGGGTAGCCCTGCTTATAATTCTTGTCCGAGCCTTTTTTTTCATCAACCGAATGCGCATTTCCCAATGCTGAGCTGAAATCTATCACAGCATTTGCTGTTTCATCTTCATAAGTCACCTTGAGGGCTTTTGCGCCTTCAGTAGCCGCTTCAAAGGTTTCAGCGATTACGGCAGCTATGGGCTGACCATGGTAAAAAATCTCAACGACGCCTTGAGTGGGTGCTTTTTTCTCCCCGCCTTGCTGAGCGTTACGCAAAAAATGCTCGGGATCAGTAACCACTTTAATAATACCTGGAATCGCCTCCACTGCATGGCTATCGATGTGCTTCACCTTGCCTTTAGCAATGGTCGCACCAACTAAGACGCCGTAAACCTGTCCTTCAATATAAAATTCTGCGCTATAAGTCGCTTGTCCACTGACTTTCAAGGAACCGTCTACACGGTTGATAGGTTTACCAACCAATTGACTGGCAGTTTTATCAAAAAGAGTATCAACTGGGTTATCCATGGTCAGTTTTTTTGTGGGTTCTGATGGCAGTACTGCGTCCAATAGTGACATGATTATGCTCCCTTACCCGTTAGTGCGCGCTCAATAACTTGCTTTAACAAGCGACGCGTCAGCGGTATCTTAAAATCGTTCTGACCACTACCCTTGGCATCTTTTAATAGCAAATCTGCCGCTTGCGAAATAATGTTGACGTTACCGTCTGTACCTATGAGTAATGCTTCAACCGCTTCATTACGCCAAGGCTTAGTGCCAATACCACCAAATGCCAAACGTACCGTTTCTAATTTTCCTTGATTATTAACATTGATTACTGCCGCGCAGGACACTAAAGCAAAGGCGTAAGAGGCGCGATCACGAACTTTGTCATAAGTGTGCATGCCTTTCACTGGAGCTGGGAGAACAATATGAGTAATCAGCTCCCCTGTCTCTAAGACAGTTTCGATATTTGGCGTGTCTTTTGGCAAGCAATAGAAGTCTTTAATCGGAATCTGGCGCGAGGTGCCGTCTGCTTTGAGCGTCTCAATAGTGGCATCAAGTAAGCGCATTGCTACCGCCATATCTGATGGGTGCTGAGCAATACAATCATCACTCGTTCCTAAGACAGCAAGCGGACGATTTTCACCTTTAATAGCGGGACAACCAGAACCAGGATTGCGTTTATTACAAGGACTATCGGGCTGATAAAAGTAGTAACAACGGGTGCGTTGTAATAGATTGCCGCCTGTGGTCGCTTTATTACGCAATTGTCCTGAAGCCCCTGCTAGCATCGCCCGAGCTAATACAGGGTAGCCTGCCGTAACCGCTGGGTGCGCAGCCAAATCACTATTTGTCACCAGCGTACCGATGCGTAACCCACCATCAGCGGTAGTCTCTATTTGTTGCAGCTCTAAGCGCGTAATATCAACCAATTTTTGAGGAGTCTCAATCTCAATCTTCATTAAATCTAGTAAATTGGTGCCACCGGCAATAAAAGATGCATCCTCAGGCGTGGCAAACATCACGGCTTGTTGCGGTTCAAGGGCACGGATATATTCAAAGCGTTTCATAAACGTTCTCCCTTAGCACTGGCCGCATTGGGAACATTAGCAACATTGGCAGTTTGCTTTACCATTGAATGACCGCCAATTTGTGCCTCGCTAGGCGGCGGCGACCAAACCCCACTAATAGCTGCATCGGCTGGGCTATTATTAGGCGCATCTTCGGTCACTGAAGAAGAGTTTAATACTTGCTTTTCAAGTACCTGTGAGATGGCTTTGATAATATTAGGATAGGCTGAACAGCGACAGATATTGCCACTCATGCGCTCAGCAATTTCTTGTACTAACAGTCCATTAGGATTTTGCAGATCAGTAGTTACATGACTTGGCCACTGTTGTTTGATTTCCTCTATCAATGCCGTTGCAGAACAAATTTGTCCCGGCGTGCAATAGCCACATTGAAACGCATCATGATCTTTAAAAGCCTGTTGCAATTCTGATAGCGATTCAGGTAGTCCGATACCTTCAATGGTGGTAATCTCATCACCATCGTGCATAACCGCTAATGTCAAACAAGAATTGATTCGTCGACCATTAATAATCATAGTACAAGCGCCGCATTGCCCATGATCGCAGCCTTTTTTTGGTCCTGTGATATGTAGATGGTGACGACATACATCCAGCAATGTCGTTCGCGGGTCAAGATTATCAAACTCATAATCCTGCTGATTAATCGTTAACGTTAAATTAGACATGCTGGCTTCTCGCTGGCAAAAGATAATAAAATATTAGATTAGGTCTTGTAACTAGTCTATAGATTAAATGTTAACTGTTAACTACATTCAGTTATTGCTGTTGTATTTTTCGGGATCATGAGATTTTGGTAATTTGAACTACGAACCCATAATGGGCGCAGTTCGATTAATTTCCGACTGCGCTACTTGTTCAGATGATCCTTGCGCTACATTTTTCCACCTTCATCACCAGCGCTCGGACCGATATCAATAATCCAATCGCTATTTATGACAACCTGCATATCGTGCTCAACCATAATAACCGTATTGCCAGCGTCAACAAGAACCTTACAATCACCTAGTTAGCTCTATCAGTACCAGTCAAAATACAAGAAAATCGTATTTCTAAAGAAGATTGGAGCAGTTAGTAACAGTCGTAACCTTTCGTCAAGTTTCATAAAGCTACGCAACGTCATAATCCTTTATCATTCCCTTTGTCGACAGAGTAAGGCTTCATCAAGACATTTTGTTTGATGGTAAGTCTTGCTTCTCAATCAATAATTCATGTTTGAATACGAATTTGGAAGGAAATGATAATGAAAAATACAATGATAAGCGCTATTGTAGCTGCTACCGTTTGTTTTGCTATGAGTGGTCAAGCAAGTGCTGCACCCGCGACGCATGTTGCAAAACATCATGTTACCCATACAAAGCAACATAAAGCTCCTCAGAAAGTAATAGTTAAAAAAGTTGCAAATAAGAAGATTGCACATAAGAGAGTTGTGGCTCAACACCATAAACCTGCACCTAAAGTCGTATATGTTCAAAACCGTCGTTAATTAGCATACATTAAATGGTATTATCTGATGAAAAAATAGCTCCTAGTTAGGAGCTATTTTTTATTGTGTTGCAGGTTGTAATTTTATCTATGGTCGTTTGAGCAGCAATGAATGCTTGCTCTATAGGCTATATACCTCCTGCCCCTTTACTTGATGCCTCACTGTTTTCGACCAATATTGCTGCAGCACTTTTTTTCAGAGTTGCCCACTGCCCATCATCAACATAAATACCTTCTTTCCATGCCCTTTGATGGGTTGCATACAACTCATCTGTTGATACTTTGTGATCAAAGTACTGAATATCCTGTTCAATATCGAAGTTGTCCGTTGACAGCTCAATGATCATATCATTGGTATTATAATTTGCCTGTGCTTCATCAAAAAAATATAAATCAGGATAAACGAACCTTTTATCTAAAGTAAATATCGTATGTTTGGGTGCACGACCATTGTCCCATTTTGCCAAACAAGCAATCCCTTTTGCCGCAAGCTTTGCAAGCTCACTATAGGCAAGCCAGCGGTTATGACAATTTTGCAAATACACTTTAAAATGATTGCGACTGCCCATTTTTTCCACGACATAATCCATTACTGCCGGTAAATGACAGACTAGACTGCTGCCATGCAGATCTAATCTGACTTCATTCTCGCTTTGATAGATGATATCGATAGGGGCATCACGTTCTGATAAGATGTACGGGCTGGCATTATTAAAGTGTAAAATACCATCAAGCCCTGCCATTTGCAGCTCTGCAACCATAGCGGCAATCAGGTCTGCTTCTCCTACTTCTCGCTGCATACCCAAAAAAGCTTTATTCACCATGGTCACTATTTCGTTATGCGATACAATCATGGGTTAGCCCTCTTTTCGGTACAGATAAATTTGGTAATAAAGGAAACAGCCACTCATTGCTGTGTACTTCAGCAAACAAAGGCGCACCTTGGAATAGCGTGACACGCACCCAGCGATCTGATCTTGGATCGAACTTAGTGGCGCCAAACATAGACAATTTACAGCGTAACAAATGCATTGGTAATGCCGTTTTTTGCAGCACATTAATCTGAATATCGCCCATCTTTTTATGCCCCATTGTCCAGACGCGCCGAGCAATAGAACGATACTTTGGTTGCTTTAAGATAAATTCTGACAACAACTGCTGTGGATCCGCTTGTTGTAATGCCAGATATAAAGTGTTCGCCTGCCTACCAATATCTAATAGGAATTCCTTATCATCGCCACGCTCTTGTCCGCGTACACCCATTCTTGGCTCTTCTTTATCTTCTGAGCGATACCAGAACCAATAGACATTATCTTCTGCCTCAAAATCAATACTGATCGCCCATTGATAACGCGCTTCTAATACGTCAATCAAATCTTGTACGACTTTGCCACCGGGCAGCGACATGGTTTCATCAGCATTGGCTTGCCCTGCAAACGCATCAACAAGCTCAGGATACAGCTCCATCAGACAAGAGGTAATGACCTCTTGGCTCTCAAAACTAAGGTGTGCCTGACGCTGTAAAAAATCAGCCCACGTAACACATCCTTCAATCTGGCTCATAAAGTTATTTTGTAGCTTATTCAGCTCATCAACGACGGTATTATTCAATAGAATTTGCGGCTCATTGATAGTCACCACTTCAGAGAAATGCTGTATAGCGCGCTTCATTAAATTTGAGAGATGCTGGATTTTAGTATTATTGCGATCGTCTTCAATATCACAGACCAACACCGCTTGTAGCGCGCCTTCACGCGCACTCAGCCATTGATCAACGACACAAGGATGGTTAATAAGATAAGGTGCCATTCCAAGACCAGTCGCATTACCTATGCCCAGATACTGCTTAATCTCCGGATGCAAGCTGACTGCTTTAGCACCACCCTTTTTCTGAGCCAAATAATCGACCCAGTCAAGGCTAAACTCTCGAATGAGATACACGGCACACATCTGGGCGCGAAAAGATTGATTAAAATCCTCGCTGTGATCTAGTGGTTTAAAGTCATAAATACCAAATTTGCCATTGCCATAAACTGCCGTGGTACGCAGTATATAACCCACTTGCGCAAGTACGTCCAAATCAGGCTGCTGACCTTCAGCAAGTGAGCTGACAATATGATCAAAGACCCGCACGCTTTTGTTGGCACGTGCCAGCACCATCACCATGTTAGAGTTACGACCCGCTTCTTGTAATGGCACATTGGCTTTTAGGTTTGCCAGCAGCTCGTCCCCTATTTCCCCGTAAACCAGGGCAAATGTAACATCCCATTTTTGCGCAATGACGCGATCATTACGTTCTTCATCAGCAATCTGATTGCAAAACACCACCAGATGATAAACGTGCTCAGGGGTTTGCAAACGATAGATGACCTGTCCATAGCCGTCGTTATCTAAATCCCACAGATGCTTGCTTAATGTCCAATGCTCTTTGTCGATTTTGCGCAATAACGTACGGACGAAGCTAATACGCGTTTGGTGCATAGCGCCGAGTCGTTCAGAATGCATCACCACCTCGGGTGTACGGAAGCTGACTGCATCTAGCTTATCGTTGTTTGGCAAAGTATGTTCCATATAACTATCACCTTCAATAATGTGTTGAACCAACCACCTTTTAATACTGTAGATTTGCGGTTTTTATGAGCAAATAAACTATCAGCGATAACAAAGCGCTACCTAATCAACTTCTTTACCAATACTTTTTTCGACAAGTTGCTCTTCGATAAGCTGATGGGCAGTCTCCACCCTATTAGGGCGATAAAGATCTTGATCTCTTGCCATCTGCTTGGCAATTTTTGGTCCATTCCACAATGATGGCAGCAAAACAAAGGAGACAGGCACCGCCGTAATAACAATAAAGGATTGTAACGCCGTCACCCCGCCTGCACCAAGTGAGATAAGAACAATCGCCGTGACCCCCATCATGATGCCCCAAAAGGTACGAATGATAGCATTTGGCTCTCTCTCACCACTGATAACGACACTGATGGTATAGGTCATCGAATCACCAGTAGTAACAATGAAAACCATGGTTAGAATGATAAACAATAAGGAGGTTATCAAAGGAAATGGCAGCTGCTGAGTAATGGCAAGCAGTGCACCTGGAAGATTAAAGCCTTCAAATGCTGTACTCACACTACCAGGATTGGCAATCTCAAACGCAAGACCTGAACCGCCGATGACTGTGAACCAAAAGCAGGTAACCAATGGCGCCAAAATGCACACGGTCGTAATCAATTCACGAATCGTGCGACCGCGTGAGATACGAGCGATAAATATCGCCATCATCGGGCTATAACCCAAAAACCAACCCCAAAAGAAAACCGTCCAACCACCAAGCCAAGCTTCATCACCGCGATAGGTTGCCATCGGGATAAAGTTTTGCACCATGGTACCAACACCTTGAATATACCCATTAACAATAAATTTGGTAGGACCAAACATCAAAATAAAGACCATCAGACCAAAGGCCAATATGACATTAAAGCGACTGAGCAGCTGCATACCTCGAGCAAGACCACTAATGGCTGAGAGCGTATAAAGTGCAATAGCAAAGATGATAATGATAAGTTGGGTAGTAAAGGTATCAGGAATACCAAACAGCGTATTCAACGCATAGCTGGTTTGTAATCCCAAAAATCCAATAGGACCGATCGTACCGGCAGCAACCGCGACAATACAGCAAGCGTCGATAATTGCACCCGTTTGACCTGTCAGCACGCGTTCACCAAACATAGGATATAAAAGTGTACGCGGTTTAAGCGGTAAGCCTTTATCATAATGTAGATGCATCACTACAATAGCAGTCAAGCTACCGACAATTGACCAAGCTAGAAATCCCCAATGCATAAAGGATTGAGATAGCGCATTGAAAGCGCGTTGTTGGATATCAGCGGTTTCAGCATAAACAGGCGGTGCGCTAACGAAATGAGCGATAGGTTCAGCGGCTGCCCAAAAGACGCCGCCGCCAGCGAGCAGCGTACAGAATAAAATCGCCATCCATTTAAAACCGTCCATCTCAGGCTTCGCTAGATTACCTAAAATGACGCGTCCTGTGCGACCTGCGCCGACTGCTAGTGCAATCACAAAGGTCGCTAACAATAATATTTGCCAAAAAGGACCAAAGACCGTTGCCGACCAAGAAAATCCGATATTGATTAATTTTGCCAAGCGCTCTTCAGCAAAGATGGCCATAAGAACAAACACAATGATAAAGCCGCCACTGTACCAAAATGCTGGGTTTTTTAGCCCTAAAGTATCTGATGGAGTCTCTACATGCATTAAATTATCCGCTATCTTATCGGTTTTGTGAGAGCGTCCTTGCTCATGTTGCTTACTGTTAAATCCTTTTAAATCAGCCATGATGTAATTCCATATGATAATGTTGCGTCATTTAAATTGGCGTTTTATCTAAACCGTCTTACCCATCTATACTTTAATGCTTGTGACTTTCATGCTCGTGAATTTGAGTTTAGCCAGCATTTTAGAAAGCTACATCTGTGCCTAGCATTTATACTAAAGGCTTAATGCCACTCTCAAGAAAATTAAACCAGTTTTGTCCGATGATTTTTCCAGCATCAGCATCATTAAAACCATGTTTGAGCAGACCGTTATAAATATTTTCCATTCCGTCCTTGCCTGCAAACCATGGCAAAGTATCCGGCCAACCTGAATTGTTAGCATTACCTTCGCCATAATCCATTGCCTTTGACCAGCGTCCATTGCGCATCCATTCAAGTACCGCTTGTGGTTGGTTCAGGCACAAATCACTACCAATTGCTAAATGCTCAACCCCATATTTATCAGCACAATCAGCAACCATGCTACAAAAATCATTGAGCGTACAATCACTACCATTCGGCAGATGAAACGGATATAGGCTAAAACCCAACAGCCCGCCCGCTTTGGTTAACGCACTAATAACGGTATCAGATTTATTACGCAGCGCATCGTGTGCAGCCGTTGGATTGGCATGACTGATACATATCGGGCGCGTAGAATGCTCAATCGCTTCAAGCGTTGAACGCTCTGCGCTATGCGACATATCGATAATCATCCCAACTCGATTCATCTCTGCTATCGCCTGCTGACCAAAGCGCGTAATGCCACTGTCATTCTTCTCATAACAACCGGTTGCTAGTAGGCTTTGGTTGTTATACGTCAGCTGCATGATCAGTAGTCCTAAGCGGCGCATCACGCTGATAAGCCCAATTTCATCATCAATCGGTGAACAATTTTGCGCGCCAAAAAGGATACCGACTTTACCTTGCTGCTTTGCCATCTCAATATCAGTAACTGAATACACTGGTAAGATAAGATCTGAGTTTTGCTCAAAGCGTGCATGCCATTCTGCAAAGCGTGTCATTGTCTGCCGCGAATCCTCGTGATAAACCAAGGTAGCATGTACCGCATTGATACCGCTGGCTTGCAGCATTTTGAAATAGTTACGGTCCCAATGGCTATACTGTAAGCCGTCAATGACGATATGGTCTTGATACATGGTTAATTCCTTTTATACTTTTACGAATGCATTGTGGCAGGAGAATCTTTACCAGCCACACATCACTATTAGCACCTGTCATTAACTGACTATTAATAAGCCTTTTGATAAGCCGTTTTAACAATAGTATAAAACTCTTTAGCATACTGACCTTGTTCACGCGGGCCAAAGCTAGACTCTTTACGACCACCGAAAGGCACATGATAGTCCGTACCAGCAGTGGCTAGATTGACCATGACGCAACCTGCTTGGACTTGCTCTTTAAACATCGCGCTATTACGCAAGCTTTGGGTAATGATACCGCCAGTTAGACCAAAGCGGGTATCGTTGGTCATCGCAATCGCCTCTTCCAAATTTTTGACGCGCATGACACAAGCGAGCGGCGCGAA
>Ga0136557_1000549_pt1 | contig 27825 bp, 28 predicted proteins | sample AntRauTorckE6832_FD_104796 | JGI IMG/M metagenome (GOLD analysis project Ga0136557, IMG submission 104796) | Saline lake microbial communities from Rauer Islands, Antarctica - Metagenome Torckler E6 #832 | ecosystem: Environmental > Aquatic > Non-marine Saline and Alkaline > Saline | place...
TCGGGCTGATATCGACATCAAAGCCGAGGTCGGCATAGGAGCTGGCGATAACCTTGATGCCCCTGTCGTGACCATCCTGGCCCATCTTGGTTACCAGCATACGCGGTCGACGGCCCTGCTTGGCAAGGAAGTCATCGGTTCGCCCGCGCAGGTCGTCTATCACCTTGGTGTCTCCTTGAAATTCTGAAGAATAGGCCCCGGAGATGCAGCGCGTAGTGGCAACATACCTGCCAAACACCTTCTCCAGGGCATCTGATATTTCACCCACGGTTGCCCGCGCCCTGACGGCGGGAAGCGCTGCTTCGAGGATATTACCGTCGGATTCTGCCGCCGCGGTAAGATCGGCCAGTGCCTTCTCCACGGCAGCGTTATCCCGTTTTGCCCTGATCTCCTCAAGCCTGGCAACCTGCTCGTCACGCACCGAAGAAGAAACCTCACGGACCTCAAAGTCGATCTTTTCATCTTGCATTTTATACTTATTGACCCCGATGATAACATCGTTGCCTTGGTCGATCCGCGCCTGCTTACGCGCCGCCGACTCCTCGATGCGCATCTTGGGCATACCGGATTCGATGGCCTTGGCCATACCGCCAAGCTCTTCGATCTCATCGATGATTTTCTGGGCCTCGTCGACGATGCTCTTGGTCAATGACTCGACATAATAGGAACCGCCAAGAGGATCAACCACATTACAGATTTCCGATTCCTCCTGGATAAGCAGCTGAGTGTTTCTGGCGATCCTGGAGGAAAAATCGGTGGGCAGGCCGATGGCCTCATCAAAGGAGTTGGTGTGCAGGGACTGGGTTCCACCCAGCACCGCCGACAGAGCCTCGAGGGTTGTCCGCATGATATTGTTATACGGATCCTGCTCGGTGAGACTCCAGCCGGAGGTCTGGCAATGGGTACGCAGCATGGACGACTTGGGATTCTTGGGATTAAACTGGCTCATGAGCCGGTGCCAGAGGAATCTTGCTGCACGCAGCATGGCGATATCCATAAAAAAGTTCATGCCGATACCGAAGAAAAAGGACAACCGTGGGGCAAAGGTATCGACATCCATGCCGGCGGCAAGAGCCGCCTTGACGTACTCCACCCCGTCCGCCAGGGTAAAGGCGGTCTGCAACACCGAGTTGGCGCCGGCCTCCATGATATGATAGCCGCTGATGCTGATGGTGTTGTACTTGGGCATGTTCTGTGAGCAAAAGGACATGATATCGGAGATAATCCGCATGGACTGCGTCGGGGGGTAAATATAGGTATTGCGGGTCAGATATTCCTTGAGGATATCGTTTTGAATGGTGCCGGTGAGCTGTTCGTGCGTGACGCCTTGTTCCTCAGCGGCAACGATATAGCCGGCCAGAATGGGAACAACGGCGCCGTTCATGGTCATGGACACGGACATTTTATCAAGGGGGATACCGTCAAACAAAATCTTCATATCCTCAACGGAATCGATAGCAACACCTGCCTTGCCGATATCACCTGAAACCCGGGGGTGATCGGAATCATAACCACGGTGGGTCGCCAGGTCAAAGGCAACGGACAGCCCTTTCTGGCCCGCGTCAAGCGCTCTTCGATAAAAGGCATTGGATTCCTTGGCCGTGGAGAACCCGGCATACTGGCGGATTGTCCAGGGCCTGCCGGCATACATGGTCGCCATGGGACCACGAACATAGGGATCCATACCCGGCAGTGTGTTCACGGTCTCCAGCCCCTCGAGATCCTCGGCCGTGTAGAGTGGCTTGACCTTTATGCCTTCAGGGGTCAACCACTCCAGGTCCTCCACCGCCTTTCCCTTCATCTGCGTGCTGGCAAGCTCTTTCCATTTCCCTAAATCCGGATGTTCACTCATGGGACACTCCTCCCTCTATTTGTACGTTGCCGGCTCCGCCGCCCGTAACAGGCAGAGCTGAAAAACTATCTCTGTATGGTGTTGGCCGTCAATGCTTCCCGATCTTCTAAGATCTCTCACACAACTCTACCAAAACACCGCCGGTTGCCTTGGGATGGAGGAAGGCAATCTTGGCCCCTCCCGCACCAATGCGGGGCGTCTGATCAATGAGCTGCACGTCCTTGGCCTTGAGCTCTTCCAGGGCCTCCTCAATATTTTCTACACGAAATGCAACATGCTGAAACCCCTGCCCTTTCTTTTCTATAAACTTGGCGACCGGACCATCCGGGGCTGTGGACTCAAGGAGTTCCACTTCGCTCTCCCCAACCGGGAAAAAGGCTGTCGTTACCTTCTGTTCCTCCACCGTTTCGGCACCTTCAAAATCCAAGCCGAGGATATCGGACCAGAAATTTTTACCGTTGTCGATGCTGTTGACTGCGATTCCCAGGTGATCAATTTTCAGAATCTTCATGCTATGCCTCCATCTTGTGCAGAATTATTGCCACTATGGCGTTCCGTTTTGATCATATTATTGAATAGTAGTATTATTTTTCCGTCCTGCCGAGGGCGGCTGAACCATGCCCTGCCACACCATTTCAAAAAGAGCGTTGGCATTTTCGGCAAGACTCTCCTTTTGCCCCCGTTGAATCCACATAAAAAAACTGCGCTGCACAAACCCCATGATAAAATCCAGCAGGATCCCCGCCCGCACCTCGTTATTCAAGACGCCCTGCCGCTGCCCTTCTTTGAGCACACTAACAAGCAGTCCCATCATTCTGCGCTGCCTGAAATTCTCATCGGCCATCCATGTCTTCATGGGCAGAGTCATAAAGACGATACGTCCTAAACCCTCATGACGCTCATAGTAATCGAGCTGGAGCCAGAACATTTTGCGTAGCTTCTCTTTAAGGTCTTCGATGCCATGGAGATGATCGACGATTCTGTCCGTCAATTTCGACATCCAGATATCGACAAAGGCGAAGACCAGCCGTTCCTTGCTGCCGTAGTGCTTGTAAATGGTGGTAAAGCTCACCCCTGCCTTTTCGGCGACATCACGGATACTGGCCTTATGAAAATCGGAATGGGAAAAGACCTCCAGCACCGCTTTTTCCAGTCGTAACTTGACTTCAGGATTCATCTCTTCGTGCATCACTTTCTCATCTCTTTAAAGGTGGAACTAACTGCCGAACATGGACAGAAAAACCCCCGCTGACACAGCCGAACCAATGACACCGGCAACATTGGGCCCCATGGCATGCATGAGCAGAAAATTCGACGGCTGTTCCTTCTGTCCGACAACCTGGGATACCCTGGCCGCCATGGGAACCGCAGAGACGCCAGCCGAGCCGATGAGGGGATTGATGTCTATATTCAACACTTTATTCATAAGTTTTGCCAACAGAACTCCCGAGGCCGTACCGATGGCAAAGGCGATAATACCAAGCGCCAATATCGCCAGCGTTTCCACCTTGAGAAACTGTTCCGCCGTGGCTGTCGCCCCAACGGTGACTCCGAGAAAGATTGTTATGATATTGATCAAGGCGTTCTTGGCCGTATCCTCGAGACGTCCCACCACCCCGCATTCCCTGAAAAGGTTGCCGAGCATCAGCATGCCGACCAGCGTTGCCGCCGGGGGAACGATCAATGAAACTACAATGGTGACGATGATGGGAAATAAGATCTTTTCTTTCTTGGACACCTCGCGGAGCTGCTTCATATGAATGCTGCGCTCCTTCTTCGAAGTGAGAAAACGCATAATCGGCGGCTGGATGATAGGCACCAGGGCCATATATGAATACGCCGCAATGGCAATGGCGCCGAGCAGATGGGGCGCGAGTTTGGAGGACAAAAAGATGGCGGTGGGACCGTCGGCACCACCAATGATGCCAATGGAAGCGGCTTCCTGGGCGTTGAAGAGCCCTGAGCCTATCGCTCCCATGAAGGTTATAAAGATACCGAACTGGGCCGCAGCCCCGAGCATCAGCGACTTTGGATTGGCAATGAGCGGACCAAAATCGGTCATGGCGCCAACCCCGAGAAAGATAAGCGGTGGAAAAATGCCTAGATGATCTCCCTGGAAGAGATAGTAGAGCAGTCCGCCGGGCTCGACTGTATGCAACATCTTTTCCGTTATCTCCAGCTCCGGTGGAGCCATAAGCCCGGCAAATGGCAGGTTGGTCAAGATCACGCCGAAGGCAATGGGCACCAGGAGCAGCGGCTCAAATCCCTTGACAATGGCCAGATACAAAAGCACGCAGGCGATGGCTATCATCAGAACGGCGCCGAAAGTCAGCCCGTAAAAACCGGTATTTTGCAAAAACTGATACAATGCTTGAAGCATAACAGGCCTCCTCGAATGTTAAACAAGCACCATGAGCAGGTCCCCTGAATTAACGGATGCACCCTTGGCAACGTGAATCTCCTCAACGACGCCATCGTGCGGGGCCATAACATCATTTTCCATTTTCATCGCCTCCAGAACAAGCAGCGGCTGGCCCTTAGTCACACTGTCACCGGCAGCCACCTTGATGTCGAGAATTGTTCCCGGCATAGCCGCAACGATATTGCCGTCGCTTTCTTTCACCGAGTGTCCCCGGGCTTGAGGTTTCGCTGAAGCCCGGGCCTGTGTTGCCTGCTTAGACGCCTGCTCAGGTGCCTTTCTTGGTGCAGCCTTCGACGCCGGCGCCGTGCTCTGCGGAGAAGCGGGAGATGATGCGCCCGCATCCTTTCCTTCTTCCAATTCTTCAATGGCCACTGTATATTCGTTTCCGTTCACAAGGACTCGAAATTGTCTCATTGCATTTTCCTCCAAAAAGCTGTGTCACATGAATGATAGCATCGTTGTCGTCGGCAAAGCGAAGTCATCATTATCGCAGTCATATCATTGTATCTGACTGTTATTCATCTGTTCCGCAATTCCCGCCCGATGCCAAGCCGACGAGGTATCTTCGACTTTTTCTATATTCCGTATAACGATATTGCTGACCGACGTCTTTAACTGCAGGGCCAGAGCCGTTGTAATAGCGGCGACAAGCTCCTCGTCATTGACCAACACATCCGCCTCCTCAGGCTCACCGGCGAATTTTGCTGACTCGCTGGCATCCGCCTGAACCACGGCAGGAGGTGCCGGCGCGGTGAATTTGGCCATAATTGCCATGACAATCTGGAGCACCACCAGGGAAACAAAGGTGATTCCCATGCCCAGAGCCGTTGTAATCAATCCGGCGAAGAACCGGTTTCCGGTGGACAGAGTCTTTATAAGCTCGGGATCCGAGAATTTTGCCAGGAGCTCAATTGTATCCATACCCACCCCCTTGGCTATACCGGCATGTTGCCGTGTTTTTTAGCAGGCCGTCGTTCCCGTTTACCCTCAAGCATATTGAAGGCGTCAATAATACGCTGTCGGGTCGCCTGCGGTTCTATGACATCATCGACAAAGCCGCGTTCCGCCGCTTTGTAAGGTGTGGCAAATTCGGCGGCATATTCTTCAAGGATGCTCTTCTTGGTGGCTGCCTGGTCCTCAGCCTCATCAATGGTTTTTTTAAAGATGATATTGACCGCACCGTCGGAGCCCATCACGGCAATCTCCGCCGAGGGCCAGGCAAAAACCATATCGGCTCCCAATGACTTGGAGCACATGGCAACATAGGCGCCACCATAGGCTTTACGCGTAATCAAGGTGACTTTGGGCACCGTCGCCTCGCTATAGGCATACAATATCTTGGCGCCGTGACGGATAATGCCGCTGTACTCCTGGGTTGCGCCCGGCAGAAAACCGGGGACATCAACGATGGTAAGAAGAGGAATATTGAAGGCATTACAGCTGCGGATAAAGCGGGCGGCCTTGTCACCGGCATTCATATCGAGACAGCCTGCCATGACCTGCGGCTGATTGGCGACAATCCCCACCGACTTGCCGTTGATTCGAGCAAAGCCGGCAACCAGATTCTTGGCAAAATAGGGCTGATATTCAAGGAAATCGCCATTATCGATAACCGGCCTGAAAACATCGTGAATATCGTAGGCCTTATTGGGGCTTTCAGGGACAAGGTCGTTAAGCTCCACGATCTGTCTGTTCAGATCTACGGCCTCGGCCAAAGGCCTTGCGTGTTCCATGTTGTTGGCCGGCAGGAAACTGAGAAGCCGGCGCATACTGTCCAGACAATCCTCATCCGATGTCGCCAGAAAATGGACGTTACCGCTGGTGGAGTTATTGGTCATGGCACCACCGAGATCTTCGGCGCTGACCACTTCTCCGGTCACCGTTTTGATAACCTGGGGACCGGTGATAAACATCTGTGATGTCTTGTCCACCATGAAGACGAAGTCGGTCAGGGCAGGAGAATACACAGCACCGCCCGCACACGGTCCCATGATGGCGGAGATCTGCGGCACGACACCTGAATAGATGGCATTGCGGAAAAAAAGATCGCCGTAGCCGGAAAGGGCGTCCACCGCCTCCTGAATTCTCGCACCTCCGGAGTCGTTGAGCCCAACGATGGGGGCACCAACCTTGACGGCCGCGTCCATGGCTTTCACTATTTTCCTGGCATGCATTTCACCGAGTGCCCCGCCGGTAACGGTAAAATCCTGGGAAAAGGCATAGACCAGCCTGCCGTCGACTCTGCCGTATCCGGTAACCACGGACTCTCCCGCGAAGTCCATCTTATCCATGCCGAAACGGGTGCACCGGTTTTTGACAAAAGCATCAAGTTCGATAAAGGAGTCTTCATCAAAAAAATAGACCAGCCGCTCGCGGGCGGTTAGCTTGCCCTTGGCATGTTGCTTTTCAACCCTCTCCTTACCGCCGCCGAGCGAAATTCTCTCTTTTTTATGCCGCAGTAATTCTCGTTTTTCTTGAGACATATTCCACGCCCCCTTGTCATTGTCGGTTTTCTGAAAACCATTCTTGCCTTACAACAAAAAGCGATATGCGATTTCAGGGTCGCCAGGCTCTGAACAAATGTTGTTACATACAGCTGTTACTAAACTAAAGAAAAGATATCTTGAGCAAATTTATGGTCAATTTTTTTCTATTACATCAAACAGATAAAGCACAACATTATTAGCACTTATAGAAAACAAAGACATCTTGGACCATCATTTAAAAACGCTGTTTTTTTGTAAAAAAGTATTTATATTATTATTTTTACATACTATTAATCAACATTAACTCAAAGACACAAACGTAAAAGTAACATTGTTACTCTTATGCTTACATCAAGCCCCTCCGGTTTGTCAAGAAAAAAACTTTTCAAACAGGGTAACTACCAAACAGGGTAACTACACTTATGGCTACCTTGAAATGAGATTTTTTCTCCAAGGTCGAGGCGCGTGAGGGAATTTTACCGGAGACATATAATTGATATCGGAGTCTACGCTTACCTTCGAGGATAAAATTTTCTCCCGCAACGAAGAGATTGGAGAGGTAAGCGAAGGCTCCGAGAGGGCCATTTTTCAAGGTGGCCAGTAGTCAAAATACGAAAAGAGGTCGTTACACGAAGAGACTCCATCACGACAACATCCTACAACTCGGGCTCCCGGCGCTTTTTCTGTTCCATATAGCGACTGAATCGCCGAACATGCTCAACGGCTATTTTTTGCGCCAGCACTGCATCGTGTTCGGCAACGGCTTCAACCAGAAGTCTGAGATCCTGGAAATTTTCTTCTATCTCCATCTCTCCGACGATAAGATATTTATCGTAATAGCGATGGATATTGTCATGAATGGAGCCCAGGACAAAATTATAGAGTGGATTACCGGCGATCCGGGCTATTTCAATATGAATCTTCTCATCAACCTCAACGAAGCTGTTCCACCCGGCAGAACCTTTTTCACACCACTGTGCCGCCTGATCGAGGAGCTGGGTCAAGCGTTTATTATCAGCAGCTGTTGATCGCCGCGCGGCCAGGCCCGTCACTGCACCTTCTACTCCCTCACGGAACTCGGCAAGATGTTCCAGTGACATGGTCTGGGAACGAATGAGCATAGCCAGGTTTTCCGCCATAAGATCGGCATTGGCATCTCTGACACAGGTACCGCCATCGCTCCCAGAACGAACTTCAATAAGACTTTTCTGCTCAAGAATGCGAAAGGCCTCCCGTAACGTTTCACCACTCACCTGAAAGCGGTCACAGAGCTCCCGCTCCGCCGGCAGGTTCTCACCTGGCCCAACGGCGCCTTCGAGAATGGCCGTCTGAATTTGCTCGACAACATCCTCGCACATGCGATTCTGACGTACTTCATAAAAAAGATTCTTCATTCATCACCTCTGTGAAAGATTGGTTGTTATAATATTCCTGCATAGCTACGAAAAAGCAGTCAGCCTTCTCCGCTATTTTTGTATTTTCCCCAAAGCTCCTTGCAAATACAAGACTGCCTGCATTATAGTGGAATCTTGTTCACAATCCAAGCTACAAGCCAGGGCGCATGATACGATGATACCAATCAACCGACAGCATACAAAAAAATCATACGACAGCAGCCGACAGGCCGGGATTACCTGTCTCTCCCTGCTGTTGTTCCTGGCTGTCGCGATGTGTGGTCGTGTCGATTCATTACAGGCCGCTGAGTTTGACAGCTCAAATGACACCTGGGCGATACTCGGTGGATATGGCCAGAGCTTTACCGGCTGGGGAGAGACCAGCCAAAGGGTCAAGACCATCGACATAACTCCCCGCTACGCCCACATCATATTCAACAATCTCGGTAGTGGCTGGTATAAAGGGCATCACTCCATTTTCCTGGAATCTCCGCTGTCATATGTTTCAACTCCGGACACTTCCGCCATGGTGGCCATAAATTTCCTCGCCGCCTACACCTTTACCGCTGATTCACTCTATCAGCCCTACCTGTTCGGCGGCGGTGGTCCGGTCTACAGTTTTGCCGATATCCCGGGGATGGGCTCCGAGCTTAACGGCAATTACCAGTTCGGCATCGGGGTAAAATATGCATACCACCCCTATCATGATCTGCTCTTTGAGCTGCGCTATCATCATATCTCCAACGGCGGCAGCGAAGACCCCAATGACCCCCTGAATTCTCTTAAATTCATGCTCGGAGTCACCTTCTGATACACCATGGAATCCACCGACGAATCTGCCGAGAAAGACATCGCCGACAATATCACAACCGTCAGCTACATCACCGACGAGGAGGGCAATCAAGAGCGTGTTTCAAGCTCTTACCGGCAGCCGGTCAATGTGGTCAACCATCAGGCATGGCAGGAAATTGAAAAGCAGACAGCCCGCTCAAAACGGAGAATACAGGCCGGTCAGATAAGCTGTCTGCATTATTACATGACGGTAAACCAGATGACTGCAGGCCTTTTGGCCAAATATACAGGACAATCCGGTTTTATGGTCCGTTTCCACCTCCTTCCTTTTGTCTTTACAAGGCTTCGCCGGAAAACGTTGGAAATCTATGCTGATTTTTTCAAAGTAGGCGTTGAAGACCTTGTCCATGGCAACCTCAAGCCTCCCATTTATCAACAACCCGAGCATGGAAGACACGTCGTTGATTAATTTTTGCCACTCTCAATCCGCCCACTGCGAAAGCGGCGTTGCCGCCAATCTGCTGAATCATCAAGGTATCGCCATCTCGGAAGCCATGGCCTTTGGCATTGGTGCCGGTCTTTTTTTCGGATATTTTCCGTTCATCAGAATTAACGGTCTACCGCTGGTAACCTATCGTTCTGCCGCCGGGCAGATCCTCAAACGGATTGGTAACATTGAGGGAGTGAGCATTGAGCACGAACAATTCAAGCGGCGCGAGCAGGCCATGGAAGCACTGGACCGGGCGCTCGACAACTCCATCCCCGTCGGCCTGCAGACAGGGGTTTTCTGGCTTCCCTATTTCCCCAAGGCGCTGCGGTTTCATTTCAATGCCCATAACCTGGTTGTCTATGGCAAAGAAGGCGATGAATACCTGATCAGTGACCCGGTCTTTCCAGCTCCGGTCCGCTGCCACGCCAAGGACCTGGCACAGGCCAGATTTGCCTCCGGTGCCCTTGCACCCAAAGGGAAAATGTACTACCTCACCGAGGCTCCGCAACAACTTGAGCGTCAACCACTTATCATTGACGGCATTAAATCCGTGTGCAAGATGATGCTGGGCAGTCCCTTTCCTTTGATCGGCATTAAGGGAATTCATTTCATGGCAAATCGGCTGGCAAAATGGCCTGAACGGCTCGGTAAGGAAAAGGCCGATCTGCATTTGGGCCATGTCGTGCGCATGCAGGAGGAAATCGGCACGGGCGGCGGCGGCTTTCGTTTTATGTACGCAGCTTTTCTTCAGGAAAGCGGAAAAGAGCTTGGCGAAAAGACACTGCTGAACAGCGCATCATCACTGACAGCAGCAGGAGACAGCTGGCGACAATTTGCCGTCATGGCGGCGCGAATGTGCAAAGACCGCACTCGTTCGGGAGACAGCTATGCCGCCATGGCCGAGATACTCCATGAGTACGCTTCATTTGAAGAAAATGTTTTCCAGGAGTTGCAACAATGGCTGCCACGATGATAACCCGTAACAGCACCGTCTCCTCCAGACAAAACGACGGGCAACCATATGCACCATATGCACTTGAGGCCGCTTCACTGGTAATGCGCTATAATAAAAGTGGAGCTCCCGCCCTGGACAATTTTAACCTTCAGGTTAAAAAAGGGGAATTTTTCGGCCTCCTTGGACCAAACGGTGCCGGCAAAACCACCGCCATTTCCATCCTCAGCGATCGTTTTCCGGCTGACAGCGGCAGTGTATGCATCCTTGGAGATGACTATACAAGACAACGCAACCGCATCAAACAGAAGCTGGGACTTGTTCCGCAGGAGATTGCCCTCTACGACAACCTCAGCGCCCACGAAAACCTTGCCTTTTTCTGCAAACTCTATGGTTTCAGCGGTACAGCACTGCAGGATCGAATTCAACAAGGCCTGGCATTTGCCGGACTCACCGATCATGCCGCCCGTCTGGTACATACTTTTTCCGGGGGCATGAAACGGCGCCTCAACCTGGCAGCCGGCCTTTTGCATGATCCGCAAATTCTCTTTCTCGACGAACCCACCGTCGGTATCGACACCCAGTCGCGCCACCTCATCCATGAACAATTGACCAGGCTTAATCACGGCGGCATGACCATCCTCTATACCACCCACTATATGGAAGAAGCCCAGGAACTGTGCAGCCGAATCGGCATTATGGACAGCGGCACAATAATCAAACTGGGCACACCGGATGAGCTGCTTGGCCGAAGCAACCACGCCAGCCTGGAAAATCTCTTTCTCAGCTTGACAGGCCATCAGCTTCGAGATACCTAGATAGGATCGTTCTTCCCTATGCACGAAAACATTCCCTTTGACGACAGCATTCGTCACCACGGCGATTGCTTCAGGACTGATAGGACACGTTGTTTATGAGGAAAATCTTGACAGCCGCAGCCAAGGAGCTTCTTTTGCTGAGGCGGGATCGCACAGGACTGCTTATCCTCTTCATCATGCCCGCCCTTCTGGTGATTGTCATTACCCTGGTACAGGAAAATGTCATGGAACTCACCGGACAAAAAAAGCTCCAGGTCCTCTTTCTGGACATGGATGACGGAGCGCTGGGCAGCTCTGTGCGCCGGTTGCTGGAAGAGGCGAATATTGAAACCGTAGTTCTGGACAACGCCCAATATAACGACGCTCATCTCCGAAAAACGATTGCCGCGGGGAATTATCAGGTTGGCATCGTCATTCCGGCAGGCGCTTCCGCAGAATTTTATAACAGCGCGGCCCGCCTCTTGCAAACTGACGCGCCCTCAACAACACTCCGGCAAACGGCTCCGCAACCCATCTCAGTCTTTTTTGATCCCGGAGTTATGCCGGGATTTCGTTCCGGCGTGAAAGCCCAGTTATCACTGATGCTTAGAACTATCAGCATGGGAGCTAAAATTGAGAACCTCGCCAGGAAATTCAACAGTACGCTGGACTCTCTGGGCCTACCGCAAGAATACGCGCAACTGTCTTCGGGAGAACTTGCCAAGCGCCTCAGCCACCCTATTCTTGCATTGAAGGAGAGGCAAACCGGTACCGGAGCACAAAATATGCCCGAGTATAACCCGGTTCAACAGAACGTGCCGGCCTGGGCTATTTTTGGGATGTTTTTTACGGCCATACCCATTGCCGGTACAATTCTCCAGGAAAGGAAATCGGGCATTTGGATACGCCTTGCCTCCCTGCCCGTTTCCCAACTCCAGCTTTTTACCGGAAAGGTGCTGGCCTATATTAGTGTCTGCCTCTGTCAGTTCATGCTGGTAGGGTTCATTGGCTATTTCCTCTTTCCCCATATTGGTCTGCCCCCATTCACTGTTTTTCAGAACCTCTTGGGCGTGCTGCTTATCATTCTTTGTATCAGCTTTGCTGCCTGCGGTTTTGGCATTTTACTGGGCATAGTCTGCAGCAGCTATGAGCAGGCATCGGCGGTCGGGGCCAGCTTTATCGTCACGGCAGCCGCCCTTGGCGGAGTGATGGTTCCGGTATATGCCATGCCCGAAATTATGCAGCATCTCAGTATTGTCTCACCGCTTAACTGGGGACTGAACGCCTTTCAAGACCTGCTTGTACGGGGGTATTCTATTTTTGCAGTTGCCGATGATCTCGGCAGGCTGGTCATCTTTTTTCTCCTCACCATCATTATTGCCTGGAAACTCTCCCGTTCACGGATATAGTCTTCCTGTATTTAAATCTTTATCAAACCTGTTATGGAAATATGGAACCTTCTGAAAAAGAACTGCTCGAACTGATCTGCAAAACATGCAACCTGGATGACATCAACAAAGACGATATCAGCCGCGATGCCCCGCTGATCGGCCCCGACTCGCCTTTAGGGATCGATTCCATCGACGCATTGGAAATAGCCGTTACTGTCCAGCAGGAATACGGAGTCCGGATGGATTCGGAAAACACCACCAGGGTTGTCATGCAGTCTCTGGCCACCCTGGCCGATTATATACAACGTAACTGCTCACAGGGCACCAGATCTTCCCACGATCAGCCTGCAAGCAGTTACAAATACAGGGAATAGTTACATTACATCGCTTCCCCCATAAGTAGTTACTAAAAAAAGTTCATGAATATCCTACTCATAAACCCGCCTAATTGCGGACGGAGCATACTTGAAGAGCGTTACGGCATCACCTCGCTCAAACAGATCTTCCGGGGAGAACCGCTTGCCCTGGAAGAGCTTGACTGGTTTCTGCCACATATCTCCTCGGAGTATTTCCGGGAGCCACTTATGGAGAAACTGCAACAGATGCACTTCCACATCCCTGAAGATAAGTGGTTCACCAACCTTGTCACCAAGGGAAATACCGGTGCAGCCTCATTTTTTGTAATGCTGGAGGAGCTTTTTTGCTCGGGTAAACTGCGCAAGGGAGATCGCATCCTGGGCATGGTCCCGGAATCCGGAAGATTTTCAGTAGGATGGATCAAGCTGACCGTTGTCTGATTGTATGATCATGGAGGAGTTGCACTAAAGGCCACCTTATATGCAGAAACTGCGGAGAAAGATGGCGCTTTAGCGGATAAGGTGTTCCCACAAAGGTCCGACATACCCCCGCTCGTGCATTCTGGCCACCATGTCGGCCCCAGTGCTTCCCCCTGAACCGACCACGCAATTAATCCTTTTGCCTACCCGGGCGTTGACCAGAGCTTCAATGCCTTTCAGGTCGATGTCATCGGCTTCAAAAAACACAGGTTTGAGCAGGTCGGTATCAGCGCTGATTTTTCCTTCCCGCAATGCGATATCATACAATGGTGTCCGGGGATATATCCTGATGCCGACAAAGAAAAAAAAGACGGCTTTGTGGAGCTTTTCGATGTTATCGAGTGTTTCCGTGACGGTTGCGGCCGATTCACCCGGCCCGCCCATGAGCAGATAATGGGCCGCATGCAGCCCGGCATCGTTTGCCATGGTATGAGCTGTATAGACCTCATCTTTAGTAAAAGGTTTTTGATAGTTTTTCAGCATCGTGGAAGACATTGACTCCGTGCCGAACTCCACATGGGTAAGCCCGGCTTCAGCCATAATCTGAAAATACCTGGAAGGCAGTTTTACCGGCGCAAAAAATCCTCCCCATGGAATTGTTACACCTGCGGCCTTGAAGCTTTCGGCCACGGCAAGGCTGTGCGCGATATCCGAATTAAAGGCGGAGTCGGTGATAAAGAAATATCTCGCGCCGGCAGCCTGCAGTTCGAGTGCCATACGGGCGACCTGATCGGGTTCAACCAAACGGTGCCTTCTTCCTTCGATGGCCGGATAGGGACAGTAAATACATTTAAAGCGGCAGCCCCTTTTACTTTGCAAATTGAGCATCCCGCCGTGCTCAAGGTAAAAACCAAGGTGGGAAGAATCTCTGGAAAAAGTACGCTCCCGCAGGCCCTGCCACGGTTTGGGGGGCGATGCGGGCCGAGGATTTTGGGCCGAGATCACCCCTGTAATGTCTTCCGGTTTTTGGCCATTGTGCAGCGCCTCCACCAGCAGGCCGAAACGCTCACCCTCGCCGATAACTCCGTAATCCGCCCCCAGAGCACTCAGAACCTTTTCCGGCATAATGGTAAAGCCGCTGCCGCCGCAGACAATCACTGCCGGGGAATGCTCACGCAGCCAGGAGACAAGACCGGCATATCCATCCACAAAATATCGTGAGTCGGATACGTCGGTGTTATCTATATTGCGGCAGGACACACCGATGACCTCGGGAGAAAAATCACGCAGAATTTTTTCCAGGCCTTCAAGCTGGGTAACATTGAGATCTACAATTTCAAGTTCGTGCTCCCCGGCAACGGAACTCGCTACATAATCGAGGCCCAGCGGATAGACGGGATAGGGAGCCGTCAAGGTATTTGGAGATATGAGCAGTATCTTCATGGCCTGCAAAGCTCCATGGCGGTGATGTATTGGCCCAACCCCAATACCAGGAGAGTGTTTTTACCAGGGCCCATGACAAACTCATCGCCGCCCGCCACAGTCCCGGGGAGTCTTCCCGATTCGAGAAAAGAGATGGCCAGCGCCACGGCAACGGCTGAGGCCGAGGCGAACTCACCGGTGATTTTGCGATAATCGATAACCGGCACTTTCAAGCCGGATATCTGCAGAAACTGCTCGAGTTGCTGTTTAGCCTGTGGACGCATGGCGCCGGGCATTCCTGCCATAACCGCTACAACTTTGTTTTCCCCATCGTTTTTTTCATCGTTGAAGCATGCCAATGCGTCATACAGCATGTGTATCACATTAGGCGTTGTACTTTTTCGGTAGAACGGTATGGCAAGAGAACACCTGGAACCTTCTGTTTCTCTGTTAATACAGAACGCCGCTCCGCCGTCTGCAAGTTGTGTCTGACCAGTGATGGAAGGATCAAAAATCGAGGAAAAACGGTCGTGTCCCTCATCCGCACCAAGGAGAAGTGCCGCGCTGTCTTGTTCATCACATCCATCAACCATCATCTCAGCAGTCAGCAGCGCCTGTTCAAACGAGTAATCGCCGCCGCTGGTTGTAATATTTGCTCCGGTTGCCGCCAACATCGTGGCGACCTGACCGGCAGGGGCGTTATGAACGGAGCCGATAAAATCAGTAGGGCTTGGAAATTGCTCCGCAGAATCATTGAGACGGGTGAGAAAATCATGCGTTTCCGAAAGGGCTCCCCAGCCGGTGCCCATATACACGGAATTCAATTTCAAGCTGTCAATTCCGGCATGCTCGCGAGCACCGGCAGCAAGCGCCAGCGTCATGCGCGGCAGCCGTTTCAAACGGCGTATGAGACGCAGCGGCAGATTCTTTGCAATTGCATCAGAGGCGGCTCTGCCGGCAACGGAAAAACTACTGTGCAAACTTTCCATGGTTGCCGCGGTGTCTCCAGCACCGCTCAAATAAGAATAGCCGTGAACCTGCAGACCACTGCGCACCTGCCGGGTGGGCTCACCCACATTCCGCCGGGGTTTACCCAGCAGAACCGAGCCGTTGTTGCCCCCGAAACCAAAGGAATTGGCAAGAACGACCTCCACCGCTGCTTTTTGGGGCTTGCGTAGCGGCTCAACACCCAGCACCGGATCAAGTTGGCGCAGGCCTGTGTTGGCAGGCAACAAATTATTTGTGATAGCTATGGAAGATATCACTGCCTCAATCGCTCCCGCGGCTGCCAGGCTGTGTCCGGTGGCTCCCTTGATTGAAGAGAGCGGCGGATGTTTTACAGGAAAGAGTCTGTTCACGGCCTTGCACTCCGCCAGATCATTGTCTGGGGTTCCCGTACCATGAAGATTGATATAGCCGACATCCTCGGGGGTGAGTCGTGCATCATGCAAGGCATTGCGCATAGCCATAAACGCCCCCTGCCCTTCCGGATGAGGAGCCGCTGCATGATAGGCATCACAGCTCAGCCCCACCCCCAGTAGCTCACCGTGGGATGCGGCAGCCCGGTCGGTTGTCAGCAGCAACATGCCAGCTCCTTCGGCAACGGCCATACCCTGCCTGTTCACATCGAGCGGCTTGCAGCCGTCACGGTCGACAAGCTGCAGTGAGTGAAAGCCAAAATAGGTCAGACGGCTGAGGGAATCGACACCACCAACGAGAACATTTTGAAACCGGCCGCTGCGCAGCATTGCCAATCCCATGGCCAGAGCCACCACGCCTGAGGAGCAGGCAGTGGATACCGTGAGGGCCGGTCCGCTGCAATGCACTTCTTCGGCAATGTAACTGCTGACCGAATGCAGGCCGTGATATCGATACTCCGCACTCCTGCGTTCGTCGTTTCTGAGCAGCTGTTCGGTTGTAAGTATGCCGCCCGTGGTTGTTCCCAAAACGATGGCCTCCGGAGGAGCAGTCTTTCCCTCCAGGGCCTGATCGGCAGCGATTTTTGCCAGGCGGTGGGTCCGTGGCAGAGGGGGAGTTTCTTCCAGAGACTCCACCTGAGCGACTGCATCGACCTGACCGACCGGCAATGGTTTACTCTGCAACAGGTCAAACAGCGTAAGAGGCCGGATTCCAGAGCGATTCTGTCGCAGGGCGTGCTCTACCTCCGTTGGATTCGAGCCCAGAGAACAGAGCAATCCGACTCCGCTGATATATACAGGAAGAGAAGTCAAGAGGATACGTGGGGGGAATTGTCGTTGATATATTCGGCAAGATTTGCCAGCGAGGAAAAGACTTTTTGGCCGACTTCTTGATTGTTTATGGTAATCCCATAATCTTTTTCCACCATTACGACCATTTCCAAAACATCGATGGAGTCGATACCAAGCTCTCCTCCTACCAGTTGGGCATGTTCATCAAAGTCTTCCGGCTGCACATCGGTGAGATTCAAAATGGATATGAGCTTAACTTTAAGCTCTTCTATAAGCGTTGACATAGTATGAAAAATTTCCTGCAATTCATATAGTTTTCTCAAGCGTCCAGGAAAACTCAGGTATTCTTTTCGGCGGTATTTCCAGCCCACTGAGTATCCATACGTCCCTTTACGTCACAAACTGTAAACGAGTTGATCAGATAAATCCACTCCGTTTTTGCAATGAGAATTCCTGAATACCAATAAAGCCCGGCTCGCCTCTAGAAGGTAAGGAGGCTTGGCATGTCCTTTTTCATGGGTATCTGCAGCCCGGCTGCGGCTAAGCCCCCGGGGATGGGTTTACGGCGTCCCATGAAAAAGAACATGCCCAACCTCCTGGATCGATCAGCCAAGGGTCCGCTGAAAAATAAGTTCGCAAATGTGAGGTGCAAATGTGACTTAGATTGTGGTGATCGGCAGACGGCAAAACCACAGGAATAGCAGCGCTCTTTTGAGGATTTTACGATTGCTGATGGTTCAAAGACAGTAAAATTTAATGGCAAAATCTTCTGGGATACGTTATCTGTTTGCATGTACTTATGGATATTTTACGACTCTCCGACCTGACGCTTGAAGATCTGCTCCCACATCGTGGCAACATGCTGCTGGTGGACAGCGTCCTTGAGGTTGACAACAATCATGCCGTAACCCTCAGCCATGCGGCACGTTCCTGGCCGCTGGCCGAAAAAGAAGGGGTTCACTCACTGATTCTCATCGAACTTGCCGCCCAGACCGCGGGAGTATGCAACGGCTGGGAGAGAGTACAGACGAGAGGACGTGACTCCGAAAAAATGGGCTGGCTGGTCGGCATCAAGAAGGCGGATTTTTTTATAGACCATCTCGCCTACGGCGCTCCCATCGTGTCCACTGCCCTGAACACCTATAATTTTGCCAACCTTCGGGAGGTATCCTGCGAACAGCACAGAGACGACTCCCTCATCGCCACGATAACCCTACAGCTCTTCCAGGCATAATGACTCCAGAAAACACACAGCGAATTGCCATCGTCACCGGTGGCAGTAAAGGCATCGGCAGGGCCATATCCGTTGAACTGGGCCGCTGCGGAGACTATATCGTCATCAATTACATGGGTGACGAAGACGGCGCCCGCCAAACCTTATCTCTGGTGCAAGACGCCGGCGGCCAGGGAGAGATTTATCAATTCGATGTCAGAGACGGACAGGCTACGGAAAAGGCCGTTGAAGATATTGCCGAGCGCCTAGGCACCATTGATATTTTGATCAACAATGCCGGCATTATTGCCGACGGACTCTTTATGATGATGTCTCCGCGAAACTGGCAATCCGTCATCGACACCAATCTCAACGGTTTTTATAACATGACGCGCCCGGTTATTGAAAAGATGGTGCGCAAACGCCGGGGAGCGGTAGTTTCCATCTCTTCAGCCAGTTCGCTCATGGCCAATCGCGGCCAGGCAAACTATTCAGCAGCCAAGGCAGGACTGAACGCCGCCAACCGCTCGGTCGCCGCCGAGGTCGCCCGGCTGGGTATCCGCATGAATGTTGTTGCCCCTGGCCTGGTGGAAACGGAAATGATAGACAAAGCGCCGAAGGAATATATAAAGGACATGATCCCCATGGCCCGTATCGGCAGGGCGGATGAAGTTGCCAAGGTCGTACGCTTTCTCTGCTCCGAGGATGCCTCCTATATGACCGGCCAGGTCATTTCCGTTAACGGCGGAATGTTCTGATGAAACTGATCTCCTGCACACTCCTGTGCCTCCTCCTTGCGTTCGGCATTCCGGTTGCTTCGGCGGAGCGAGAATCACCAGCGATTGAATCGATCCAGGCAGATTTCACCCAGGAGAAGCATCTCAAGATCCTGCAAAAGCCGCTGATTTCCACCGGCACCTTCATCTTTGCCGCTCCTGACTCCCTGCGCTGGGAATATCGCACCCCCATCCCTTCCGTTTTGCTGATGCACGACGGCACTATACAAAAGTATATTCAACAAAACGGCAAATTTGTCGCGGACCGGGGCATGAGGCTGGACTCCATGCAGGTGATATTGACTGAAATCGGCAACTGGCTCGATGGCCGTTTCAGCGGAAACGACATGTTCACCGCCTCCTTTCCCAGCAAAAATACGGTGCTGTTGGAGCCCAAGGATCCAGCCCTTGCCGGCCTGATCAGCAGGATAGAGCTCAAACTGGCGGAGCAAAGAGGCCTCCTGGACAGTGTTACCATCACCGAGGGACCACAATCCTCTACCACCATGACATTTACCAATAGAGTTCTCAATCAGGACATCCCCGCTTCTGCGTTCATCGCTGAATAAAGGCTACTGTGAATAATGCGTTTTTTTCTCCAAAGCCGCCTGAAACACATTTTCGGCCTCATTGTTCTGGCAACTCTTCTGGCCGGCTGTGCAGCCAGGGACCAACACCCTCCATCTCTTACATACTCGCAAGCCCTTCCCCAAAAGTGCGATGGTATATTTCCTGAAGGTACATGGCAATTCGTCCATTCCATCAATTTTGCCGGAGGTCGCGACAATACCACCACGGTCATAGGAGTTACCACTCTTGCTGAAAACAGCATACACTCGGCTCTGCTCACCGTTGAAGGGCTGACCCTCTTTGCGGCAGATTTTTTACCGGATGACAGCTTGAATATCCAGCGGGCCGTCCCACCCTTTGACAACCCACATTTTGCCGAAGGTATGATGCGCGACATTCGCACCATCTTCCAGCCACCCGGCGGTGTGTCGCAACAAGGCCGGACAGCAGCGGGAAATCCTGTGTGCCGCTACACCGACGGCCACGATATGGTAACGGACATTCTACCAAAAAGACATGACGACAATGATGACTGCTGGCGAATTAGACGGTATACTCCGAAGGCCACCATGAATCTGGCAATAACCGGCACATCGTGCAAAGTACAAGCCAATCTCTTTATTCCGCAACACATCGAGCTGCAATCCTTTGGAATGGCGGAATATACCCTCAAAATGAAATTACTCAGTGCTGACAGACTGCAATGAAATTCAAACTCATCTATCCCAAATGGGCCAAACTCGATAATCAAACGGAATTCCACCTTCCCCCCCACGGCCCGGTGGTATTTGCCGCGGCGCTGCCGGAATATGTGGATGTCGACTTCGTTGATGAAAACCTCGAAGATATAGATTTTGACGATGCCCCTGATTTCGTCGGCATCTCCATGATGCTCACGGTGCAGGTAAAACGAGGCTGGGAAATTGCCGATATGTATCGCCGCAAAAATATCAAGGTTATCTTTGGCGGCATCGCCACCATGCTACACGCCCAGGAAACCATGGAACACGCTGATGCGGTTTTCCTCGGGGAAGCCGAAGGCCGCATGGAGCAAGTCTTCGATGATTTCCGTCACAACAGGCTGCAACGATGCTATGACTTCATAGACAACAGGCCCGACATCGCCATGGTCGGCCCGGCACGAAGGGATATCCTCAACCGCAAACTGTACAACTACAAGGGCGTACAGATGGTTGATCTGGTACACACTTCACGCGGCTGCCGCTTTAACTGTTACCCCTGCGCCGTCTCCTATCTGGGCGGCAGGGTTTTCCGGCCGCGGCCCATTGACACGGCCGTCGAAGAGATGGCAGGCATTGATAATAACAGGCTCTTTATCGTCGATAACTCCCTGGCCCAGGACACCCAGTGGGAAATGGATCTTTTCAGGGAAATGATCCCGCTGAAAAAGAACTGGTGCTCCCATCCCATAGAAGATTCGCCGGAAGTTCTCGACCTTGCGGCCCAGGCGGGTGCCTGGTATGTCTATCAGGCTGTTTTCGACACGTCCGATTATATCAAGGAACGCATCAAACGCTATCACGACCATGGCATAGGTGTTGAGGGGACGATCCTTTTAGGGCTTGATGATCATACCGAAGACTCGATTAAACGTTTGATAGGCTTTTTGCTTGAAATTGAACTTGATCTTGCCGAATTCACGGTGTTGACCCCGTTTCCCCACACCAAAGCCTATACCGACCTGAAGAGAGAAAACCGTATTCTCTCCCATGACTGGAATACCTACGGGGCGGATCAGGTGGTCTTTCAGCCCAAGAATATGAGCCCGGGGAAATTGCAGGAACTGCTTGACTACGCCTGGAAAACGTTCTATCAGGATGAGTCGCAATCAATAAAAATGGCAAAACTGTTTAAAGAGGTGGTGAAAAAGGAAATGGCTGCCAATACCTTTCAACCGCGGGATAGAAACCTCAGCGGACAGTCCTTTGGCAAAGCTGTCGATACTCAAGCTTGAGCTTCCAGTGAATACAGCAAAGGCAATCAAAAGGCTTCTGAAAGAACCTGAGCACCCTGCCGGAGAGTTTATCAGCAGCGGCACAACCTTTGCCGAGGTGTACGGCATGGCAGCCGACCTGCGTGCGTCCCTTGCGGAAGTCGAGCAGCCGGGAAAAACTGTCTGCCTGGCCGCCGAGAACAGGGCTGTCATCGCAGCTGCACTCCTTGCATCTCTTGCCGGCGGGCCATCACTGGTGCTTCCCTATGCCTTTTCCGCCAAAGCGCTGCACGGAGCCTGCCAGGTGGGCCAATGCACCACTGCCATAACGGACACTGCGGACACTGCGGACACCGGCAAAGATTTTCCAGCCGGGGTTCAGTGCATTTGTCCACAACCTTCATACAGCAAAGGCATGCCACTGGCCCCCGAAAGTTCCCCGCAGGCCGAACTCTTAAAAATTTTCACCGGTGGCTCCACCGGCGCCCCCCAAATCTGGTCAAAAACAGCAGAAAACATACTGGGCGAGGCAATGTACTTGGCGGCATCGCATAAGGTAAGTGCGCGGGATCGCATTCTTGCCACCGTCCCGCCATACCATATTTACGGCCTGCTTTTTTCGGTAGTCCTGCCTCTCGTTTCTTCAGCTTCAGTCATTGATGACACCCCGGTTTTCCCGGGTGAAATTCTCCAGGCCGCCGTAGATCATCAAGCGACCATTCTGGTGAGTGTCCCCGCCCATTACCGGGTATTACAGGATAAAAAACTTGCGCTGCGTCTGGCCTTTTCCTCGGCGGGTATGCTTGATCGGGCAATCAACGCCAATTTCAGCGCGCAGAGTACAGGAATTGTGGAAGTCTACGGCTCCACCGAAACAGGCGGGATCGCCACGCGCAACCGTTCTCTTGGAGAGGAGCATTTCACCCCCTTTGAGACGATACGCTGGAAGATCATGGATCAACGCCTTGCCGTACGTTCACCGTATATCTCTTCTGATTTGCCGGTGGACAACGAAGGTTTCTTCCTTGCCAATGACCGTGTCGCAAACATGGAAGATGGGCAATTTTCGCTTAAAGGCCGAGCCGATACCGTGACGAAAGTGGGAGGTAAACGGGTCGATCTGGAGGAGATCAGCATGCTCATTCGAACCCATTCCGGAGTCAGCGACTGTGTCGTCACCACCCTTCCCGATTCGGGAGGACGTGAACATCGCATCAGCGCCCTGATCCAGGGAGACTGCAACCTGACCAGTATCAAAAAAAACATGGCCGAAGCACTTGAACCCTATGCTCAACCGCGGTACCTCAAAAGAGTCAAGTGGATACCGGTGCAAAAAAATGGTAAATATGACTGGTCCGCTATACATACAATGCTTGCTCCAATGCTTCATACCACGCCTGACGACCTGCCTGAAAAATGAGCACTCTCCACGAAAGTTTTGCCGCCGGCTACTCCTGCCTTTCGGCCTGGGCCGATCTGCTTGATCGGATCAATGTTTTCCCGGTGGCGGATAGTGATACCGGGACAAATCTGCGCATCAGCCTGGCTCCTCTGCGCCGGCCCTGCAATGCCGGGGAAACCATCGCCACACAATTGGCTCTTAGCGCCACAGGCAATTCCGGTAATATCGCAGCCGCCTTTTTTCAGGATTTCTGCCGGGTTGAGGGGCCAGATGACCTGAGGGAAAAGGTAGCTTCCGGCAGAAACAAGGCCTGGCAGGCCATTTCCGAACCCTGCGCGGGAACCATGCTGTCCGTTTTTGACAGTCTGGCCACAACTCTTGCAGCACAGCATGTGTTTGACTCTCTTTACGCGCCGCTCCGCACCGCAATGCAGCAGGCTGTTCTCAATACCACCGACCTGCTGCCCGATCTCAAAAGCGCCGGTGTGGTCGACTCAGGTGCGTTGGCAATGTATATTTTCTTCGACTGCTTTTTCAATCACCTTACCCGACAACCTTCCCCACCCGTTTCCGTTTTTCAGCTTTTCGCCGGCAGGCTTGCCATTGACAGCACATATCTCCCCGCAAAAACGGATAATCACTGTGTCGACGCCCGTATTCAACCGGATGCCAAACGACAAAATATCAGAGAGAATCTCAGCCGGCTCGGGGAAAGCCTGGTGGTCGTCGAAGATGAAGACACCTATAAAATACACATCCATACCGCCGATCCCGCAGCCACGCGCAGCCGCCTGAACTCTCTGGGCGATGTCGTCTCCTGGTCCAATGAAAAGATTGTGCAGAATGACTTCCGACATGGTTCAGTAACCGACAAAGCCGCGGCACTGCATATCGTCACCGACGCCGCCGGTTCGCTCCCCAAGAAACTTGCCCGGCAGCATAATATCACCCTGCTTGACAGCTATATTATCATGGGTGACAACGCCCAACCGGAAAGCCTCTGTGACCCGGAGCAGATTTACGCCAGGATGCGCCGGGGAGAAAAACTGACAACAGCCCAGGCCTCGGTTTTTGAACGGCACCAATATTATCAAAGCATCTGTGCGCAGTATGGCCCATCCCTCTATCTTTGTGTCGGCGCCGCCTTCACCGGCAACTATGCCACAGCCCTCGCCTGGAAAGAAGCAAACAAAAACACCGATCAGTTCACCGTACTCGACACCGGCGCCGCTTCAGGCCGCCTTGCACTCATTGCCCTGATCACCGCGCGTTATGCCCGGGCCACAACCAGTTGCCAAGACATTATTGCCTTTGCCAAGAAAGCATGTACTGCATGTGAAGAATATGTCTTCATCGACGAGCTCAAATATCTGGTGGCAGGTGGGCGTCTGGCCAAAACAAGCGGCTTTTTCGGAGATTTGCTCCATATGAAACCGGTTATCAGCCCAACCAGAGATGGAGCTAAAAAAATGGGCCTTGTGCGGAGCCGTAAGGGGCAGTTGGCCTTTGCCCTGGAGAAGTTGAAGAAGAGTTTTACTTCAACATCCCAGGGGAGTATAATGCTGCAGTATTCCGATAACGAGCAATGGGTGAGCAGTGTGGTGCACCCATGTCTACGTGAGGTGCTGCCCCAGGCGGAAATCATGCTCGCCCCTCTCTCGCTGACCTCGGGCGTACATATGGGTCCCGGCACCTGGTCCATGGCTTTTTCGCCGGCAATACAATGACAGCTTTGCAACATCTCTCAGAGAAGCGCCCAGCGGGTGGAGATACGGCAATCATTATTCCCGTGTATAATCATGGCCGTCAGATCGGCGAGGTACTTCGGCAAACACAGCAACTCGGTCTTCCCGTTTTTGTGGTCAACGACGGCTCAACGGACGCTACTGCCGAAATTCTAGAGACAATGAGCGGTATCAATGTGCTTCGCCATCCCGTCAACAGAGGAAAAGGAGCAGCTATTCTTACCGGTCTGGCGGCAGCCAGGGATACAGGGTACACCATGGCCATCACCCTCGATGGCGATGGGCAGCATACACCGCAAGATGCCTGGAAACTGCTCAATGCCCTCGATCATGGAGAACGTTGCATTGTGGTGGGCAAACGCCAGGGAATGGTGCGGGGCCGCAATGTTCCATGGACATCCAGATTCGGTCGCCATTTTTCCAACTTCTGGGTCTGGGTTTCCGGCGGTCCCAGGCTGGCCGACTCTCAGACAGGTTTTCGGCTATATCCCATACAGGAAACCCTGGGCCTTGAAATCAAGGCACGGCGATACCAGTTTGAAGTGGAGGTGCTCGTCAAAGCGAACCAACGGGGCATCGGGATACAGGAAGCTGCCGTGCAGGTGGTTTATCAGAACCAGGGAGAAAGGGTCAGTCATTTTCGCCCCTGGCTCGATTTCTGGCGCAACTCCACCACCTTTAACAGATTAATTTTTTATAGAATATTCAGAATCTTCCGGCCATGAACAGCTTCTGGTACAATCTACTCACCACGGCCACCAGAGTATGCGGCTCCTGGCTTTTCATTGCGGCCTCCCGCGTCATTGCCGCGGGGTATTTCATCTTCTCCCACCGGACCGCGGAAAGCCGTCGTTTCTACGCCCTGCTCTTCCCCGAGACGAGTCGACTCCATCACAACTGGTGCACCTTCAAACAGTATCAGAACTTCACCACCATCCATTTTGACCGTTTTTTAGGCGTACAGTCGCAGGCAGCAACATACACCTCCCGGGGGTGGGAAAAACTCGACAAGGTCATCGGCAAACAAGGCGGCATTTTACTTATGTCCCATCACGGCAACTGGGAGATGGCGGCAACGCTCATCAAGCAGCAGCGGAACGACCTGCGCCTGCTTCTCTATATGGGAGTCAAGGAAAAGGAGGGAGTTGAGCGGCTGCAAAAAGAGGATCTGCAAAAAGCAGGGGTGACTATTATCGGGGTCGAGCAGGAGAGCAATTCACCGTTTACCGCGGTGGAAGGTATTCGCTTTCTTCAATCAGGCGGCGTAGTGTCCATGGCCGGCGATGTAGTCTGGCGCAGCGATCAGCGTAAGGTAGCGGTGAACTTTCTCGGGGGCCAGGCGTTTCTGCCGGAAGCGCCCTTTATCTTCGCCATGGTCTCCCGGGCACCGCTCTTTGCCTTTTTTGCCTTCCGCACAGGCAGGAACAGCTACCATATAACCCTCTCCGAGCCAATTGCCATCACCCCGGAATCACGGCAGGACAGAGCCGGGGCCATCACACGGGCCGCTCAACAGTATGCTGATCTGCTGCAGCAAGCTCTGCGGGAACGTCCCTTTGAGTGGTACCATTTTGACCGCTTTGTCCATTAAAGGCTACCTTGAAAAATGAGATTTTTCGGAGTCTACGCTTACCTCTCCAAGGTCGAGGCGCGTGAGGGAATTTTGCCGGAGACATATAGTTGATATTTCGAGGATATAATTTTCTCGCGCAACGAAGAGATTGGAGGAAAGGGCCATTTTTCAAGGTGGCCTAAAACACTTTGCTTCTCTATTGTTAAGGTAACTGCTCACAGGGCACCAGGGCCCCCTACGAGAATCTCGGGCTCCCTGCAAGCAGTTACTTTTGTTATACATTAGCTGGTACGACCATAAAATTGTCTGCCAGAACTGCAAACACTGCATATATGGAGGGAAAAATGGCACTATATCTCGTACAGCATGGTCTGAGTGCGGCCAAGGATGTCGATCCGGAAAAAGGGCTCACCGAGCACGGCAAGGCGGAAACGGGGCGTATTGCCCAGGTCGCCCAGGGTTACGATATCCATGTTGAAAAAATAGTTCATTCGGGCACGAAAAGAGCCGAACAGACGGCCATGATCTATCATGATGTGCTGTCCGTTGGTGCATCCATGGAGATCGCTGCGGATATCGGTCCTCTGGATGATGTACGGACTTTTGCAGAAACTGCGGCGGCGGAGAAAAATATGATGGTGGTCGGTCATCTGCCCTACATGGAGCGGCTGGTTTCCTATCTGGTCACTGGCTCCAGCGAAATATTCGTCTACAAGTTCCAGAATTCCGGGATTGTTTGTCTTGACCAGGGCAGCGGAGAGAGTGAACAGAAAGGCTGGTTTATCAAGTGGACGCTGAACCCGAACATTTCTTGATTTGCTCGCCAGGTACGAGCCTCATCCCGGGTTCCCGCTGCTGATACAACCATGATCAGGCGGCACCCGCCAGCGTTTCTATGAGGAAACGGAGAATCACAAATGAAAGGTATGCCAGAGCAAGCAGACCCGCGAACAACAAAGTGATGAGTATACCACCGGTTTTCTGAAGACGGTGATCCGGGCTGCTGTCCGGCCTGGCGGTACGAAGCTGTCTTTCCAGCAACGCAAAGTTCTTGTCGTTTGCTTTCCAGACGAAGTCGAATACGTCCCCAAATAAGGGAACAACTCCAACCAGGGCCTCCAGCAAGACATTGAACACCATACGCAGCAAGGTTGTGGTTGAGGCCCCCAGTTGGGCTGCTTCGATGATGATATAACTGGACGCCAGGCCCCCGGCGATATCACCCACTCCCGGAATTAGTCCGAGAAATCCATCAATACCAACACGATAGCCTCCAGGCAGCGGGATGGCGCTGTCCAGCAGGCGACTGAGTGAGCGCAGCCGCTTAAGACGTCGTGATGGCTGCTGAGAAGATGTAGTATCTTTGTTTGTCATTTCCATGCTTTTCCAGATTGGCGTAACTTTTTTCATCATCGTAGTCAAAGTCAGTAATGTCCGGTTAGAAAATTGCAGTTAAAAATCGAGAAATTTTTTCCACATAAGTAAATTTTATCCTTGACAAAGAGGTGAAAATTTTTTGCGCGCCTCCTTGAAATACAAAACATTTCAAGGAGATAAAATGAAACGCGTGAAATTTCGTTCTCGATGGTTTACCTTGCCAAGGCAAAA
>Ga0136557_1000550_pt1 | contig 27798 bp, 26 predicted proteins | sample AntRauTorckE6832_FD_104796 | JGI IMG/M metagenome (GOLD analysis project Ga0136557, IMG submission 104796) | Saline lake microbial communities from Rauer Islands, Antarctica - Metagenome Torckler E6 #832 | ecosystem: Environmental > Aquatic > Non-marine Saline and Alkaline > Saline | place...
CGATCAGCGTAAAACCGCAGGCGTAGCAGCGCTACGTTGAGGATTTTACGATTGAGCCGCAGCCAAAGATGGCCTGAAGATGAGATGCAATATGGCCATGTTATTTGTTGACAGGCCCTAAAGTGGTATACTTTTATTTGATTACCATGAAACTCAGCTCGAAGCACTAAGGGGCAAGGAGTCAAAAGGAGAAAATATGCCATGAATCCACTGACAAGCCGTACCATAATCCTCAACACCGGTGACCCGGAAAGCAAGCGTTCGGAAATTCTTAAATATTTTCACTGCACCTTCGACCTTGACACGCGCCTCTACGATCATCTTGTCCGTGATGACGCCTTTTACCTGCGCGCCGAGCCGTTACGCCATCCTCTACTGTTTTACTTCGGCCACACCGCATCCTTTTATATCAATAAATTTAACATCGCCCGCGTAACGGATCAGAGGATTGCCCCCGCATACGAATCGATGTTCGCCATCGGCGTCGATGAGATGTCCTGGGATGACCTTGATGAGAAGAACTATGACTGGCCCAGCGTTGCCGAAGTCCACGAGTATCGCCGCCAGGTGCGGGATTTTGTCACCGGTATCATAGAGCAATTACCGCTAAGCCTTCCCATCACCTGGGACAACCCCTTCTGGGTTGTCATGATGGGTATTGAACACCAGCGCATTCATCTTGAAACCTCCTCCGTTATTATACGACGACTCCCCATAGAGCAAGTCCGGCCTCTGGAGGGATGGGAGCTCTGCCCTCATAGAGGTGAAGCCCCCGAAAATGCCCTTATCGAGGTCAGCGGCAGCACGGTGACGCTTGGCAAAACAAAAGACCATCCACTCTACGGTTGGGATAATGAATTTGGCCGGCATATTTTTGACGTCTGGGATTTCAAGGCCTCGCAATTTCTGGTCTCAAACCGGCAGTACCTGGAGTTTATCGAGGAGAAGGGGTATCAAAACGAGCAATACTGGACCGGCGAGGGGTGGCGGTGGCTGCAGTACAGCCAGACCCGGCAGCCGCTTTTCTGGCTGCGGGATAAAGATACCTACCGTTATCGCGCCTTAGCCAAGATCATCGATATGCCGTGGAACTGGCCCGTCGAGGTCAATTACCTCGAAGCCAAGGCTTTTTGCAACTGGCTTGCCGCCAGGGAAAACCGTCCCATCCGGCTTCCCACCGAAGATGAGTGGTACCGCCTCCATGATCTCCATGATATCGACGATCAGCCCTACTGGCAGAGGGCACCCGGCAATATCAATCTCGAGCACTGGTGTTCTTCCTGCCCGGTTGATCATTTCCGCTTCGGCGAGTTCCACGATATCATCGGCAATGTCTGGCAGTGGACGGAAACACCCATCACCGGTTTCGATGGTTTTGCCGTGCACCCCTGGTATGACGATTTTTCCACGCCCACCTTTGACACCCAACACAATCTGATCAAAGGCGGCTCCTGGATTTCCACCGGCAATGAGGCCACCAGGGATTCACGTTATGCCTTTCGAAGACACTTTTTTCAGCATGCCGGCTTCCGCTATGTAGAGGCAACACAACCGCTGCAAAAGGCAGAGGCAATGTATGAAAGCGATGCCGCCGTGTCCCAGTATTGCGAAGCCCATTACGGTGATGTCTTCTTCGATGTTGCCAATTTCCCCGCAGAATGCGCCAGAATCTGCCTGGAATACATGGCCGGAAAAACCAAAAAGCGCGCGCTGGATCTCGGCTGCTCCGTCGGCAGAGCGAGCTTTGAACTGACCCGGCAGTTCGAGTTTGTCACCGGTCTGGATTTCTCCGCCCGGTTTATCCGTATCGCCCATCAGATGCAGGAAAAAGGCACCATCCGCTACGAGCTTGTGGAAGAAGGGGAAATAGTCTCCTACCATGAGCGCAAACTCAAAGATATGGGCCTTGCCGGCCTGGCCCAACGGGTCGAATTCTATCAGGCTGATGCCCAGAATCTCAAAGCGCAATTTACCGATTACGATCTTATTCTTGCCGCCAATCTCCTGGACAGGTTATCAAAACCAGGGGACTTTCTCCATTCTATCCATGAGCGAATAAAGGATGACGGCCTGTTAGTCCTCACCTCCCCCTATACCTGGCTGGAAGATTTTACCACCAAAGACAACTGGATTGGCGGATACAGGCGGGACGGCGAACCTTTTACCACCCTGGACGGCCTGCAGGAAATACTGGCTCCCCATTTCAGTCTGATCGCTTCGCCCATGGATCTGCCCTTCATCACCAGGGAAACGGCGCGGAAATTCCAGCACTCCATTGCGCAACTGACCATATGGCGGAAACACTCAATCGCCTATTGAGATGTGCTAAGGCCCCATGAAAGAATCATGGGCTGCTCCTCAATCGATCGACTGCCACGGCGCACCCAACCATTTATCTACCGGCTTTGTCGCGCAGATAGGCGATGATATCATCGCTTTCATACATGGCGACATCGCCGTCAACAAGAAAGGGGACCATGGCCTTACCGCCGGTCTTTTCCACAACTTCCCTGCCCTCCGTTCCCGGCCCCGCCTCAACAACTGTGTACTCCGCGCCTTCCTCAAGGCCCAGTTCTTCGAGGGCTCGAACTACTTTCTGACAAAATGGACAACTCTGCCACAAATACAACTGCATCATAGTCACCTTTTTATATTCATGTACGAATACCCGTTCCTCTTTGCAGAAGAAACAGGTTTGCTCCAAACAGCAGCAGCGAAAACAGTACCAGCATAGCTGCTCCCACCCAGACATTGATATCGGTTATCCCCAGAAAGCCATAGCGAAAGCCGCTGATCATGTAAATTATGGGATTGGCCTTGGACACCCCCTGCCAGAACGGCGGCAGCAGGGAAATGGAATAAAAGACGCCGCCGAGGTAAGTCAGCGGTGTTATCACAAAGGTGGGAATTATAGATATATCATCGAATTTTTTTGCAAAAATACCGTTTATCATGCCGGCCAGGGAAAATACAAAACTGGTCAATACGGCAAAAAGCAGGGTAAAGGTGAGGTTGTGAAGCGGCAGTCTGACAAACACAAGGCTGACCGCCGCCACCAGAATACCAACGGACAGGCCGCGGCTCATCCCGCCGGAGATATAGCCCAGGACGATGACCCAGTTGGGTGTCGGGCTAACAAGCAGCTCCTCGATATTACGTTGAAACTTAGTACTGAAAAAACTCGACACCGTATTGGAGTAGGAGTTGGTGATGATCGCCATCATGATGAGGCCGGGGGCGATGAATGCCATATAGTCATAGCCACCGATATCACGCAGCTGGGAGCCGATGAAGTTGCCGAAGATAATGAAATAGAGCGTCATGGTAATCACGGGCGGGACAAGGGTCTGCACCCAGATACGGAAAATCCTGACCACTTCCTTCCTGACAATACTGCCCAGCGAAATAAGATTCTCTTTCATTTCTCCACCAGCCCTAAAAACAGCTCCTCCAGCCTGTTTGATTTATTTCTCATGCTGTCGATGACAATATTGTGTTGTTGAAAGTGATCAAAAACATCGTTGAGCGAGTGGGCCCTGTTCTTGGTCACCTCCACGGTGGTTTCATCCACCAGGGTAAATCTGAAATTTTCCAGCGGCGCCAGCCTGGATACCGCATTACGCGTTTCAAAGAGAAAGGTTTCCAGATCGAGTTTGCGCAGCAGATCGCGCTTACCGGTATTCTCGATGAGCCTGCCGCCGCTGATGATGCCGATGGTGTTGCAGAGATGCTCGGCTTCCTCGAGATAATGGGTGGTCAAAATGATGGTCCTGCCATCCTTGTTGAGCTCTTCAAGAAAACCCCACATACCGCGGCGCAACTCGACATCGACACCGGCCGTGGGTTCATCGAGAATCAGCAGTTTGGGGTCATGGACCAGACCGCGGGCAATCATCAGCCTACGCTTCATGCCACCGGAAAGTTGATTTGCCGTGATTTTGCGTTTATCCCACAACCCCAGCTTTCGCAGATATTTCTCCGCATTGACCCGTGCCTGGGCGCGGACCATGCCGTAATAGCCGGCCTGCTGCAGGACAATGTCTTCAACCTTCTCGAAAATGGAGAAATTATACTCCTGCGGCACCACGCCGATGCAACGTTTGGCAGCGGGAAAATCCTTATCGATATCGATCCCGAATATCTCGACCTTTCCAGCCGTCTTGGTCACCAGCGAGGTTGCAATGCCAATGGTGGTTGTTTTACCGGCACCGTTGGGTCCCAGCAGCCCGAAGAACTCACCTTCTTCCACATTCAGGGTAACACCCTTGAGCGCCTCGAAGCCGCTGTTATAGGTCTTGCGCAGATCCGTAATAGAAAGAGCTTTCATGTTTATCCTGTGAGTGTGCAGAAATAGTCGACAATTTCCTCATCGAGCATTCTGCCTTCCAGTTCGCCGATTTGTACTATCCCGGTGGGACAGGTAATATTGATTTCCGTGAGATGCTCGCCAATGAGATCAAGACCGACAAAATGAATGTCGTGCCGGACCAGCCAGGGCCCGAGCATCTCCACAATCTCCTTTTCCCTGGGGGTGAGCACCGTTTTGAGGGCATCGCTGTTGGCAAAATTGCCATGAAACCCTTCTTTGGGGCGACGCATGGCTGCACCTAAAAAGGTAGCGCCCAGCATGATGACCCGCTTGTCCCCTTCATATACCCTGTCGCTGAACTGCTGCAGCATAGCCGGCCGGCGGCCGTCCAGGGTATATTGCCGGAGCAGTTCTTGATCGGCGGAGGTAATCTTTTTCACCGACTTGCCCTGAAAACTGTCAAGAAGCTTGATCACGCATGTGGTGTGCCGCTCCATAAAGTTCCGGAGAATGGCTTCATCGGAACTCACCAGGGTCGGCAGCATATACCGGTGAAACGGCAGGGCGATCAGCTTCTCATTCCAATCACGTAGGGCCGAAGGGCTGTTAATAACCAGGGTGCCGGACAGAGAGAGCAGCTGGGTGGCATAATGAAAGGCCAGATCGTAGGGCGGTTCCTTGCGCATCAGGATAAGAGCGTAATCGCCAAGGGCTCGCGGTTGCTCACTCCCTTCGCCATCGGTGGCCAGCACCGCGGCATGAGTTTCAAAGAAGAGCTTGTCGATGGTCGCGGTATCGACGCTGATACCTTTCTCCCTGGCTTTATTGATCAGTGCAATGGACGTATCGGTCTTTGACGACAGCCCTTCTAAAGGATCAAGCACAACAAGCCAATCCATATGTTTCCTCCTCATGTTTGTAAACACCTTGCGTGCCGCATCCTCGCATGAACCGGCACCACAGCCGTCTTCCCGCATCGTGGCGGAAAAGAGCACGTCGCCCAAGAACCCTGCGCCCGAGCAACCCTGGCAGGACAGTATGTATGCTCTCCGCCGCGGTCAAGGTAACTACTTATGGGGGAAGCGACGTAATGTAACTACCCCCGGCATTTGTAACTTCTTCACGCTGCTCAAGGGCCCCTGTTGCTTTGAGCACGGCATGAGAAAAAACTCTTGCCTCTTCGTCTATCTCATGTACAATAAGCGTTTTTCAGAGGTTAGACACGATCCGGGTTCCCTCACCCCGACAATAAAAAGGACAGATATGCTTTCACTTACCGCTTCACAGGCACGCCGTGCCCGTATCACTCTCACATCTTTCCATATTTTCATCATTGCCGCAAGCAACTACCTGGTCCAGCTACCGTTTACGATTTTTGGCATGCATACCAACTGGGGGACGTTCAGTTTTCCCTTCATTTTTCTCGCCACCGACCTCACCGTCCGTATTTTTGGAGCGCAGCAAGCCAGGCAAATCGTACTATCAGCCATGTTCCCGGCACTGATACTGAGCTATGTCATTTCAGTCATCTTTTCCCAGGGCAGCTTCACAGGCATTGCCGGCCTCACCGCATTTAACAGCTTTGTCTTTCGCATCGCCCTGGCAAGCTTCACCGCCTACATCTTCGGTCAGCTGCTCGACATCAAGGTATTCTCCCGCCTGCGGCAAAAGAAACGATGGTGGGTGGCTCCGTCGGCTTCAACCATCCTCGGCAACCTTCTCGACACCGTCGTTTTTTATGCCGTGGCCTTCTGGGCCTGTTCCGATGCGTTCATGGCCACCCATTGGCCGGAAATCGCCGCCCTCGACTACGGCTTCAAACTGCTGGTCAGCCTGCTCCTCTTTCTGCCTCTTTACGGTCTCCTCCTGCGTTTTCTCATGAACACCATATTGCTGGAGAGAAGGAGACCGCTCACTCTTTTATGAAAAAACTCCCTCTGCTGCCGCTGCTTCTTTCCGTCTTCATTGCCTTTCTCGGTATCGGTATCATTGTTCCCATTATGCCGGTCTTTGCAACCGACCTCGGTGCCGGCGGTCTGGCTCTGGGAATGATCATTGCCGCCTTTTCCATAACCCGGGGCGCCCTGCTGCCACTGGTCGGCAGTCTTTCCGACAGGCTGGGCAGAAAGCGTTTTCTGCTGGCCGGATTGTTCATCTATGCCATTGTCGGCCTGCTTATTCCGCTGGCCGGCAATGTTACAGAACTCGTTGTTATTCGCAGCTTTCACGGTGTCGGCTCCGCCATGATTGTTCCCATCGCTATGGCCTACCTCAGCCTTCTCGCCCCCACCGGCAGCGAAGGCCGCTACATGAGCTATCTCAACATTGCCATCTTCTCGGGAATCGGCTGCGGTCCCATAATTGGAGGATTGCTCTATGACAGTTTCGGTGTTGCTGCCGTTTTTCACCTGATGGCGCTGCTGAGCCTGGTTGCTTTTTTCCTTGTCCTCCTCTCCATGCCCTCCCACGTTGCCGGAGAACAGAAGACCTCGCTTGGCCTGCTCAAAAACCTTGCGGCCATGCTGCACAGTCGGAAGACCACCGGCATACTGCTTGCCAGGTTCGGCACCATGATCATCATGGTCCCCACCATGGCCTTTCTGCCGCTGATCATGTCACGCTGGCAGGACAGCAGTGGTTTGGATATAGGCATTGTGATTGCCGCAAGGACACTTATAAATGCGCTTTTCCAGGTTCCCTTCGGCAAGTTCTCCGATAAATTCAGCAAACGTATCATTCTCCTGGCAAGCAGCGTCTGCCTGGCCGCCACCGTTGCCTGCATTCCCTGGATGGGAACTTTCTTTTCCATGCTCCTGCTCTATCTCCTTCTTGGCATAGAGGAGGCGGCGGTCTGGGCCGTCCTGGGTGCCTATGCTTCCATTGAGGCCAAAAAACATTACGGCCACGGCACAATGATGGGTGTGTTCAGTCTGGCCATGAGCCTGGGAGTTTTCAGTGGAGCAGTACTCACCGGAGTAAGTCTTGACGTGTGGGGAATCAAGTGGGCCTACGGTGTTGCCGCCATCTTCGTTTTGTTTGTCTCGCTTATTGCAGTAACAATGCTATCAAGAAGTGAAAAAGACTCGTCCACCGCAGCGTCAGGCAACGCCACAAAGACAACAACCTCCTCGGAGTAACAGACCATTACTGCTTATTATCTTTTTTGCTGCGATAGAGTTTTTTCCAGCCAAAATGCGTCGCGGCCATACCCAGAAGAAAACAAAGACCTGCCGGCACCGGTTGCTGGTTATTGAGCAGCCAGATACTTCCCAGCACAAAATGAAGACCGATTATCAGTAACAGCATATACACTCTCCTCCGGGTTGGTATTTTCGTGGTCGGCAGTACTCATCTTCTCCAGCACCGCAGAGCCTCTCACCGCTTATTCCAGGGCAACCCTGAAAACCTCCTCGATGGTGGTAGTGCCCTCAAAAATCTTATCAACGCCATCCTGGCGCAAAGTTACCATACCCTTTTTTACCGCCGCTTGTTTAATGGTATTGGAATCCGATGTTTTGAGAATAAGATCCTTCATCTCCCTGTCGAGCAGCATCAGCTCAAATATTCCCTTTCGGCCGCGATAACCGGTATGGTGGCATTTGCTGCAGCCGCGCCCGCGGTAGATTTTTTTGTCTGCATATTCCTCGGGTGAAACACCGAGTTTTTCCATCTCTTCAGGCGTCGGCAAATATTCCTGTCGACACTCACTGCAAATAATCCTGACAAGCCGTTGGGCGAGAATACAATTCACCGAAGAGGAGAGCAGGAAGGACTCAACCCCCATGTCCCGCAGACGGGTTATGGCACTGGCGGAATCGTTGGTGTGCAGAGTGGAGAATACCAGATGACCGGTCAAGGCTGACTGCACCGCTATCTGGGCGGTTTCGCTATCCCTGATTTCACCAACCAGAATGACATCGGGGTCCTGGCGTACGATGGAACGTAATCCGGAGGCAAAGGTAAGGTTGATCTTAGAATCGACCTGGACCTGGCCTATGCCGCTGATACGATATTCAATTGGATCCTCGATGGTTATAATATTGACATCGGTGCTGTTAATGGTAGTCAAGGCCGCATAAAGTGTGGTTGTCTTGCCCGAACCCGTCGGACCGGTTACCAGGATGATACCGTTTGCCGCGCGGATCTCCCTGGAAAAATGAAACAACCGCTCCTGTGGCATACCGAGATCGGCAAGACTCATGAGAATCGAAGATTTATCGAGCAGGCGCAGCACCACCCGCTCACCAAAGGCGGTGGGAAGCGTCGAGACGCGCACATCAATTTCCCGGTTGGCCACCCTGAGCTCAATCCGACCATCTTGAGGCAGCCGTTTTTCCGCAATATTGAGCTTTGCCATGATCTTGACCCGTGACACCAGTGCCGACTGGACATGCTTAGGCGGGTCAAGCATATCATATAAAATCCCGTCGAGGCGCTGCCTGATTTTGAGGCTGTTCTGGTACGGCTCAATGTGTATATCGGAGGCCTTATCCCGCACCGCCTGAGCGAACACCAGGTTTACCAGTTTGATGACCGGTGCATCACTGGTATCATCAAGGAGGTCTGCCGTCTCCTCGATCTCGCTGAACAATGCCTCGGGGTCTTCGTCGTCCATACTCTGCACCATGGACTCGGCACTGCCCTGGGTCATATTGTAGGCAAAGTTGATGGCTGTGACGATTGCCGTATTGGGACTGAGAACACAGGGGGCCATTTCCAGGGACAGGATCCTGCGCAGATCATCAAGCGGCTGCAAGAGATACGGATCATTCACCGCAAAAAAAACTTCTCCAGCCGTCTGGACAGGCACCATGCCCACTCCCTTGAGAAAACCGATTGGTACTTTGGTCGTAAATTCCGTACTGATGTCGGATGGCAGCGACAAACGAACATCGAGATCAAAGAAAACCCCCTGTGCCTTGAGAAGATCAATCTCATCGATTGCCCTTTGCTGCAGCAGGATCCTACCGATATCCTCCCCGGTTTGCCGATGGGTATTCTCCGCCCGGCGCAACTGTTCCGGATCAAGTGCCACCTGCTCTGCAAGGATTTTTCCGATACTTGTCATGGGATTACGCCTTCCTTCTTTCCCAACGGTGTGCACCTGGAAAATCAGGGCTATTTGCCATTTTCCTCTTCAAAAAGGTCTCTTTCCTGTGTTTTCACTCTTTGCAAGGCCTCCAAACGCTCCCGGGCCAGTTGGATCAGCGGCACACCGACAATGTCAGGATCAGTCGACTCAACAGCGGTTACGCTGGACCCCGTCAATATGACCCGCTGATACTTCTCCACGGCAGCTCGCCTGTTCCCTTCTCCTTCGTACAAAACGCCTAGATTGTAAAGCGCGTAAGGGTTATCCGGGTCTATATCAAGTGCCTCGATGAAGTAATTTTTGGCTTCACTGTTTTGCCCTCGTTTCATTCTATCAAAGCCCATCTCGGCCAGACGCAGGGCATGGGAGGCATCGGCCTCACGGAAGAGATCCCTTTTGACCTCCGGCATCACCTCACCCATCTGGGCCTCCTTATTCACCGTCACCCCGGCAAGATCAGCAGGGTTCTTGATGATACGCGGCGTAATGAAAACAAACATGTTGGTCTGGGTCTTGCGCTGGCTGTCTGCTCTAAACAACCAGCCGAGCACAGGAATATCGCCAAGAAGAGGAACCTTGGTTGTCGAGTTAGTGCTATCTTGGCCAATGATACCGCCGATAACAACCGTTTCGTTATTTTTGACGATCACAGTTGTATCCGCCGTTCGCTTAAAGGTCGTCGGGGTATTGTTGGTATTATCCTTAAGCTTGATAACCTCGGTGGCAATTTCCAGACGCAGCGTCTCTGCCTGGTTAATCTGCGGTGTAATTGTCAGCTTGGTGGAAACGTCCCTGTACTCATAATTAGTATAATTCTGATCGGCAGCATTGGTATTTTCGCTGGTAATATACGGGACATTTTCGCCGACACTTATTTCCGCTTTTGTGTTATCCGTCGTCAATATCTGGGGTGTCGAGACAATATTAATATCGGAATCATTTTTATAGGCGTTAAGTACAGCGCCAATATTGGGAAAGGTTATACCACCAATCTGGATACCCTGCTTTATCACTCCCATCGCCAGTCCCTTCGCGGCCGGAGGAGCATTTTCCTCGATATTGGAGAGAAGATCAAATGAAGAGTTTGCCCCGGTAAATCCGCCCACAACAGTCCCCGTATCATCGGAGAATTTGCCGCCAAATGCCCACTCGACGCCTACTTCAAAATCCTTTGTGGTATTCACTTCCAAGATCAGTGCCTCGAGATAGACCATTCTCCTGGGGATATCGAGTTTTTCAATAACATCTTGGAGAACGTTGAATTCACTTCTGGATGCTGTAATGAGAAGGGAATTTGTTTCTTCATCAGCCATCACTCTAACGTTTTTTGAAATCGTCGGAGCTTTGCCTTGGGTTGTTTCGCCTGTCTGCTGGCCGGGAAGAAAGTTCAGGACCTCCGCCATATCTTCGGCATTGGCATTTTTTAAATATATGACATGAATATTGCCACTATCCCTTTTCATTTCAGAATCAAGAGTGTCGACCAGATTTTCGACTCGTTCGATGTCCGCAGGAGCGGCGACTACAATGAGGGCATTGATTCGCTCATAGGGAACTATTTTTATGGTTGTCTGCCGGCCGGCCGCCTGAGATTGCTGCGGCTGCCCTTTCTGAAAAAGCGTGCCCAATATCCTGCTCACCGTTTCAGCAGAACCGTATTCAAGTGGCAATACCGCTATTTTCTCGCCGGTATAGGCAACATCAATTGCCTCTATGACTTTCAAAAGGCGTTGGATATTGGAGAGTGTTTCAGTAACAATAAGAATACCGGACTGTGTGTGTGGAATCACCACGGAAGTCTTGGAGACCAGCGGCGCCAGAACTTTTTTCACCTCATCCGGTGTTATATGTTGCAGAGGAATAAGCTGCGTTACCATCGTATCCTCGGGAGCCTGGGCCTCACTTGAACGAAACGTCCTGATATTCTCCGAACGAGCACTGACCGCAGGCACAATTTTGGTGACAGCTCCCGCATCCACCGTAGTATATCCATGAACATTTAGAACAGATTCAAACACCTTGTAGGCTTCCTTCTCGGATATTTTGGTTGGAGAAACAATGGTGACATTTCCTGTTACCCTCTTATCAACTATAAAATTTTTCCCTGTCAATTCACTGATATATTTAATAAACAACCGAATATCGACGTTTTCAAAGTCGATGGTGATAAATCTTTTAGTCTGCTCGTTATTCTCCTCAGCAATAGCTCTTGTATTCCCCGCCAGAAGTGAGACCGCTGCGAAGAGAGCAATAAGCAAGATCGTATTTACCTGTTGTTTATACATCTTTCATTCAATCCTTTTTGTTTGATTACCTTCAACGCTCAGCTCGAAGCGCTAGAAGGTAAGGAGCTTTCGCCGCTTTTTCCGGGTACTTTTATTGGGGTTCCTCTTCAGGAATTTCCTCGGGAGCCAACTCAGCAGGCACGTCTTCGTTTGCAGGCAAATCCGAGGGAATCACCCGTCGCCTTGGCTGAAGCGGGGTTGGTTGGCGTATATCCTGACTTCCCTCTCCCTCCCCTGCCTGGACCGATGACGCCGCCTCTTGACTCGTTAAACGTGAAGCCTCACTCATATCAAGCACCTCATCATTGCCTTGATAATGAAGAATGACTTTGCCTCGCAAAACTTTTTTGATTTGCGCATCCTGGATGGAGTCACCCTGATAAAAAAGATCTTGTTTATTCGATTTTTTATCAAGTATGATCGCCCTGCTGGCACCTTTTTCCGCAATGATAGTTCCCATCAGGACGAGATCCAAAGTCGTGGCCTCCAGCTCTTCCAAGGGTTTTTGCTGTTTTTCCGACTCTGCTGTGTTTTCCTGGGCATATGACTGGAAGAGATTTCTGTCCACAATAACTTTATAATCTGTATATTTTTGTGGTTTATCTGGGCTTTTTACGATCCTATCTGATTCCAACGACGTTTCTTCCTTGTTTTTTTTCTGCGGCAGAAAATGATATTCCGCAAGGCTATACAATAACTCCACACCGCCAATAGCGAGGAGTGTAACAATGAGGAATGGAACTGTCCTTGAAAGATTTTTCCACATTTTCAAATAGATTATAATGCCTTGTATTACTTATTGCACAAAAACAAAAGCAGGCTTCCCGAGGGTGCCGCCTATCCTAAAAGGTATGGCATTGCTGCGGTGTTTTTTCTGCAGCCCGGTGATGAATAGTTTTAGCCGCCTGTTCTCCTGAGTAAGTGGTTGCAAAGGAATGAGACTTCCCTTCACAGTAATATCACCCGCAAACAATGTGCCCGCCAGGCTGATATTGCCCTGAAAATCTGCCTTGATTTTTCGGCTGTTAACCTCTCCTTTCCGCAGAGAAATGTTCTGCGCGTTGACAGCGAAATCCGCCGAACCGCTCTCTATCTCTAAATTCTTGAGTCCCAGAATCGGATTCTTCAAACCGATTTCACCATTTTTTATAGAGCCATTTCCCTGTGCCTCTATAACTGTGAACCCTTCCAGTCGCAAAACCGCCGAGCCACTTCCGGAGAATATGCCCCGCGCCGTTCTATCAAACTTTTCCTCAAGAAAGGGCACTTGCTCTAAGTCAATATTCTTAATAACAAACTGAGTAATCTCGATCCTGTTGTTCTCTGCATCAATACCAATTTCTACTGTATGACTACCACCATATGCTCGACTCCTGAGAAAAAACATGTTCCCGAAATGCTTCCATAGAGGTGAAACCTCCAGCTGCGGGTCCTGCAGCAGCAGAGTTTTCTCTGGATTTTCCAGTTCGAACCGGATTTCTTCAAAAACTAATTGCGCTGGAAATCCGAATGACACCCCGGCAATGGTACAGTCAACTTGCGGAAAAACTTTTTCAACCTGAAACTCGCAATACTGCCGGAAAGTGGTTTCGGGGAAGCGCAAATAGAGTAAAACTCCCAAAAGCACAACCCCATAAAGGATAACAGCCCCCCAATATAGTTTTTTCTTCCCTGGATGACCCATAATCAGCTTTTTTCAACAAAAGTTACAATTTGGAGAATAACATCCAACAACCCTTCGTTTTGACTGTTTTCCTGGATAGACATTCGCTGGATGGAAATAACATTCTCCGAAGACTCTATTCCCTCCAAAAAAGTGACAAGCTTAGATAATGATATTTCCTGAAGCTTCAGCTCCACAACCGATTTCAACAGTTCGCTTTCTCGTGTCTCCGCAGTAGATGGTTTCATATAACTGATATAATCCTTCACCTCTGCCGCGGAAGCCTGCCCATCAAGAAACGAAAAAAGAGAGAAACCCGGATCTCGTGTATTGATTTTCTCTTTGATACCACCTGCCTCGGCCTGAAGTTCTCGATAATCCTGCTGCAATAGCTTCAATTCAGCAATATCAGAATGCCTGTTTGCCAAGGCCCTGTCCAGCTTCCGCGAAGAATCAAGGTATGGCCCCACACCGAACTGGAGTACCACAAAGCAAACAAGAATAAAAATGCCCAGAAAAATAATACCTTTTTCTCGTTGTTCGAGTCTGTTGAAACCGGACCGTATCTGTATCTTTTTTACGAACTCTCCAATCATCCGATCAGCCTCTATTAAGCTCTAGTCTGAGCTCAAAACGTATACCAGTATCCCGACGAGCAAGATTTGCCGAATTAATGGTTGCCTTGGTAAAATATTCTGACTTTTCCAAGAAATTTTTTACATTATCGACTGCTTTAAAGGTATCCGTCAAACCACGCAGCAAAATCCCGTTATCATCTACAACCATTCGTCTGATATGGATATTTAGAGAGGTGGGGATTTGAACAGATATCTCCGCCAAAATATCGAGGATTTTTATTTCAGATTCAGGAGATGCCCCTCCCAGCATGTCTTTTTTATGTTCACGGATTTCAACTTTCAACTGCTGGACAGGATCAACAACCCGTGTGGTTCCCGGTAACGTCTCTAAAAAGATCTCCTCGACCTGCTTATCCAAAGAACGAAGCTCCATTTGCCGAAGACGAAAATCATTCCAGAGATAGACTGTACCGACAAGCAGACAGAGTACAGCAGGGACAACGATACGCGGCAGAAGATGTCGATAATAGACAAGAGGATGTTTCCCGGCAAACTCCTCTTTACGGAAATTAAAGCCTCTTCGCTTCACCCCTGTCCCCGTACTCAAAGCAAGGGCACCTGTCATGAGATCCGATCGCCACAAGCCCGCCTCCTTACCTATACTCACTGGAATTCCAGCAACGCCGCATGGTTGTACTTCTACGTGCAAGTTGTCACTGAAGTGCTGTGCGACCTCCTGTACATCGGCCAATGATCCCGTCAGGAAAAACGGTATGGCCACTGAAGTTGTATCAAGAGTGAGGAGAGTATGCCTGATCTCCCGACATGCCTTTTGGAGCGTTGCACTGACATTTTCCGGCTTTCGCGCGGAGGCGTGCTGGGAATTTTTATCCATGACAAAATTGGCGCCGTCGCCATCGTCAAAAACCCAGGTGCGTATCAGGCGCAGCCTCCCATCATGCATGACGAACATCGTCATCCTCTTGCATCCGGCATTCAACAGAATCAAATCGTGTTGTGCATGATTTTGTGACAAGTGCAGAGCTGTCTGTACCCCGGAAATTGTAACTATTTGCGGATCAATGTTCAGAGAAGCAAGTACGGCAAGTTGCTCACGCATATTTTCGCGCCTCATCATGGCCGCCACAACCGTGGAGTCAGTCCCTCTTTTTCCACTAATGAGGCTGTCAACCAGAACATCCCGCATATCAACAGGAACGTTTTCCTCGAGCTCAATGGCAAGGACCTTGTGTATTTTCCTGCTGTCGTAAAAGGGGAAGGAAAGGGTCCTGAAAAGAAAATGCTCAGCACCAAAAGCTACTCTGCAGGGCTCATTATCGTAGCCAACCTGCTGTAAAACCTCCGCCAGAGCACCGGCAAACGATGTATCCTCCGCGACGGATATACCGCAACGTACCACCGACACTGTTTTCTTGTTGTGGGAAACCAGCACGGCACATACGACGTCCTGGCCAATATCTATGGAGAGAAGGTTCCGCGCCATTATCTATTCTATCTTTCTCTTAAGTAACAAAATGTTATTGTCCTTTTGCCGGTACACAACGGCTGATAATGTTTTTCGTAATGTGTGCCGTTGTGCTGTTGCATTGATCCGAAAATATACGCTTTTTGTTGTGACTGTTTTGTTTTCAAATTGAACATCGCCTGGAAGAATTTCAGCATCAGCATACCAGCTTGTGTCCTTAAGGCGCTCTCTGTTTTCCGGCTCCTCACGGAAAACAATCAGCTCATCTGCCAGCTCACGGTTCATCGCGGGGCTCATCGCCTCAAGAACCTGCCTTGGGGCAGTATTTATATTGATCGTTCCCTGATCCCCATGAACTGTCACCAGATCACGTAATCCTGCATTGTCATCATTGCCATAGTACATTTCCTCTGTTATATGGCGAATGCGTAACAACTCCTCAACAAACTCCAACGGCCTATTGCTGCACGAATATGGTGGAGATTGTTTGCTGTAGTAACTGCTCTCGGTCTCCTCTAAGCCCTGTTCATTGTTATCCGCATCTATCCAGTCAATAATTGCAGCAATGATGCGAGATGCCATTTCGCCTGAGTCGACATGATTGTTTGCAATCAAGAGTCGCTGCAGCATCTCCCTGGTTCTCTGCCGCAGCGCGTTGTCGTTTTTTCCGTTGCCCCCCACCAGGCTGTTAATCGGCAACCTGCCGCTTAAATCTTCAACGGATACGTGCAATTCTCCAGAACCATACAACTGCTCCATGGTGTTTTTGTCGAGCATGGACCAATTGTCATGGACTGAATCAAAGGCATTACTTTTGCCGTCTTCCTCCAAAACCATGTATGCCAGATTTTGTCCCGATTGTATCATCACCTTCAGCGCGCTAACCTCCAGTACGTTGGTAGAACCAACCAGCTCCTGCCGCATATCCTTATTAAACTGCAGCGTAACGGCTATCAACAGGCTTACCACGGTAACAGCGAGAAGAAGAGCCATTCCTCTCGTATTGCCGAGTACTTCAATACAGCTCATCGACGCGCCCATAATCCGGAATGGCTATTGCGGTGGAAAAATATTGCATTGCGCCTCCATTTTGCTCATCTGCAAAACCGAGCCTGAGCTGCACAATCTTGGGCAAACGAACGGTTTCGCCCTCATTTATTTTTTCTACATTCCAACTGTCATGGGAAGTACCATCCTCATCGATGTAGGAAAAAGCCACCTCGCTCAATCCATGGCAGAGGACAAATCCTCTTTGGTGTTCATCCTCGGTTGCGGAAAAAAACGGCGCATCAGCTCGATACAGGCTAACTTTCTCGGCAGACTCAATTTTATCAACACTATAGGTTATCACAGTATGCCCCGTCGGCCGCTCCGATCTGTTAAACCGAAGGTGCGCCGTTGAAGTAAACCGCAAAAAATCAGAACGAAACTCCAGTATGGGCCGGTTTTCCTCAGTACCCTCCGTTTTTTCCTCCGAGGCAAAAGCAGATGAACGTACATACAGTGACCCCAGATCCTCCGACAATCGCGAGAGGGCTATACGCGCCCGTTCTCCATATTGTGAACTCTCTCTGGCGTTGCCGATGACTTTAAAGGTCGTGTTATAGGCAGCATACGTCATGCTCACCACCATGGAAAAAATGACGATGGCAAGAAGAAGCTCTACCAGGGTAAAGCCGACTCCACGGTGATTATATACGACACCCTTTGTCACTCTCCGCTCTCCGGCTGCTGATAATAGTCGACACTGTATACATAGGGGCTATCCTTCCATGTAATGGTTACCTTGATGCGCTTTAAAGCAGCAGTTGGGTCAGCAGAAAGAAAAGATTCAGCAAGAGCAACGTCTTCAACTTCTATCTCCCATTGGAATCCTGGAAAATCATCACCAAAATCTCCCTCACTACTATACAAATCCACCATTCCTGCCTCAATTTCAGCGATTTTTGATTCGAGCAAAAATGCCGCTCTGGTCTTAAATTTCGCCTCGGTAGCCAGAGACAGACTTTGCGACTGTGAACCAAAAATGACAGTGAGAGTTACAGCCAGAATGGCAATTGCTATCAACACTTCAAGCAATGTAAATCCGGCCTTGCCGATCCGTGCTTGCCAGGAGAGATCAGTCGGCTTCAACATATCGATCGTACACTCTGGCAGAGCCCGAAAAGGGTGAAAACATAATCGTTCTCTGCCGATTTTTTGTATCACTGACATAGACAACCATGCGGTCCATATAGCCTTGCTCGCTTATCCACAAAGACACGACATCGTGTTTGAGCGTCTCCTGCGAGTACAGCCGCACTTCTTTCAACCGGACCTGCTCCGGCAGCACAAGGGCCGTCTTGCCCCGACTACCAGAGGGGTTTTCCGCTTGCCCGTCATCCGGCTCATACCGGATTTGCCCTTTATCCATCTCAAAATGGAGCCAATATGGTGTGTACTCGCGAATGGCACGATTGCGCAACTCCCGCACGGTGCCCACAATTTTCCGCGTTGTTGCGTCCAGCTCGTCGGCAAACAAGCTTTCCTTAATATTGGGAAGAGTCAAGGTAAGGAAAATCCCGACAAGAGTGCAGACCACAATGAGCTCCATCAGCGTGAAGCCTTGTTCTCCGCAGGACTTGCAATACCGTTGACAGCACTCTGAAACATCTCCTTGCAAAGTGCTACTCGATTTCCCAGTTGTTAATATCGGCGTTTTCGCCATCACCGCCAGACTCTCCATCGGGCCCATACGACATAAGATCAAATTCAGAATGGACCCCTGGACTGAGATAAATAAATTGATTGCCCCATGGATCGTCTGGAACTTTTTGCTTCTCCAGATATCCACCTTTTCGCCAGTTCGATGGAAGATTTCCACTTTCCGGAGGACTTACCAGCGCCGAAAGTCCCTGTTCTGTTGACGGATAACTGCCATTGTCCAGTTTATAAAGGTGCAGACTTGTCTCCAGCCCTTTAATCTGCATGGCAGCTTTTGTCCGCTTTGCCTCTTCCGGCCGCCCCATAATCTTTGGCCCAATATATCCAGCGAGAATCCCTATTATAATCAAGACAACAAGAACCTCTATAAGGGTGAAACCACGCTTACCGTATATTTTTTTTTTAGACCATTGCATTGATATTGTTAACAAATCTTTCATTTTTGAACCATAAAGTGTTTATGCTGTTTACGGCGCATTCTTCTGCTGCAAAAAAACACACCGGTAGTGACGAGTATGACCAGAATTTTCATAAAAATGGCGGGATACAACATACAATAGCTCACCCCGACCAATGGAAGAAGCAGTGCTTGTGTAATTTTTCTGAGCAACCAGGAATGGCTTACACTTTCGGCCAAAGAAGGAGAAAAATGATAGTAAAGCTGCACAAACTTACGCCCGGCCGCGTTTGTTTTCAAATATTTATCGCGGAACGCGCTTAACACGGCAACGTGGGGAGCCAGTACTGAACCATACGCGGCGGTGGCAATAAAACACGCTGCTTCAGTTGTAAATGTCAGCTGCTTGCCATAGATGACAGTGCCGTCATCAAGAACGGCATAGGCACGAACGTAGTAGAACACATCCGGTGTTATGGGGACAATCACACTTCGATATGATCCCGTTCCTTTGCCATCGGTTGTCCGGCCCCGTCGAACAATGGTATAGTTGAAGGAAGACTCTTGCAACCATTCAGGAAAAACATTGCCACTCCCTGTCGTGTCGGCACCCGCAAAGAGTGTGGATTCAGTGTCCCCATCTCCGGTTGCACTATCTTCGGCATCAGAGTCGAGAGAACCGGACTCAACGGCCTCATCAACCGCTTCGTCAAGCTCTGTAGAGTCGCTCTCATCCTCGGTTTCACTCAACTCGGGATATGGGGTAACAGAGTAAACAACCCCGCGTTTTGTAACTTCGGGACGGCAATCCTGCCCTTCATCTTCCCCGCATACATACAGGCTGTTAGCGACAATCAAGCCCCCGGAGACGGCTTCGTTTCGGTGCACATTGCTGACCTGTGCCGTTTCTATGATATAAGGATCGTCCGCGCCAAATTCCTGGCCCAGGTCTTGTGCCTCCGTAGAATCTTTTGTAAAGGCAAGCAGGGCGATGTCATCGTCAACGCCATCACCGGCAAAACCGGCAACAATCCTCCTGGCAAGGGCCCCCGCTACAACGGCTCTTCCACCATCATCAGCGCCATTGACATCAATGCTGTTTGTCTGACTCAACACACCGGAACCGTCCGCGGCGAGATGGGCCAGGACAATATCATCGCCACCGTCAGTACTCCCCGTCCCGGCAACAAGAAAGGAACCATCCTGCTCTGCTTCAACAGAATAGGCGACCCCATTAATTGCCGTATCTATTACTCCCTCTCCACTGGTGCCAAAAGATGTATCGATCTGTCCACTTGATAAAAATTTAGCAGCCGACAATTTTTGCTGACCGTCGGCGGTTGTATATCCAACTGCCACGACAGAATTATCAGCCAAAACAGTGCCTTTTAAAAATCCTGAGGGCGAAAAGGAATCGCTCAAAAGTGCTTCACCACTGCCGCCAAACCCGCTATCCATAGCGCCGTTTTCATCAAAACGAAAAAGTGCTGCCCTTGCGACTGATTCCACGGTTTTGGTGCGGCCAACAATAATCCCGGCATCGCTTTGCAGAACCAGAAAAGCTGCCGATGTCTTGCCATCGCTTTCTAAACGTGTGTAGCCGTCCTTCCCAAAACTGGTGTCAAGAATGCCATCAGCGAGGTATCTGGCGACAACTATCCACTCCTCGCTGGACGTACGGAAAACACCTGCCACAAGTAAGCGATTGTCTGAATCAACTGCAAGGCTGAAAGCCTCTCCGTTCTTACCGGCTTCCTCAAGCGTTATGATACCGGAACCAGCCCCGCCAAAATCTATATCAAGAACGCCCGCCGATGTTATCCGCGCCAGAGCAAACTTTTTCTCCCCGGATTCTTCCAGATATCCAGCAACAATAATGGAACCATCATCCCTGACAACAACATCATTGGCGCCGTCGTTCTCACTTCCCAGCTGAATTGTCAACGTGCCATTGCCGGCAAATGAGGTATCAAGGCTGCCGTCGGTATTATACCGCACCACGGCAACATCAGCGTCGGATCCGTTCTCGCTTGTTCCAGCAACAACAATTTTGCCGTCGGCCTGCAATGCCGCCGCAAATCCACGATCATCAAAATTACCGATGGCTGTCGTCTGAATACCTCCATCAGCAAAATCTTGGTCCAGTATGTATTGCCCCATGACCGGAGTGGCCAATACGCCAAGAGCCCCCAGAAACAGCGCTATTCGGACATACATCTTCCACTTTGACAAGGCGTATACCATTTTTTCTCCTCCTTCAAGGGGCAATAGAAAGCCACCTGCAAAGATGCTCAGCATTCATGCTAGCCAACCATCTGATTCATTTCAAATATCGGTAAGAGAATTGAGAGAATAATAGCACCGACAATCCCTCCCATTCCGACGATCATAACTGGTTCTATGAGGGCTGTCAGTCCCAAGACAGCCGACTCGACTTCTCTTTCATAGGCATCGGCAACTTTTTGCAGCATTTTTTCTAGCGTACCGGCCTGTTCACCAACACCAACCATCTGCACAAACATGGGAGGAAACCATTGAGAATTTCCCAGTGAAATGGTCATACTCTTTCCTTCCTTTACCTGCAGTATGGCATCGTCCACTACCCGGGCAACCTGTCTGTTGTTGACTATTGTTTTCACTATCTCCATGGAAGCAATCAGGCCGACACCGCTTTCCAACAGGCTGCAGAGGGTCGAGGCAAAACGCGCCAGAATGATTTTCTGCAAAACAGTTCCAGCAACTGGTATTTTCAAAAGAAAATAGTCCCAGACCTGGCGGCCGAAGGTACTTTTTATGAATATTCTCACCACTCCGATCACCACTCCCAGCCCAAGAACGACAGCCATCCAATAGTCCTTAAAAAAATCACTGAGGCCTATAAGCACGCGGGTGGGAAGCGGTAAAACCTTCTCCATGTCCAGAAAAACCTGTGTGATATTTGGTATTATATAGGTTATCAGGATAAAAAGCACACCAACACATATAACGGCCATAATGCAGGGATAAACAAGCGCGGCACGCAGCTTTCCTTTAAGCTCCTCCTGCTTCTCGCCAAAGTCGGCAAGCTTTTCCATGACAATATCAAGAGATCCGGAAGCCTCACCAGCCCGAATCATATTGAGGTAGATATTTGAAAAAACTTTCGGGTGTTCCGCCATGGCATTCGCCAGGGTGTTTCCTTCATTTACCGACTCTTTTATAAGCGCGATTATTCTCTGCAACGCCAGGTTGTTTGTCTGCGCGACAAGGGAAGCAAGAGCAGGCACCAATGGTATTTTCGCCCCTAAAAGGGTCGCCAGCTGACGGGTGAAGATATGCACCTCTTTGCGGGCAATGCGTTCAAAAGGGTTCCGTGAAACGCGCTTTCCTTGCCCTTTCTCTTTGAGGTTTCCGGAGCTTTCACGGATTGAGATCGGATAGTTACCCGCTGAACGCAGCTTTTTCCTGGCAGCACTCACACTTTCTGCATTAACAATACCTTTGAGATTTTTGCCGTTCTGATCGAGGGCTTTATATTCATAAACGGGCATATTGACTCCTTTTCCCTGTCATGTTGTTATTTTATGTAATATCACCTAAAATTACAAGCTGATTACCAACGAAACTCAGCTCGAAGCACTCCTGGGTCGATCAGCTGATTTTCGTTGGTAATCAGGAATTACAATGACAGACAAAGAAAAATGGATAAAATAATTGATTTCCTTTATACTTCGGAGTGGAGAGGCAGGAGTTTCCCTATAAACTTCCCGTACAAACATTTCATCATGTATGTAGAGTATTTCGGACTCAAAGAAAAACCATTCACAATTGCTCCCGATCCCCGGTATCTTTATATGAGCGAGCAGCATCGGGAGGCGCTGGCCCATCTCCTCTACGGTGTCAGCGAAGACGGCTGTTTCATCCTCCTCACCGGCGATGTCGGCACCGGCAAAACCACCGTATGCAGAAGCCTTCTGGAGCAGCTCCCGGAAAATACGCAGAGCGCTATCATCATTAACCCCAAACTCAGCGTCTCCGAGCTTCTGGAAACAATCTGCGAAGAGCTTTCCATCCCTTGCACGCAAGACAACGCCTCCATAAAATCATATATAGATGCCATCAACAAGTATCTTCTCCACTCCCATGCCCAAGGGAAAACGACCATACTCATAATTGACGAGGCCCAGAATCTAGACATGGAGGTACTGGAACAGCTCAGATTGCTGACCAACCTGGAGACCAACACCACCAAGCTCCTCAAAATCATATTGATCGGCCAGCCGGAACTGCAACAGAAGCTCCGCAGCGACAGGGTTGCCCAGATAAGCCAGAGAATCACGAGCCGCTACCATCTCGCCCCTTTAAACCGTAACGACACCTACAACTTCATCCGTCACCGCCTTATCATTGCCGGCGGCGGAAGAATGAAGTTTTTCAACAAAGCCGCGCTCAAACGTGCATATGTGCTGACTAATGGCATTCCCCGGCTCATCAACATTCTCTGCGACCGCGCCCTGCTCGGTGCCTATATTGAGGGAGGCGACCAGGTTTCAGAAAAGATACTGCTGAAAGCCGGATGGGAGATATTGGGCCGGGACAGCCATCTGGCACAATGTCCCTCGTCAAAGATCTTTCCCCTGGCTATCGTCTCCGCCTTTGTCCTTCTCCTCCTGGGAACGACAGCACTGTTCATGTATAGGGACAACCTGCCGTTCACAACCAAAGTGACCGGTTTTTTCAACGAACAATTCGTGGAAGCTCCGGCACCACCTGAAGAAGAGATACCTGCAGAAGCAGATGTAGATGCACATTAGGGCAACACCCGGTACCCGGTGCGACACAGAAAACCGGCAACATTTTTATAGAGCGGATTAATGTCCTATATTCTCGAAGCGTTAAAGAAATCCGAAGAAGCACGGCAACGCGAAACCTCCACTGCGGTGCCGATTCTTCCACAATCAGCCAGGCCGGCGGCTTTCCGAAAGTCCGCGGTTCATATCATAGGTATGCTGATCCTTGCGGTCATCGTCGTTTCTTGTTTCCTCGCCGCCGGGTATTTTTTCTTTTTCCAGCCCCAGGAGAAAACCATCGCCCAGGATAATCCTTCCACCACGGCACCCAATGAGCCTGACCAATCCCGCCAAGGCGCAACAAACAACCTAAGTCAAGCAGACACTTCCATACCCGAGTTGTATCCCGGCAACAAAAAGATGGCCATCTTTCCCCATGCTCCAACGGCAAACGGCGAGATTCTTCAACCCGCACCGCTTGCAACGACAATACCACCACGGCAGGAGACGTCCCCATCATCAGCAAAACAGCCTGCGCCAACCATCCCCTACCTTGAGGAACTCGCCCCATCGATCCAGAAATCAATACCGGATCTTCAGCTGGCCGGCCATGTCTTTTCCGCGGCACCGCATCTGCGCATGATTGTCATCAACAATGCCATCGTCAGGGAAAACGATGCCGTTGCTCAAAACCTTGTGCTCGAAGAAATCACCCGACAGGGAGTTATACTGCGCTCCGGTAACAAACGCTTCCGCCTTGATGCGCAGTGACAACCAACTGATTCCATTTGACAATATCCTTCTCCCCAGGTATCCTTGCAAGCGTGCTGCAAGCCTGTCCAAAACCTGACTGCCAACCAAGCTCAGCTGATCGACCCAGGAGCTCCACCTTTTCACTGCTGCCGGTTTTTATGCATTTACTCCCTCAACAGCTTCATTCTCTCCTGCCGGAAGCGGCGCTGTTTTTCTTTATTGTCACCTGTCTATTACTGGTCGTGCTGGTGGCAGCCGGCCTCCGCATACGGAATCTCTCAAAGACCGCCACACGTGCCAATAAACGCATCACCGAAGAAGAAAAACGCCACTCCGCCCTGGAGAAGCAGACGGCTGACCAGAATATTCATATCGCCAAACTTACAACACTGCTGGAAAACGAGCGGAAAAACAGCAGCGAAAAACTCGCCCTGCTTGAAGAGGCCCGGGAAAACCTCAACCTCCAGTTCCAGTCGCTGGCAAACCGGATTTTTGATGAAAAAAGTAAAAAATTCGGCCACGAGAACCAGGAGCGTGTTTCTTCACTGCTTCATCCGCTCCAGGATCAGTTGCGTGGTTTTCAGAAACGCATTGATGACATCCAGGCCAATGATATCAGGGAACGCGCCTCCCTTAAGGAAGAAATCGTCCACCTGCGCCAGCTCAATGTGCAGATAAACCGGGAGGCCACCAACCTTACCCGGGCATTACGCGGCGACACCAGACGCCAGGGCAGCTGGGGGGAACTTGTGCTGGAACGCGTCCTGGAAAAATCAGGGCTGCGCAAAGACAGGGAATACAGCGTCCAGAACGGCTATCGCAACCATGACAACCGGCTCCTCAAGCCCGACGTCATCATCCACCTGCCGGACAGTAAGGATATCATCATTGACTCCAAAGTCTCACTTTCCGCCTGGCAGGATTACATCTCCTGCGACCAGGAAACAGAAGGACAAGAGATTTTGCAACAGCATATCCGCAATATTCGCAACCATATCAAAAATCTCAGCGAGAAAAGCTACTCTGATATACCATCCGTTAACTCCCTCGACTTTGTCCTGCTTTTCATCCCCATAGACTCTTCCTTTGCCGTTGCCTCGGAGACAGACGATATGCTGTTCAGCGATGCCTACGAGCAGCGCATAATCATCGTTACCCCGACCACTCTGCTGGCCACGCTCAAAACCGTTGAGAACCTGTGGCGCTACGAGCACCAGAACAGAAACTCCAGAGAAATCGCCGAGCGTGCCGGCGCCATCTATGACAAGCTGCGGGGCTTTCTCGAGGATATGGAAAAAGTCGGCAAACAGCTCTCCACCTGTCATTCGACCTATGACTCTGCCATGAACAAGCTTTCGACGGGCAAGGGCAACATCATCTCCCAGGCCGGAAAACTGAGTGAACTCGGTATCAAAACCAAGAAAAAAATCCCCAAATCCATCAGCTCACTGGCCGATTCCGACCATCCTCATTGACCTCGAGCTTCTCTTTTTAAGCACTTTTCCACGCCTCTATCTCCGCGACTTTCTGCTGCCTTGCCAAAAGCATTTGAAAATGGTACTAGAACTCAGTGCATGAGATTTAATTTTTCATTTGATTACCTAAAAAGCTTAGCTCGAAGTATGAGGGAGCAAGCCATGCTCGTTACCTTGAAAGGAGGGAGAATCGGTGCTCTTACATCAACAATTCATCGAAACAGCAAAATTTCAGGGTGAAAAGCTGGCCATCCATGACTTTGCCACAAGCAAAAAGATATGCTATAATCGTGCCCTCCTGGCAGCCATCCTCCTTGGGCGTTACTGTAAAAAGCTGGAAAAGGGCTTTGTCGGCCTCATGGTTCCCACCTCCGCCGGCTGTATGTTGACCAAGCTCGGCATATTGATGAGCGGCAGAACCCCGGTGATGATAAACTATTCAACAGGAGCCCGGCAAAACGCCGTCTATGCCCAGAATAAATGTGATTTTAAAGTAATAATCACCTCCCGGGCACTGTTGGAAAAGATTGAATGCCCTCATGTCGAAGGTATGGTCTATCTTGAAGATATCATGGAGAGTTTTTCCGGCCTGCAGAAAGCTGCGGCGGCCCTTACCGCCAAACTGCCGGCGGCGGTTATCAAAACACTGGTCCATAGCGGCTCCGAAGACGACACCGCAGCCATCCTTTTTACCAGCGGCAGCGAAAAGGATCCCAAGGCTGTTCAGCTGACCCATAAAAATATAGGGGCCAACGTCGCCTCCTGCTCCGAAAGATTCAACTTTACCAGTGATGATATCTTTCTCGCCTCCCTGCCGCTCTTTCATGTCTTCGGCCTTACAACCAACATGTGGATCCCGCTTCATCACGGCATGACCCTGCTGACTTACGCAAACCCACTTGATTTCAAAAAGGTCTGTGAGATCGTCCGTGAAGAAAAGGCCACCTTTATGGTGGGTACCCCCAGCTTTTTCTGGGGATACCTGCGTAAATCCGAACCGGGTGATTTCGACAATCTCCGCATCATGCTCTGCGGCGCCGACAAATGCCCGCAGACGCTTCGTGAAGCTTTCTGGGAAAAGCACGGCATCACCCTCTACGAGGGCTATGGCGCCACAGAATGCTCTCCAGTGATTGCCGCAAACTGTCCCGAACTCAACAGACCGGGCAGCGTCGGCAAACCCATTTCCAATCTTCAGGTTCGCATTGAGGACTATGAAACCGGGGAAGAATGCGCCACCGGCCAGGACGGCCGTATACTGGTGAAAGGCGACAGTGTTATGAAGGGCTACTTCAACGACTTTGAACAAACTTCCATGCATATGCGCCGAGGCTGGTATGACACCGGCGACATGGGCAATATTGACGAAGATGGCTATCTCTGGCATGTAGGCCGGCTCAAAAGATTCGTCAAGGTCGGCGGTGAAATGGTCTCGTTGGTCAAGATTGAATCCGTTCTCGACCGTCTTATCCCTGAAGACGCCCAGTGCTGCGTCGTTGAGATTCCCGACTCCATCAAGGGAGCAAAAATCGTCGCCGTGGTCACCACCAGGGTCGAGAAGAAAAGCATCACCAAAAAAATGGCCGATGAACTGCCGAAAATCGCCATCCCCAAAACGTTTCTGGTTATGGAAGAACTCCCGAAAATGGGATCGGGGAAAATTGATTTCCGTGCAATCACCGAGATCACCCGGGCTCAACTGGCTGGTCAATAACCAGCGCCCACTGCGATACAACAACCATGCGATACAACAACCATGGTTTCCTCCAGTGATGCTCCGCTGGAAAACAGTCCTCTACGTTTGATTTTTTTTTCGGGCTGATCGCGGGAAGATCTGATGCCCTGTGAGCAGTACCTTTATTTTTCTTCTCCTGTGATTACAGTAACCGAGGAACAGAAAAAGATACCTTCTACAATTTTTTCAATTGCAAACAATGTTTCCATGGTTGCCCAACCATGAGACAGCAAACTACCTTTGACCGATGACCGGCCCAACACATGCCCTTCTCAACATAAAGCGCCCTCCCGGCAAAAACTCAAAGCCATCGCCGGTCCCTGATATCATTCAGTTTGTTGCTCTTATGACCGCATTGGCCTGGCTTTTTTCCAAAAGTGTAGAGGAGCTCGGCTATAACTGGCAGTGGTACCAGGTCCCCAAATATCTCTTTATTGTTTCTGCAAAAGGTTAAAACCCCCGTCTTTTAGACGGGTAGCATTTTGCTAGCAGTTGGCTTATACTTTTCGGCATGAAATATCGCCAAGGAAGCCATACAAAATTCAAAATAGAA
>Ga0136557_1000552_pt1 | contig 27757 bp, 26 predicted proteins | sample AntRauTorckE6832_FD_104796 | JGI IMG/M metagenome (GOLD analysis project Ga0136557, IMG submission 104796) | Saline lake microbial communities from Rauer Islands, Antarctica - Metagenome Torckler E6 #832 | ecosystem: Environmental > Aquatic > Non-marine Saline and Alkaline > Saline | place...
AACGTCATATACATTGATATTTTCCATAATAACTTTTTTAGATGGTATTTTATAATTATAGCAATAATCTTGTAATACAAAGTATTTTTGATCATCATATTCTAAAGATGAAAAATACAAAAGACCGTCAGAAATTTTTATATTTTTTATATCAGCTGTTTTTTCATTGTCAACACACTCAATGCCAAACATTTCTAAACTTGGTAATTTTATTGCTGTGTATGTCTCCTGATTATAATAACCCGAAGTCTTAATTTTATACCTGAACGCAAGTTCAAGAATTTTAATCTCAGATTCAGTTTCACCACCTGACACAATATTTGATATCATTTTAAAACTCCTTTGAATCATGCAAAAATTCTTTTGTCTGAACAGCGGCACTCATCCTTGCCTGAATAAAGCTATCGTAAATCAGCTGTACAAGGTGATGCATCACACATACAGCCAGTGCAAGTCCAAGATCAGGGAAAACTGATACCTGTACAATCAAAGACAATGGGAGCGTTTTCTGCCCTCCCATGAATATGACAGACTCTCTTCTTGCTTTGCCGATTTTAAATAAATTTACAAAAAGCCACCCTGCTCCTGTTAAAAGTAAATGAAAAATAAACACAGTTAATAAAACAATTATTATATTTTTCATGTCGGTTAAAAAAATATTTTCAGCGGCAGAAGCACTTATCCAGACAATAACAAGTATAAACAGCTGGCTTAATACCTGAATAAGCTTAAGGTAATTTCTGATTTTTTTAAAAAAAACAACAAGTCCATAACCTATTGCAAGGGGAAGAAGTACTTTTAAGCCTATACTTAGCATAAGAGAAAACGGATCAAACATTAACCCTGAAACAGAAGCTTTCCCAAGGATAATTTTCAAAGAAAAAGGTATAGTAAAAACCGCAATAAAACTTGCGCATACTGTGATAAGAAGAGCCTGGGCTTTGTTTCCTCCGGCCGCAGCAGTCATAACAACTCCGCTGCTTAAAGTCGTAGGCATTACAGATACAACTGCAAGACCTGCAATAATTCCAAATGCCAAAGGTAACTGAACAATAATATACGCTATAAAAGGTGAGACAACAAAAATAAGAAACAAAGACAAAACAACAGGAAAGAAATCTTTTATTCCGGACTTTACTTCTTTTGCATCCAGAGATAGTCCTGAACACAAAAATATAAGAACAATTACTATGTCAGGGCCGCTGTTATTTTTAAGAAATCTACCTGCACCTGAAATAAAACCTGTAAAATCGAGAAGAGGAAAACTGAAAACAAATATAAGCCCTAATGTAAACCAGTATTTTTTAAAAAAAAATTTCATTTAATATAAATCCTTAAATCATTTTCTTGTTTTTTAATTAATATATATGTATTTAGTTGCTTAATGAAGACTGCCTTTTTTGTCCGGCTCTGTGTTAGAATCAAAATTTAATCCTCAAAATACTCCCGTATTCGTGCTGTTAAATTTTTCATCTGCATTGAGCTGAACAAAAAATTCTGGTTTTCGGTCAATCACTATTTAATACAACCTGAATTAAGCATATGCTGTTAACAAAAGGTGAGGTTATGATACTTAAAAGAAAAAGTAAAAATAAAAAATCTATAGAACAAAACCTTAAAAAGAATCTTGAAAATACAGATTTAAAAGCAGACACAACTGTAAAAACAGGCTTTTTTTCTTCTCTTAAAAAAGGACTCTCAAAAACACGCGAAGTTCTTACTACTGATATTGAAGATCTTTTCACAGGTACCAAACTAAATATTTCTCACCTTGAAGAACTTGAAGAGAAACTTATATCTGCTGACATAGGTGTGAAAACAACAATGGAGATCATTGATCTCATAGAAGAAAATGAAGCAGATATTAAATCTCCGGATGATCTTAAAAAATTTATAAGAGAAACACTTTTATCCTACTTCAACGAATCTGATGATAAAATCAGTCATACTCCACATGTAATTCTTGTTACAGGTGTAAACGGAACAGGCAAAACAACCACAATTGGAAAACTTGCATATAAATTCAGAAATGAAGGAAAATCTGTTCTTATAGGAGCTGCAGATACTTTCAGAGCTGCAGCAGTAGAACAGCTTGAAAAATGGGCAGAACTCTCGGGAAGTGATTTTGTTAGACACAAGGAAAAAACAGATCCTGCAGCAGTAGCATTCGACAGCATAGATGCCGGTATCGCAAGAAAAAAAGATGTGGTTATAATAGATACTGCAGGCAGGCTTCAGAATAAAGAAAACCTTATGAAGGAACTGGAAAAAATCAAAAATACTTCTGCAAAAAGACTCGAAGGCTCTCCCCACGAATGTCTTTTAGTTGTAGACGCAACCACCGGCCAGAACGCTGTATCCCAGGCTAAAATATTTAACGAGATGATCGGAATTACTGGACTTATACTTTCTAAAATGGATGGAACTGCAAAAGGCGGAATTGCAATAGCTCTTCAGAAAGAATTCAATTTCCCGGTGAAATATATTGGTGTAGGTGAAAAAATTGAGGATCTTCAAAAATTTGAACCAGAGGCATACCTAAATGCTATTATAGGTTAAGTAGTGCCTGAAAGAAAACTTGCGTTTTCGTCCAATCACTAATTAAGCCCTGAAGTTGAAAAATCTTCTGTTTTTGAAGCAACAATCACTTTTCTTGAATTATTATTTTCAATTTTAGCATGCATAGACTCAGTTAATGACTGAACAAGTAAATTAAATTTTTCAATATTTTTTTCCTGGACAGGCTTTCCTTTTGCAGCTTTTACAGTGTTTGGGTCAACAGGTTTATTATTTATCCTTACTTCATAGTGAACATGAGGTCCTGTAGTCCTCCCGGTTTCACCAACCTTTGCAACTATATCTCCCTGATTTACATAATCATCTTTTTTTACTTTAAGAGTACTGCAGTGGCCGTAATATGTTTTGTAATTATTGGGATGTTTTATAATAACAAGTTTTCCATAACCATTCTGCCATCCTGAAAAAACAACCTTTCCGTCACCTGTTGAAAAAATCGGGGTGCCCCTTGAAGCTCCATAATCTATACCTGTATGAGCTTTATATTCTTTTAAAACAGGATGAAACCTCCTTACTGAAAAAGAAGATGTCTGAACTGCGAATTTAACAGGAACCCTTAAAAACATTTTTCTAAGAGGAACTCCTTCAGCATCGTAATAATCTCCGTGTTTACCGTCTTCAAAGTAAAAAGCTGAAAAAGTTTTATTTTTTCCTATGTATTTAGAAGCCAATATTTTGCCATAGCCTGAAAATTTATCATTCAGATATTTTTTTTCATAAAGTATCTGAATTTTATCATTTTTTCTTGGATAAAGATAAAAATCTATGTCCCAGGAAAAAATTTCTGCAAATTTATTGGCAAGATCTGAAGATTCTCCGCCATCGGATACAGCTTTATAAAGACTTGATTCTATAATAAATTCTGAAGCAGCAATCTTAATTTCAGGGATAATATCTTTTTTTTCTACTGAAAAAGAACCATTGGGATTTTTTTTGGCTACAAACTCACTCCATGTATCAGTTTTATATTTAAATTCTTTTAATTCACCAGCTTTTGTAAGTTTTACTGTATACAAGTCATCAGGTTTTGAATATTTAAAATTAAAATACTGTGAAAAGCATCCGGACAGATTTAAAATTTCAGATGCAGGAACATTATTTGATCTGAGCTCTTCATATAAAGTATTGTTTTTTATTTTTCCGTTTATAACAATAAGATTTTTTTGATCTGACAGTTTCTGGTCTCTTGTATCTGTTTTTTCAGACAAAACATTTTCAGAGCTATTACTCTCAAAACTTTCAGTTCCCGATGAAGTAGAAGCAGAGGTATTATTAAGAGTGGAAATAAGAACAAAAACAACCATGCTCAAAACGGCAGAGACTAAAAAAAATCTTAAATTTATTATACTTTTCACTTAATTCTCCGTAGATAAGATATACAAAAAGAATTTTTTATTTATCTTATTAATATAAAAGTGTCAATACTGGCTGCTGAAATCTTACAGCTCAGGCCTTTACCTAACCGTATTATCAAAGTATAAGAGTGAATTAAAATATAGTAATAAAATTTTCAGCCTTGAAAATTTTATAAAAAAGTAAATACAAGCGCTGATGCACGGAGAGAACAATGAAAGAAAACCTTGCTGTTACATTTGCTTATCTTATTGCAGGAATGATAATAAAAAGGATGCCCGACTTTCCTTCACAAACAGGCAAAGCCCTTAATATGTTTGTAATTTATATTTCTCTTCCAGCACTTATACTTCTGAAGATACCTGAACTTATATTTAACAAAGAAATTTTAATTACTTTCTGCATCCCCTGGATAAACCTTATAAGTTCGGCCTTTATAATACTAATAATATCCAGGTATTTTAAATGGGATAAAAAATCCCAAGGATGCCTCCTTTTACTTATACCTCTGGGAAATACTGCTTTTCTGGGAATTCCAATGGTTGAAACTTTTTTCGGCAGCAATGCTGTTTCATACGCTCTTATATATGATCAGACAGGAACATTCCTTGCTTTTACTACATACGGTTCAGTTATTATCTCTTTATACGGATCAAACACAGTAAAACCAGATTTTAAAAATACCATAAAAAAAATAATATACTTTCCTCCTTTTATTGCACTTATAGCTGCATTGATGCTTAGATATATCAAATATCCTGAAATTGCTGAAACTGTATTAAAATCTTTTTCAGCAACCCTTATCCCCCTTGTAATGACAGCAGTAGGATACCAGCTATCCCTCAAGCTAAGTAAAAATGTAATAAAAAAACTTGTCACAGGACTTGGTGTTAAACTTATAATAATGCCTTTAACTGCTTTATTGATATGCAAATATGCAGGATTTTATTCTCCAGCGGCTCAAGTTGCAGTTTTCCAGTCAGGTATGCCTCCAATGGTTACTGCAGGAGCTCTTGCTGTTATGTCTGATATGAAGCCTGACCTGGCAGCAGCTCTTGTAGGAGCAGGAATAGTTTTAAGCTTTGCAACACTTCCTTTAGTTTACAATCTTATAAATATCTTTTTGTAAACTAAACATTAGCTTTTCAAATTTGCCGCCTTATCGGCAAATTTGAAAACTGCTTAGTATTTGTTTAAAAACTAGAATTTTTGTTCATCAACTACTCAATTCCGAAAAAATAATCAAAAGCCAATATTAACTTTCATCTGTTTTCTTTTAAAAGATTCATGAAGATATTTTTTCAGGTCTTCAATAAGTTCAGGGAAATTAATACCCGATTTTATTATATCCATGCTTACAATATTACCTGAAGTTAATGCATCAAGAATGGACTCAGATTCAGCCAGACTTTTTTCTTTATCAAGCTTTTTATTCAGCAAGTAACTTTTTGTAAATTCACTTATAAATGACCCCTTTTCAGTCTTTGTTAACAAAGCAAGTGATTCATACTGCCTGTCATTTAAGTTTTCAAAAATACCGTGCTTTTTCAGAAAAAACTCCCACATCTTTTTTTTCTCATTTTTGCCGGGATCAGGAATCTGGACAGGAGCAAGCCTGCCTTCTCTGACAAGTGTATCATCATATATATCCGGCTGTGCATTTGTTGTTATTGAAAAAACAAGGTTTGGATAATTTGATATATATTTTTTTAAAACATCAACAGCTTCCTGGTAATAATCAGCACCCGATGAATTGTGTGATTCTCTGCTCATAACAAGTGATGTTGCTTCATCAAGAAAAATAAATGCAGGAACATTTTGTTTTTCTGACTCGATATTAATCTCTTTTATTTTCTTATCAAGATTATTGCCAAGAGAGCCAATATATTTTTCAGACATTGCTGCTACATTAAGTTCTTCTGATATTGCTCCGCATTTTTTATAAACCCTTCCTATTGCTCTTTGAAGAGAAGTTTTCCCGGTACCACCTTCACCGTATAAAATCACTCCTGAAAAAACAGGTTCATTTCCCCTTATAATTTCAGGAATATTTGTATTTATTAAAACCTGATTTAAAATCTCAGGATTAAGAAAAATTTCATACAAAGGACTTAGTTTTTCTTTTACTGAATCATAACCTGGATTATGCTTTTCAACCTTATACACAACCTCTTTTGTATCTTCTTCAAGACATACACATGACTTATCGTTTTCAAGCTTATCCGACTCAACAATAAAAGGTGTATAAGCATTGTTACTGTCTATTTCAAAATCCGAAACCTTACTGCCTGTTCTTTTGATCCTTGGAGCAAGAAAACCTCCTCCTTTTACAGAGACTTTTGCTTCAAGATTAATCCAGAAACGTCCGTACTCATCGGCAAGAAGTCCACCAACCTGAATATAGGCTTCTTCACCGGTGTACATGTCATTAATTTTTTTTAAACTCTTAAAATTATCCAGCATAAAATCCTCCCTGAACTTTCAGGATAAATTAAGCCCTAAATCAGCCTTTAAAACTATATATCGCAATAAATGGATAGGATCTTTAGATATAAACTTTTTTTTGAATAGTGAATTTTGTTTACAGGTCATAAATACGGGCAGAATAAATCGAAATTTTTAATAAACGAACTTAAAAAACTAATCAGTCAGGCATATACACATCATATCTTACAAGTTTTGATTCTATTTTATAGGAAGGTTTCAAGCCATGGGCAATATAATCTGCAAAAACAGGTCTTTTAACTACAACTTTAATATTTTTTTTACGAACAGCTTTAAAAAGAGCCGGAGAATCATAATCACCACCTGTTAACTCCCTTAAAAAGACCATCTCTTTTTTCGGTTTTGATTTTTTTCTGCTGCTCCCAGGATACATAGGATCAAGATATAATACATCAGGGCTTAAATCGCCTGAAAATTCCAAAAATTCGTTTTTGTTTTTTGTGTGTATTTTTTCAGTAATCTCTTCATCTTGGAAAAAACAGTGTGAGTCGAGACAGAAAAAATCGAGATTTTTGTTATTGCTGCTTTCTTTAAAATACATGTTTACCCCCTTTTTAAGGAGATAATACAAAAATGGGTTTCTTTCAAAACCTGCTACTTTAGCTCCAAGAGAATATAAAAAAAAGGAGTCTTTACCAAGACCTGCAGTTAAGTCTGCAATAAAAGGTTTATAAGTTTTGCCGCCTTTAATCCCGACAGCTTTTGCAAGTGGATTTTTTACAGATTTTGTCCTTATCATCTGTTTAATTTTTCCGGAAAAGAAATCTGCACTTATTCCTTTTTCAGATGAATTATACTTTCTTAATTCATAGCTTTCTTTATTTATATAAAAATAAAAAAATTTACTTTCATAATTCTTTGCAAAAAAATCATCATAAGATACAGCCGGAACTCCTGTATAAAAGGAGATTTCCTGAGCTTCTGATAAAAGATCGTCATCTTTGAAAACTATATATTTTACTTTTTCCATCTGTAATAATCAAAAAAATGGTGTGTCGGACCGCATCCGCTTCCAAGTGTAACAGAATTTTCGATTGCCCCTGTTATATAATCTTTTGAAAGCTGTAAAGCTTGTATAAGGTCACTGCCCTTTGCAAGACCGGCTGCTATAGCCGAAGAAAGGGTGCACCCTGTGCCATGAGTGTTTCTGGTATTATATCTTTTTTTATTAAAGTATGTAAATTCAGCTCCGTCATACAAAACATCGGTGCAGTCATCTCCTGCAAGATGCCCTCCTTTTACAAAAACATTTTTACACCCAAAATCATAAATAATTTCAGCCGCCTTTTCCATATCTTTGATATTTTTCACTTCAAAACCGGCAAGTTTTGAGGCTTCATGAATATTTGGAGTTACAAGGTATGCCAGAGGAAACAGTTTTTTTATCATAGCTTGTACAGCATCTTCCTGAATAAGCAAAAAACCTGACTTGGAAATCATAACAGGGTCAAGAACTGTAAAATAAGGCTTATTTTCAACCAGAGCCTCATAAACAGCTTCAATTATTTCAGCAGTGGAAAGCATCCCTATTTTTACTGAATCAATTTTAATATCCTCAAAAAGAGAGTTTATCTGTCCTTTAACTATTTCAGGTGGAATATTATGAACAGCTGAAACTCCTTTTGTGTTCTGAACAGTTACTGCTGTAACAGCACTCATTCCAAAAACATTCAAAGACTGAAAAGTTTTAAGATCAGCCTGTATACCAGCCCCGCCGGAAGAGTCTGATCCTGCCACTGAAAGTGCTGTTTTAAAGGGTATATTTTTCATTATTAATATTTCCCTTTATATTTTTTCAGATATAATTTTCTAATCTTTTTTAATTTTTCAGGCGATTTGCCTGAACACAATTTATTAATCAGCTTCCTCAAAGGTTCAAGCTGATTTTCATCAAATCCAACTTTTGCATAACGGGCATATTCTTCATAACCGCATGTCTTTAACGCTTTAATATAATTATCATTTTGCAGGTTTTTCAATATTATCACCCTTGAAATATATTACAATTTCATCTTCTTTTACCAGGTTAAACTCATTTCTTATTATATATTCAAGATACTCAGGGTCTGATCTTAATCTTTCAACTTTTCTGGACAAATCTCTGATTTCTGATTCAAGCTCTTTGTTCTTATTTAAAGCTTCTGCTCTTTCAGACTGGAGCTTTTTAACCTTAATATATCCCTGATCATTAAAAATCACATAGCAGAAATAAAGCGCTGAAAAAATAAAAAAAATTATCAATATATTTTTTGTTTTCAATATTTCCTCCGGACAATCTTTTTTATGGTACCCATTTCAGGAAGCCTTACCATAAAAGCTGCGGCAAAATATAACCCTGCACCAAAAATAACACCGAAAAAGACCCTTAACGCAAGTGTAAAAGAATTATAATCCATAACATTTTTCATATAATTATTTAAAAAATAAACTGAAAACCCCATAAAAAGAGAGCATAAAACAATATAAAAAGATCTTTTCCATATAGTCCCAAAATCAGGTTTTTCTATTTTATCCTTAACCTTTATAATTAGAAAAATAAGATTAACAATACTTCCTGCTGAAACTGCAAGAGCAAGACCTGCATATGAAAAAAAACGCATAAGTATCACAGCAAAAACAATATTTGATACAAAAGAAATTATTCCTGCTTTAACAGGTGTTTTTGCATCTTCAAATGAATAAAAAAAGGAAACAAGAATTCTTATAACCGAAGCAGCAAAAAGACCTGCAAGGTAACATACCATTGCTATATAGGTATGTTTTGTCATTTCAGAAGTAAAAGCCCCTCTTTCAAAAAGAAGCTCTATAACAGGCATTCCAAGAGCAATAAGGCCTGCTGTAGAAGGTATTGTTATAAAAAGAATAAAACATATACCCTGGGTAAGGGTATTACTCAGACTTTCATAATTTTTTTCTGCAACCTGTTTTGACATATGAGGAAGAACAACTATACCTGCAGTAATTCCAAAAATTGCAAGTGGAAACTGAACCAGCCTGTCTGAATAATAAAGATATGAAATACTTCCCTGTGGAAGAAAAGAAGCTAGTATTGTATTTACAAGAATACTGATCTGATAAACAGCTGCTCCAAATACTGTTGGCCCCATTAAGAAAACTACTTTCTTTATTCCCGGATGCCATAATCTGGTTTTTTTAAAAGGATTTATACCTTTTTTAAAAATAAAAGGAAACTGGAACATAAGCTGAACAACACCACCCGCTATCACTCCCCAGGCCAGAGCATAAACAGGGGTTTGAAAAAAATCACTAAAAAAAATAACAGATGAAATCATTGAAATATTTAAAAAAACAGGGGCTACTGCAGGAGCAGCAAAATGCTCTAAAGTGTTAAGCATCCCCATGCATAAAGCTACAAGACATATAAAAAAAAGATAAAAGAACATTATTCTTGTAAGGTTTACTGCAAGAAAAGCTTTTTCAGGAATTTCAAAAAAACCTGGGGCTGTAAATTTTATAATATAAGGAGATGCTGCTGTCCCCAGAAGACAGAACAACAAAAGAAACAAAGAAAAAAATCTGAAAGACGATTCTGCAAATTCAAACGCCTCATTTTTCCCGTTTTTATTTATAATATTTGTAAAAACAGGTACATAAGCAGTGGTAAGAGAGCCCTCCGCCAAAAGGCGACGGAAAAGATTGGGAATTCTGAATGCAACGAAAAATGCATCTGCAGCCATTCCTGCCCCGAAAAAAGAAGCAATTACCATATCTCTTACAAAACCGAGTATTCTGCTTAACAATGTTGAACCAGCTACTGTTCCGGCTGAGGAAAACAATTTTTTTATTGAGGACATATAATCTATTTTTTAAATTTTTAGTTTTTGGGAACCGTTGAACCGGTTTTTTTTAGCACTTTATAAAAAATTCTTTACCTGACACAATAACAGAATATATTCTTATTCAAAGATTTAAACTCAAAAAATGAAGTTAAAAAACTGAATAATCCATATATCCTTTAAAAAAAATTGACAAGCTTTTAAAAAACATATATTTTTCTATTTTTATTAAAACTTTAATTAAAATTTACAATATTTAGAAATTCAAAAGGAGAGCACGAAATTGGCAAATCATAAATCAGCTTTAAAAAGATCAAGACAGAATGCTGTAAGAAATTTAAGAAACAAAGCTGTTAAATCAAAGATTAAGACAATTACCAAAAAGACTCTTACTGCGGCAGATGCCAAAGAAGAAACAGCTAAAACATATTTAAACGAAGCAAAATCTATTATCTCAAAAGCTGCTCGCAAAGGAACAATACACAGCAACACAGCTTCCCGCAAAATTTCAAGGCTTACAAAATATGTAAACAAAACTATAAATGTCTAAAAAACTTTAATTCAGGTTCAAGACAGTTATACGCAAAAAGGGGAGAAAAAACTCCCCTATTTTTTTTAAAATCCTGAACTCATAACTGACACAACTTTCTCGGCCGCTTTTTCAGCAACCTCTCTTAAAGCTTCGTCAGGAACACCAAAACCTGAGGTTTGGCCCGAAGACGACTCAAAAACATAGTTCTCGCTTATATTTTTTCTCTGGTACAAAACATTGCCGCTTTTATCTTTAAGCTCAATATTTAATTTTATTGCTATTCTTTTTTCATAGGAAGAAGATCCCGAAATATCAGAGACCCTGATATTAAGTATTTCTCCACTTAATACTCCCTGTGAATCCGCTTCAGAGTCTGAAAAAAAACCGAACTGTGACAGTTCTGCGGCAAATTCTTCATTTAAAATATTGTTTACTCCTGCAAAACCTGTTCTGTTTTCAAAAAAACCTACGGATACTTTTTCAAGTCCGCCGGGCAGACCCTGCCCACCCTCAAACTTATATCCGCATGAACATAAAAGGACTAAAGCGGCAAGTGCCACAAATATCTTTTTTAACATAAAACCGGCTTTCTTAAATATTTTAAATTCAGTTCAGACATAATTATCTCAAGGGCCCTCATTAAACTGTAAAACAGCCCTTGATTCATGAAAATTTTGAACAAAAAACAATCCACTGATGCATTTTTTTCTATGAAGCAACAATATTAACCAATTTGTTTGGAACATAAATTACTTTTCTGATTGTTTTACCGTCTGTATGTTTTTTCACACTTTCATCCGCAAGAGCCTGTTCTTTTATCTTATCTTCTTCAATATCTGGTGTTGTTGTAATTTTTGCCCTTAGCTTTCCATTTACCTGAACAACAATTACAACTTCGTCTTTTACAAGGGCATTTTTGTCAAGTTCAGGCCATGCCTCATCAACAAGAAGGCTTTCATGACCGGTTACAGCCCATAGTTCCTGGCAAAAATGGGGTACCATTGGAGATAAAATCAAAAGCATTGTTTCGGCTGAATGCATAAGAACTTCAGGAGATATGCCTTCATCTTTATCCAGTTCAGAGTAAATTAAATTCACAAGCTCCATAACAAAAGCAATAGATGTATTAAAATGGAATCTTTCAATATCTTTTTCAGCTTTTTCTATGGTTTCATTGGTTTTTCTGTAAATCTCCCTTGAAGAACCTTTTAATTGATCAAATTTACCGCTGAAAGAATCTGCAGCTTCAATTACAGGCTTAATTTTAACAATAAGCCTCCAGAGCCTGTTTAAAAACCTGCCTGCCCCGTCAACACCTTCTTCTGTCCACTCAAGATCTCTTTCAGGAGGAGCTGCAAAAAGTGAAAACAGCCTTGTTGTATCTGCACCAAAGTGATTTATAAGAGTAGCAGGATCAACAACATTTTTCTTTGATTTGGACATTTTCTCTTTTCTGCCAACTTCAATTTCAGAATCACAAAGATTACATAAAAGCCGACCGTCTTTATTTTTTACTGCGTTTTCAGGGAATATATAACCGTCAACCGGACATTTCATTATCTCCTTGCAGACCATCCCCTGGGTAAGAAGATTTTTAAACGGCTCTTTTACAGATAAAAGACCAAGGTCATTTAAAACCCTTGTAAAATACCTTGAATACAAAAGATGCATTACTGCATGTTCAACACCGCCTATATACTGATCAACAGGCATCCAGTAATCTGCTGCCTCCTTTGAAAACATTCCTCCATTATAATCAGGGGAGCAGTATCTTAAAAAATACCATGAAGATTCAACAAAAGTATCCATGGTATCTGTATCTCTTTTGGCATCTTCTCCGCACTCAGGACATTTTACTTTGTAGAATGATTCAAGAACAGGAAGGGGCGAACTTCCGTTTTCTAAAATATTTACATCTTCCGGAAGAACAACAGGGAGATCACTTTCTTTAACAGGAACAATTCCGCATTTACTGCAGTGAACCATTGGAATTGGAGTTCCCCAGTATCTCTGCCTTGATATCCCCCAGTCTCTGAGCCTGTAAGTCACAGCTTTTTCTGCCGTATTATTTTCTCCTAGCTTTTCTACTATAAGTGATTTTGCTTTATCATTTTCAACTCCGTCAAATCCCGGGGAATTCTTTAAAATACCAGGTTCGGAATAAGCCTTTTCAAGATCACCGGATTCAAGATCTTTGTCTTGTGGAGTTATAACAACCCTTACAGGAAGATCATATTTTGATGCAAACTCAAAGTCTCTCTGGTCATGAGCAGGAACACACATAACTGCTCCGGTTCCATATTCCATAAGGGCAAAATTTGCGGCATAAACAGGAATCTTTTCCTGACTTGCCGGATTTATACAGTACGCTCCTGTAAATATTCCTTCTTTTTCTGCAGTTTCAACAGCCTTTGCAGTTCTTTCCTGCTGATTTACCTTTTTAATAAAGGCTTCAACCTCAGTGAATTGCCCTGACTGCTGTGCAAACTCTTTAACCATGGGATGTTCCGGTGCAAGACACATAAAAGTACAGCCGAACAATGTATCAGGTCTTGTGGTAAAAACTTTCAACGGTTTGTCAAAGCCTTGAATTTCAAAATCTATATAAGCACCTTCACTTCTTCCTATCCAGTTTTTCTGCATAGTTGTAACTTTTTCAGGCCAACCTTCAAGCTTATCGCAGTAATCAAGAAGATCCTGGGCATAATCTGTAATTTTAAAAAACCACTGATTTAAATTCTTTTGAGAAACTTCCAGGCTGCATCTCCAGCATAGACCTTCTTCAACCTGTTCATTTGCAAGAACTGTCTGACAATTATCACACCAGTTTACACTCGCTTTTTTCCTGTAAACCATCCCTTTTTTAAACATCTGTATAAAAAGCCACTGCTCCCATTTATAGTAATCCGGAGTACATGTAGCTATTTCCCTTGACCAGTCATAACTGAAACCTAAACGCTTGAGCTGGTTTCTCATGTTATCTATATTGGCATAAGTCCAGGCTGCAGGATGGGTATTATTATCTTTTGCCGCATTTTCAGCAGGCATGCCGAATGCATCCCAGCCCATGGGATGAATTACGTTAAACCCCTTCATTTTTTTATATCTTGCTACAAGATCACCTATTGTATAGTTTCTTACATGCCCCATATGAAGCTTGCCTGAAGGATAGGGAAACATTTCAAGAAGATAAAACTTTTCTTTGTTTTTATCTTCACTGACTTTAAAACATTGATTTTCTTCCCAGTACTTCTGCCATTTTTCTTCTACAAATTCGGGTCTGTAATTTTCTTCCATATATTCTTTCCTCCGGAATTATTGACTTTAACAAATTTTATATTCATGCCACAACCTTTTCAAAATGGCAAGAATACAAAAAAAGAATAGATAAACCGGCTTGACAGAAACCGGACTAAAACCGTCAAACTAAAAAAACAGATAAAAAAAATATGTATATATATTATTAAATTCTGAGCAGAGCTGTTTTTTTAAGAAACCATAAACCGCTGTAATTTAATTACAAAGACAGATAATAATTATTACTGAACAAAAACTGAAGAAATACTTTGCTTGCATATTTTGATATAAAAAGTTAAAAATCTGTAAATTAATATTAAGTTCAGCAAAATATTATGCCAGACAATTTAAAAAATTGTATACTTAACGTTTCCAGTCAAAATGATACTTTTTTATAAGTTTTAATTCATGATAATTATGAGTATATAATTAAACTGGGTTCCGGACTCTGACCGGTCCCCAGAAAAACACAATTAAAAACTGGACGGTCAATATGGAACATAAACAGAAATACCTTATTTTTTCAGCTGCAGTTTTCTGTATAATTATTGTATTATCGGCCATCTTTACCTACACATATTATCTAAAAAAAAACAAACCATCTGTAACAGAGGTTTTATCTTCTGAAAAAAAATCTAAAAAAGACGTTCAAATCAACAATAAAACAACGATCACTTTTGACAATAAGTCTGATACAAAACTGATGAAAGACCGGAAAAAAGATTACGGCGTTGATAAAAGTCTTGATATGGTTGTTAAGTCAGATGAAAAAGTAAAAATTAATGGAAAAATAATAGATATTGAGGATTTTGAAGAACAGAAAATGATCAGCACTGGCGGCTTTATCTCTTCTGATCTTCAGAACAAAGACCTTGGAGATATTACAGATTACGGCCTGTATGTCGTTAAAAAAGGTGACAATCTATGGGATATTCATTTCAGGCTTTTACGGGAGTTGTTTGCCAAAGAAGGAATAAAGCTTTCCAAAAAGGCTGATAAACCGCTTGACGGAGGATACAGCTCCGGAATCGGTAAAATATTAAAATTTTCTGAAAAAATGGTAAGCATATATTCGCTGGAAACAGACAGAATTTCCAATAATATTAATATGCTTGAACCCAGTGGTAAAGTTATTATTTACAAAATGAATGAAATAAAATCCCTGCTACAGGATCTTGATGAACAAAATATAAATAATGTTACATTTGACGGAGAAAACCTGTGGATAGAAAATTAGGAGCAACAAGACAATTGACGATAAATGAATTTTAATTTATAGACAATGTATTTTAAATCTTTACTTTATTATGGTTTTATATCTGCATGATATTAAAATTCCGCATTAATTTTTGCTGAAAAATGATACATGGCAGAATTTAATATTTTAAATAAAGAAAAAACTTAAAGCCTGAGCATTAAAAGTTATCAGGTATTATTTTACTTTAATTTCTTTTTACAAGGAGGTACGAATTGATTTCTGAAGCATACGCAATGGGGCAGGGAGCTGGAGAAGCAGGCGCTCAGGGAGGTCTTGGAGCATTTATTCCCCTTATAATAATGTTTGTTATTTTTTATTTTCTTTTAATAAGACCTCAGCAGAAAAAAGCTAAGCAGCATAAAGAAATGATAAATAATCTTAAAAAAGGCGACAGAGTAATTACAAGCGGCGGAATTTACGGAACAATAACTTCACTGGACGAACTGACTGCAACTGTTGAAGTTGCTGATCAGGTAAAAATCAAGGTAGTCAGAGGCAATATTGTTTCCCTTGCAAATTCAGAAAACTCCTAAAGCAAAAAGCAAAACTGAGAGGAAATTATTTTGAGACCCATTCCATGGAAAGCAATTATTGTTTTTTCTGCAGTTATAATTTCTGCTATTCTTGTCATTCCGACTTTTAACAATGACATCTGGCCTTATAAACAGATAAATCTCGGACTTGACCTTCAGGGTGGGATGCATCTTGTTATGGAGGTAGATACAGATAAGGCAGTTGAAAACAGAACCCAGAGACTTGTTACTGAACTCAGAGACGAGCTTAAAAGTGAAAGAATTAATTATCATTCTGTATCAAAAAAAAATAATTCAGAAATAGTTCTTTCTATTGCAGATAATGATAATTATCAGAAATTCAAAGACTTTAAAGAAGATCGGTTTAGTGAGCTTGACCTGGCAAAGACTGAAACAAAAGAAGGTACAACACAAGTAATACTGGAACTCAAAGAAAACGAAGTAAAAAACATAAAAAAACTTTCTGTTGCCCAGGCGCTTGAAACAATAAGGGGCAGGATCGATGAGTTCGGGGTCTCAGAACCTGATATCAGAAAAACAGGAGAAAACAGGATACTTATTCAGCTTCCCGGAATTGATGATCCTGAAAGAGCCAAAAATCTTATAGGGAAAACTGCCCAACTCGAATTTAAGCTTGTTGATGAAGAAAACAGTGTCAGCAAAGCTGTTGAAGGCAGAGTCCCTATGGGAAGTGAGCTTACATACGGCGTTAGTGATACAGGAACTTCTAAAACTCCGTATCTTCTGAAAAAAAGGACTCTTCTCACAGGAGAATATCTTACAAATGCAAGGGTAAATTTTGATACCCAGTTCAATGATCCTTATGTATCAATTGAGTTCAATACCAAAGGTGCAAGAATTTTTGAAAGAATAACAGGAGAAAACACTCAGAAAAGACTTGCTATCGTTCTTGATAATAAAGTCTATTCAGCACCTGTAATTCAGGATAAAATATCCGGCGGCAGGGCTCAGATCACAGGAAGCTTTACTGTTGAAGAAGCAAGAGACCTTGCCATAGTTTTAAGAGCCGGTGCACTCCCTGCTCCTGTAAAAATTATTGAGGAAAGAACAGTAGGACCCACACTTGGAGCTGATTCAATCAAACAGGGATTGATCTCCATGGCTGTAGGTGGAATTGTTGTTATCCTGTTTATGGCTGTTTATTATTCTGCAGCAGGAATTATTGCAGACATAGCCCTTTTAATAAATATTCTTCTTATAGGCGCCGGACTTGCAGCATTTCAGGCAACACTTACTCTTCCCGGTATTGCAGGTATTATTCTTACAATAGGTATGGCTGTTGACGCTAATGTACTTATATTTGAAAGAATAAGAGAAGAGCTGAGACTTGGAATGTCGCCTTTTATGGCAATTTCCAACGGATTTGACCGTGCAGCGCTTACAATACTTGATGCCAACGTTACTACTTTAATAGCAGCAGTTGTGCTTTTTCAGTTCGGCACAGGTCCTGTAAAAGGATTTGCAGTTACACTGACTCTTGGTATTTTATCAAGTCTTTTTACAGCGCTATTTGTTTCAAGGATAATATTTGAATACATCTACTCCGGCAAACGAATTAAAAAAATTCATATTTAAGAGGGAAATTTCTGTATGGAAGTCATAAAACCAGGGACTAATATAAATTTTACAGGCAAGCAGAGAATAGGTGCTGTTATCTCACTTGTCCTCATCCTTGCAAGTATTATTTCATTAGCTATTCATAAAGGCCCGAAATACGGCGTCGATTTTGCAGGCGGAACTCAGTTCATAATCGAATTTTCCGAAAATATAAGTACTGCTGAAGTAAGAGACAGGATTAAACAGACCGGAATTGAGTCTCCCATGGTTCAGAAATTCGGGGATGAAGAAAAACATCAGTTCCAAATAAGACTTATGGAATCTGAAAAAACAGACGGAAATTTTATAAAAAATCTTCCGCCCCTTCTTTCCGGGAATAATAATAAAGCTGAAATTATCAGCGTAGATATGGTCGGCCCGCAGGTGAGCAAAGAACTCAGATCAAAAGCTTTGCTTGCAATATTTTACGCACTTTTATTCATTACAATATATATTTCAGGTCGTTTTGAAATGAAATGGGGAGAAAGCGCGCTGATTGCAGGTTCTCTGATGGGCGGAGTATATCTGCTTTCACTATTAAACATAAGTATACCTTATCTTATTCTTTGCGCCCTTGTTATAAGTCTTTGCATTTTCTGGTACAAAGACCTGAGATTTGCAATGGGTGCTATATGTGCTCTTATACATGATGTTCTTATTACTGTTGGTATTTTTTCAATCATGGGTATTGAGTTCAACCTTCCTATTATAGCGGCTATTCTGACAATAATAGGCTACTCTCTTAATGACACAATAATAGTATTTGACAGAATAAGAGAAAACCTTAATCACAATAAAGAAGGTTTTACACTTGTCGAAATAATAAACAAAAGTATAAATGAAACACTTAGCAGAACACTTATTACATCTTTAACAACTCTTGCCGTAGTGTTATCGCTTTTTATATTCGGCGGCGGAATAATTCATGATTTTTCCTTTGCTATGTTAGTAGGTGTTGTAATAGGTACGTACTCATCTATATTTGTGGCATGTCAACTTCTTCTTGCATGGAAGTAAATGATTATGAAATTAAGCTTATTTAATTTTAAATTTAAAACATGTACCTCCTGTACTTTAAAATTTACAGGGGGTACACTATTCTTTCTTTTTTTTCTTTTTATCATATCAGGTTGCTCAGCCAGACAAAATCAGACTTCAAATGATGATAAGATCGAATTGAAGCTCATTGAAAAAAGGCTTTCAATTGTTGAAGATAAAATTGACAAAGTTTATAACAGACTTTCAGTTATTCAGTTTATGGTAGATGACCATGAACAAAAGCTTAAAGTCTCAGGCAATTCAGATATATCTGATCAAAATAAAGAGACAAAAGCAGAAAAATCTAAAAAAAAACCTGAAGAACCTGCTGGTTTAAACCCAAACAAACTATATTCAAAAGGGCTTAATTTTTTAAAAGAAAAACAATATAAATCAGCTTTGGATACATTTGATCAGTTTTTAGATAAATTCCCTGAAAACAGCCTTGCAGATAATGCTTTATACTGGAAAGGCGAAACCTATTACACGCAAAAAGAATATTCTAAAGCGGCTGAAACTTTTAAAATGGTTACCGAGAAATATCCTGACGGCTCGAAATGTCCCGATGCACTTTTAAAAGAAGGATATTCATATATAGAACTTAGTGAAACAAAAAAAGCTGAGCAAACACTTCAGAAACTGATTAAACTATACCCTTTTTCAAGCGCTGCTCCAAAAGCTGAAGTCAAACTCAAAGAAATTTTTTAATTTTTATGGATAATGATATTTCTCCCTGGCTTGCACTTAAAAGCGTTAACGGGATTGGAAACATTTTATATAAAAGATTAATAAACAGCTTTAATACTCCCCTGGAAATATTTAAAGCATCTCTCAAAGATTTAGCCAAAACAGAGGGAATGACTTTAAAAAAAGCTGAAAATATAAAAAAAGCAAAAGAAACTGATTTTATAAAACAGGAAATCAGAACTGCTGAACTCGAAAATATAAAAATAGTTCACCTCAACCACAAAGATTATCCCCAGCTTTTAAAAGAGATTCCCGATCCTCCTCCTGTTTTATATATAAAAGGGGATCATCCGTCTGATATAGTTTCCATTGCTGTTGTTGGTTCAAGAAATGCAGGAAATGAAGGCAGGGCAAAAGCATCTGTTTTAAGCACAGCTCTTTCTGAATACGGGATCAGAGTTACAAGCGGAATGGCTCTTGGCATAGACGGAGCAGCACACAGTGCTGCATTAAAACATACAGGCGGCACAACAGCAGTCCTTGGGAGTGGTCTTTTAAATATTTATCCAAGAGAGCACAGAACATTATTTAAAAAAATTACAGAAACCGGAGCTGCTGTATCTGAATTTGCCCTTCATTCCAAGCCTGATGCTCATAATTTTCCTGCAAGAAACAGAATTATTTCCGGTCTTTCAATTGGAGTTATTGTTATAGAAGCCGGAGAAAAAAGTGGAGCTCTGATAACAGCAGACCTTGCTGCTGATCAGGGTAAGGATGTGTTTACTGCAGATTTAAAACAGACAAACTCCCCTGGTACACAAAAATTAAATGATCTTGGAGCAAGAAAAATTAATACCTTCAAAGAGCTTTTAAATGAGTATCCATGGATAGGATTTAAAAACAATAATATTGACAATAATAAAAAAACACTTGATTTTAGTGAGACACTTGTGATTAAAGCACTAAAAAAATCTCAGAGTCCTCTGCATATCGATGAATTGTGCCGGGATTGCGGTATAAATTATTCAAACTCTATGGGTGCTGTTATCCTCAACCTGGAACTTAAAGGTTTTATAAAGCAGCTACCCGGTAAATTTTATTATTTAATAAAGGATGAAAATTGACTAAACCTCTGTTAATAGTCGAATCACCAACAAAAGTCAGAACTCTTAAAAAATATATCGGCGATGATTTTGATATTGCCGCTACTGCAGGCCATATCAAAGACCTTCCTCCGAAAAAAATCGGCATAGACATAGAAAATAACTTTGCACCTGAATATGAAGTTATAAGCGGAAAACAAAAAATTATTACTGCTTTAAAACAGGCTGCCAAAGGCAAAACCGAGATTTACCTTGCTCCTGACCCTGACCGTGAAGGTGAAGCTATTGCATTTCATACAGCTGATGTTCTTAAAAAAAAAGACAGGAATTTTCACAGAGTTCTTCTTAACGAACTTACAAAAAATAAAATAATAGAAGCTTTAAAACAGCCGCTTGAACTTGACAAAGATAAATTCGACGCCCAGCAGACAAGAAGAATTCTTGACCGTCTCGTCGGGTATGAGATATCTCCCCTGCTCTGGAAAAAGATTCAAAGAGGTCTTTCAGCAGGACGTGTTCAGTCTGTAGCAGTAAGAATGATTTGCGAACGTGAAAAAGAGATTCAGGCTTTTGATCCCGAAGAATACTGGCATATTACAGCTCTGCTTTCAAAAACTGAAACAAAGGAAAAAATTGAAGCAAAGCTTGCTAAAAAAAACAACAAAAAGATCTCACTTTCTGATCAGAGTTCAGCAGAAAAAGTTCTTAAAGATATTGAAGGAAGCGAATTCACAGTAGATAAAATCAAGAAAAAAACTGTAAACAAATCACCCCAGCCTCCTTTTATTACAAGTAAAATGCAGCAGGATGCTATATCAAAACTGAGATTTTCCGCTCAGAAAACCATGACTATAGCTCAACAGCTGTATGAAGGTATTGAGCTGGGCAATGAAGGCCATGTCGGTCTTATTACATACATGAGAACAGATTCAACAAGAGTGTCCAACGATGCGTCCAATGAAGCCTTGTCCTGGGTCAGTGATAATATTGGAAAAGAATATACTCCAAAATCTATAAGAGTTTATAAAAGTAAAAACAAAGCCCAGGATGCTCATGAGGCAATAAGACCTACATCAGTATTGAATACTCCGGACAAAGTAAAAAATTACTTAAGTTCTGACCAGTTTTCTCTTTATGAATTAATATGGAGAAGGTTTGTTGCATCTCAAATGAGTAATGCAGTTATAAATCAGGTTTCCTGTGAAATAAAAGCAGTTGATTATACTTTTAATGCTTCAGGTTCAACAACTGCTTTTCAGGGATATATGGCCGTTTATCAAGCAGAAAAAAGTAAAAGCGAATCAAAGGAACTCCCTGTTCTGGAAGAAAATGAAAAACTTAATAAAGAGAGCGTAACCCCTTCACAACATTTTACGCAGCCTCCTCCAAGATACTCGGAAGCATCGCTTGTAAAAGCACTTGAAGAAAACGGAATCGGAAGACCGTCTACATATGCAACTATTTTGTCTACAATAAAAAACAAAGGTTATGTTGTTTTAGAAAACCGTAAATTTTATCCGAGTGAACTTGGAACTATTGTAACAGAATCTCTTGTTGAAAACTTCCCTGAGATTTTAAATATAGACTTTACAGCCAAGTTCGAGGATGATCTTGATAAAATAGAAAATGCAGATCTTAATATTTTAAAAGTATTAAACAGCTTTTATGAGCGTTTTAAGAAAAATCTCGAAATTGCTGAAGAGAAAATGCTCAGCATTAAAGGGGTTGGTCTTGATACTGGTTTAAAATGTCCTGAATGCAGTACAGGCAATCTTAAAATTAAAGTCGGTAAGAACGGTCCCTTTATAGCATGCGACCAATATCCCGACTGCAGCTTTTCTTCAAACTATGAAAGAGATGAAAAAGGCAGAATAAAAATAGTAAAACAAGAAATCCCCGAATCTGCGCTCCAGGCTGATAAAGACTGCCCTGAATGCGGGAAAAAAATGGTTGTAAAAAACGGAAAGTTCGGGCCATTTTTCGCATGTTCAGGATATCCTGACTGCAAGCACACAGAATCTCTTCCCAATGCACACGAAAATTCAAAAACAGGGGTTAAATGCCCTGAAAAAAAGTGTTCTGGTGAACTTGTTGAAAAAAGATCAAGAAGGGGAAAAGTCTTTTACGGATGTAACAAATACCCGGATTGTAAATTTGCTTTATGGGACAAACCTGTGGACAAAACATGTCCTGTATGCAAAGCATCTTTTTTGATTGAAAAAGAGACAAAAAAAGAAGGAAAAATTTACAAGTGTGCAGATAAAGAATGCGGATACAAGGAATCAGCAGAAACAGACAATGAAAAAAAGGATGATTAAAAATCTTTTTTTAAAACTTAAAGTTTTTTGCATATTTGCTGTGAATATTAAACTTTATTAATAAAAACTCATTGCTCCTGTATTAACTAAAAGCGGTCAGGTTCAGTTTAATACCCAACCGCTTTTTAAATTATTTTTTTACCCTTTCAGAATACTGACCTGTTCTTGTATCTATCCAGATCATTTCATCCTGCCCGATAAAAGGAGGCACCTGTACTGTTTCTCCGGTTTCAAGCTTTGCAGGCTTTGTGTCATTTGTAGCAGTATCCCCTTTTGCCCAGGGCTCAGTCTCAACAATCTTAAGGTCAATAAAATTAGGCAGAGTAACTCCTATTGGAGTTGACTCAAAAAATAATATTTTGCAGACAATATTTTCTTTTAGAAAACCTGTATTTTCTTTACCAATTTGTTCCTCTGTCAAAAAAACCTGTTCATAAGTATTTGTATTCATGAAGCAATATTTATCTCCGTCATAATAGAGATATTCCATATCAAGTTCTTCCAGATCAGCTTTTTCAATTTTTTCACCTGACCTGAATGTCTTTTCAAATTGAGATCCAGTCAGCATATTTTTTAATCTGCATTTATACAAAGCCTGTCCTTTACCGGGCTTAACAAAATCAAACTGGGAAATAACATGGGGAGAACCCTCATATATTATTTTTAAACCTTTTTTCAAATCACCGCTTTCAAGCATACTATCTCCTTGAGAAAAATTAATTATTTAGTAATTGGCCGAAAACTAGAATTTTTTGTTCAGTTCAAGGCAGATGAAAAATTTAACCGCAGGAATACTGAAGTATTTTGAGGATTAAATTTTGAATCTAACGCAGAACCGGGCAAAAAAGGCAGTTTTCGTTCAGTAACTATTTAAATTTTTAAAATCTTGTTCAGCACGTTTAATCTCTTTAATAAACTTTGCTACTTTATTTTTATCTTTTCTGAATCTTATATTTATTCCGTTTTCATCAACAGCATTTGTGTTGGTACAAGAATCAGCTCCATAAGGTTTTAATGAAGTAACAGCATCATATACATTTTCAGGCGAGAGACCTCCGGCAAGAATAACAGGTATTTTTGATATTTTTATTAAAAGACCTGCAATATCAAAATCGCATGTTTTGCCGGTAATTCCTATAAAACCGGGGACGGGTTGTTTATCTTCGCCTGCAGGAAAAAAAGTATCTGTTAAAAAAAAGTCGCTTACTTCATAAAAAATATTATTTAACAAAACCACTTTTTCCTTTGATATCTCTTTATCTTTAATATCAGCCTGATCAGATATTACCGGGATTGATCGCATAATCTTAAGACCCGAATTTCTTGTTTTTATTTTATGCTGTAGTTCATAAAAATTTTCCCATGCTTTTTTTTCTTGATATTCATCTTCAAACACAAGAGACTCGCAAAAATGTAAAATATCAGGCTCAAGATAATCTGCAAGCTGCATTATTTTATCAAAATCAGAAAAAAGAGGGATAACAGAACTTGTTTTTTTATTTTTTTTTACTGTATCAACAGCTGCTTTAAGCTCTTTATCCTTTAAAAAGCTGTTTTTATCCGTTACTACACTTCCTATGTTATCTACACCTGATTCAGCCATTAATAATGCTTCTTCAGGAGTCTGAATTTCATAAATCTGGGATACAATTTTCATCTTACAGCCTTAATTAAAAATTTAAATTGAACAAATTCAGGGATATTGAATACAAAATCGATAATAAATCAGATTATACAAAGACAATACCTCGTTATCTCTGGCATGAAATAAATCTTAATCCCGGAATATATCAGGGTAATTTTTTATATCCCTTGAATAGCTTAGCAAATCATGCTCTGAAACAAATTTAGAGATTAAATCGCCGACAATATCTGCAGGATCAACTTCATACATTTTTAAATTTTTTTTCTTTGCAATCTCTTTGCACCTCATTTTTACATTTTCAAGAATTTCAGATTCCAGTTCTACTCTTGCATGTATTTTTATATTTTCAGACATGAAACATCCTTTTTATTTTAGTATTACCTCAAGCATAAATTCACTTTTACAGTTTTAAACTATACATACAGTTCTTGATATAATCAGAACCGTAAATCTGCATATTCGTACAGAAATCTTTTATCCAGATTAATAAAAGATGCCTGAAGCAATTAAGGTATTAAGACAAATCAGCAAGTTTTTCAAGAGCTCTGTCATAATCTTTTATAATATTATACCAGGAATATGTATTCATGGCGTCTGAAAGCTTTTTTATAAAAGTCTCATTTTTTTGGCCGGAACCTGAAAGCATAAATGATAATCTCCGGAACAAATCTCCGTAATCTTTGTAAAGTACCTGGTCGTGGAATTGGGCAGGTATTATTTCCGGATAAGACAATCTTCCTGGAAGAAGAGGGATGCACCCTGCTCTCACAGCTTCAACAACTGAATAACCGAAATTTTCCTGAATTGATGCAGAAATTACAATATCTGATCTAAGCAAAAGATTATAATAATCTGTTTTATCTTCTGCATATCCGAAATGGACTATTTCATTTTTAAATTTTATTTGAGCTTCAGAAAATATTTTATTTTTTTTAGCCTCTTTTTCACCAAGAATTATTAAACGAAAATCAAACCCTGCTTTTTTTATGTCTGATAAAACATTGAAAAAAACTTCGGGTTTTTTGTCATACGACCATCTGTGATTCCACAGAATATGTGGTATTTTATTATTTTTTTTTTTACTTTTTCCCAGAAATTTAAAATCACATCCTGGATACAAAACCTCAGCTTTTGAATTAATTTCATCAAGAATAGACAGATCACCGTCTTCAAGAGGCATTGTTCTTAAAACTGATTTTGCAGAATCTATGAAACTATTTTTATGGGCATAAGAATTGAAATACAAAAGATCAGCTGAAACTGCAGAGCTTATATTTGAAAAAATCAAATGATAATCAGATTTTTGATTTGATGCAAGTGGATAATCAAGCTGGTTTTCATGGAAATAGAATAAAACAGGGGGGATATTTTTTTTAAAAAAAGATTTAAAATCGGATAAATTAATCATATCAGTAACAATCAAACCGTCATACTGATAAATGTCACTTATTAAATTTCTGAAATAGTATGCAGAAGCTCTTATACGCCATTTAAATTTTTCAGCTTTAAGTGATACAAGATCAATTCTGTATTTTGAATTATTTATCCAACCGTCAGTAAAAACCTTATGAGAACCTCCGTAAAAAGGTTCTATAAACAAAAAACGCATAAAGAATTATTATTCTCCGTATTTAAATATATTCCTTATACATCTGCCTGCAGGAGAATATCCTTTATAAAATGCTTCTGAAACATAGCTGAATTTTTTTGATTTAGCTGTCATATTTCTGCATTCAGGATCATGGAATCTGAATGAACTTTTATTTAAAATTACCATTTTTGATTTACCTGCAATATATGACCATATACCTTTGCTTTGATCCATGGCTTTTTGCTGAATAGTCAAAAACCTTTTTTTAAACTTTTTATTATCTCTGTGATAATAAAACCAGCCCATACCGTTTTCAAGCATAAGTTCATTCATCATTTTACCGTTTGGAAGATAAACATATCCGAGATATCTGCCGTACCTGTCTTTTTTATTTTTGCCAAAAACAATCTTTAACCTTTTATTTTCAATCATCTTCCGGTTTAACTCTTTTGCATTAAGAGCATAAAACTGATGATTATGCTTTTCATGGTCAGTCTCAGGAGTATCTATTCCTATATAGCGCACAGATTTACCTGATTTGAGAATAACGGTATCTCCGTCAGGAACAAAATCGGCTTGACCGTAAATAAACGTCTCTGCAAAAACAGGTAAATATAAAAAAAGAACAAATAAAGCCAGATAAAATAATTTTTTCATATATAAGTCCTGTTTTCTGCAACAGTTATTTTTCTGTTTTTGTTCAACACAAAAAAACAAAATCTCTTATCAGCTGAAAGCAAGATATTTCCCGAGTTTATCATAATGTTCAGGACTAAGAAATTCTACACCGACTTCTTTACCTTTAATGTTTCTGACAAGAACCTCTCTTGATACAAGGTCTCGTTGTCTGTTATCCAGGTTAAACTGAACCATAAGTTTTTCACCACGATTAAATTCAGGTGCAACATTTAAAAACATTTTCAGGCCGGTCTGAGACATATCAACTACACTCATCAAACCTTTTTTAGCCTGATCAGGAGTAAGGAATTTTCCGCTCAGCTTTGTCTTTTTTCTTATGTACTGCCTTCTTTCAATTTGTGCACTATAACTATGGCCACACTTGCACTGACACTTAATCTTAAGAGGACTGTCAATATTTAAGAATTTTTCCATATTACGCTTACTTGTTCTTCCGCAGGCAGAACAAACAAAAGAGGCCTCACCATTGTCTTTTAAAAAAATTTTGTGATGAGCCATAATATACCCCCCGAGTTATTTAGTTGACGCATACTCTGCGGATTTCTTCGGCATCTGTTATGCCCTGAAAAACCTTGTCAAGACCATCCTGAACAAGGGTTTTCATACCGTCTTCCGCAGCTGTATAAAAAAGTTTTTCTGTAGGAGCTTTTCTTTTTATAAGTCGCTTTATGTCAGGAGTACCTGCCATGAGTTCATGGATTCCAAGCCTCCCTTTATATCCTTCGGAACACTGATCACATCCAACTGCTCTGTAAAGTGTCATATTTTTAAGATCTTCTTCAGTGTAACCTGAAGTATTTTCGAAAATTTCCTTGCCTCCGTACATAGAAATAATTTCATTAACTTTTTCCTGGTCCGGAGTATAAGCTTCTGTGCAGTGTTTACAAAGTCTTCTAACAAGTCTCTGTGCCAGAACACCGAGAAATGCATCTGAAAAATTAAGCGGGTTAAGTCCCATATCAAGAAGCCTTGTAACTGTTTCAGGAGCTGAGTTTGTATGAAGTGTGGAAAAAACCATATGCCCTGTCAGAGAGGCTTCAATACCAATTGAGGCAGTCTCTTTGTCTCTCATTTCACCTATCATTATAACATCAGGGTCAGCTCTTAGGAAAGATCTCATCACTCTTGCAAAATCAAGACCTATCTTTGTTTTACACTCAACCTGTCTTAGACCCTCCTGGGTAATTTCAACAGGATCTTCAGCTGT
>Ga0136557_1000553_pt1 | contig 27745 bp, 22 predicted proteins | sample AntRauTorckE6832_FD_104796 | JGI IMG/M metagenome (GOLD analysis project Ga0136557, IMG submission 104796) | Saline lake microbial communities from Rauer Islands, Antarctica - Metagenome Torckler E6 #832 | ecosystem: Environmental > Aquatic > Non-marine Saline and Alkaline > Saline | place...
ATATCACATTCCAAACCAAATATTTGTTCATTGGATACCGGTTCGCTGCCGGCAAATCCGGCCACTTTACCTGTTGCCGCGACATGCTCTTTCAATTCCGCAACATCGATTCCCCGTTGCGAGTAGATGCCGCCATGCACATCACTGATGGCAACGATACGGCAGCCGGTTTCCACAAGAAGCTCTGCCAACGCCGAACCTACCTGGCCAAAGCCCTGGACCACCGCAGTAGAGGCCCCGACATTTATTCCCTGGTCTTTGGCGGCGGCCATAAGTGTGATAAAGACTCCTCGGCCCGTTGCCTCTTCACCCCCCAGCGAACCACCAAGTATAGCGGGCTTATCGTTCAGCGCCGCGGGACAATGGTGCCCGGTGATCTGCTCATACTCATCGAGCATCCAGGCCATGGCCTGTTCTCCAGTACCTATGTCGGCGCCGGGCACGTCCGCCCAGGGACCTTTGGGCTGGAGGTTTCTGATAAAAGCTCTGACCAGCTGTTCCATGTCACGTTTGCTGAGGTTTGACGGATCAGCTTTGATCCCTCCCTTGGCACCACCAGCAGGGATTGCTGCGGCACAATGCTTCACCGTCATAAACAGCCCAAGGGCTTTGACCTCATCGAGGGTCAGATCAGGCCGGATGCGCGTCCCATTACGAAACGGGCCGAGGGCATCGCAGTAATGCACCCTGTAGGCCTGGAAAACCTGGAAACTTCCGTCTTCAAGCTTTAACGGAATACGAAACTGTTGAATTCGCTTAGGCTCCTGCAGAACATCAAGAACCCGAGGGTTAATCCCTCCAAGCTCTCCTGCCTTGTTAAGCGTCTGAATTGCTACATCAAATACACTATCCATAATTTGCTTCTCCATCTGTTATTATAGCATGAGCGCAGCTTGACCGCCCAGATTTTTTGTCAGGAGGCAGCGGTTCTCGACAAAACCCCGGACGAAGGTTGCTCAATTTGCGTTGCTGCAGCTACCCGGCAGGCCTGCATTGCAGTTCTGTCTGGCCTGCTACGTTAGTGTTTTGCCGTAAGCACCAGGTCAGCCGCCCCCTTGGGGGATGTTTTCAGATCCGGAGCATGGGTGGCCATAATTTCCTGAATAACAGAGGCCATCTTTACCTTTTCTCTGATCAAGTTGTCGTGAAAATCTTCCGTGATCCAGGGTTTATATATATCGGCCTCGGATGTCCCCGGTTCAATTTTAAAATATACCGGAGAAGCGACACGAGCGATTTCGGGTGCTTCATAGAGGCGATACATCCCGCCAAACTCATCGACTATGATAATGTAGACATCCAACGGTACATCCACTGTTTTTCTGATGCTTGAGAGTATCGGCAGAGAGACGTCGGAGATAGGATTCATGGAATTGACCCCCATTCCCTCCACAACCTTGGCCCCAGCAGCACTGCAATACCCGCCGAAAACGGAAAACTTAAAAATGGTCTCGGCAGGAATCAACCCCTCCTGACGCATTTTATTGAGCAGAAACAGCACCCCCTCGTCATACACGAGAAAACCGCGAAATCCCGCCTCGATATTACGCATTATATCAGCAATATGATAGGATATATTATCGGAACCACGCAGCCTCAAGCCCTGCATGGCCCCTTCCGGATTAGACATCTCCTTGGATCCGGTGTCCCAGGATTTGCGATGTCCAACCGTCATTACGACCTCAATCTGCTCCTCATGGGCCATCTGAGCCATGTCCTTGAGCTCCGCCATATCGCAATAGCTCGACCCGCCAACCGTCGCAATAGCGCGATGAACAACAACATCACGCTTCTTCGCCTCGGCAATCATGGCCTCCATGGTAGAGGCGCGCTCTACACCGGCAATTTCTATTCTCCAGTTTGCACCATCGGCAAAACTTTTGGTGGAAGTTGCCAGGTCGTAGCCGTCGCGACCGGGGATTCCTTCTTTCTCCATAAAATTTCGGATTGAATTAAGCGTCTTCGACATATCTGTTCTCCTTTCCCCTCGATGGGAAGTTATTTTAACAAGGGTACCTTTGGTTGCTGATTTGACAACCAACATGCCCTGTAATTCGTTGCAGTACGGTTGGTTAGTGGCCCAGCAATTTATGCAGTTTTTCCATTTCACCTTCAATCATCTTATAGGTGTGCTTTTCCTCTGGGAATTTTTTGCCGCGGGCATCTGCTATATACTGGCTGAACGCATCCACGGTTTTACCGCCAAGGTTTTCATATTTTTTCACAAATTTCGGGGTAAATGCCTGAAAGATACCTAAAACATCACTGCAGATCATCAACTGACCGTCGGCTTCAACTCCGGCGCCAATTGAGTACACTGGAATTTTCAGGCTGTCACGGATGATGGCACAAACCTCGGGCGGAACGGCTTCAACAAGCAGAGCAAACGCCCCCGCCGCTTCGATGGCTAAAGCATCGTCTAGAAGCTCTTTGGCCGCATCGGCTTTGCGTCCCTGCGCTTTGAACCCACCCTGCTGACCTGAACTCTGCGGTGTCAAGCCGATATGGCCCATAACCAGCATTCCGCCATCGGCGATGGCCTGAATCTGGGGACAGACTCGCTTGCCGCCTTCCAGTTTTATTGCGTCAACTCCAGCCTCTTTATGAAAACGGCCGGCGTTACGGACCGCCTCTTCAACACTTACCTGATAGGACAAAAACGGCATATCGCCTATGATAAATGTATTGGCAGCTCCACGGCGCACCCCTTCGCAGTGACAAATGCACTGATCCATGGTGACCGGCACAGTGCCGCTGTACCCGTAAATACACATTCCCAGGGAATCACCGACCAGAATCATATCTATTCCTGCTTCCTCGGCAAAGGACGCGGTCCAGAAGTCATACGCCGTGATCCACACTGCCGTTTTTTTCTCGGCTTTCATTCGATCCAGATCTATCCTGGATAATTTCTTTTGTGTCATTTTTACTCCTCCTTGTAATGGTATACTCCAGGAGGTTATCCGAGAATGCCTATTCTCGAGCAACCTTCCAGTGCAACTTCGGAAACATGTTTTTGTTATTTATTCGGAGCCCCTATCTTTCTCGTCAGCCTGCGACAGACGGACAGCAACTTTTCCTGCATGAATTCCATACGATCATCCTTCATTCTCTGGGTCGGCCCGGAAATACTCAGGGCATAGGATGGTCTTCCGCTATAATCAAGAGCCGGAGCAGCAATACATCGCAGCCCAATGCTTAACTCCTCATCATCAATGGCATAGCCCTTATTCCTGATACTTTCTATCTCATCCATCAGCCGTTCCGGCGTGGTAATAGTTGTAGATGTATAAGGAGTAAACTCCACCGACTGCAAATACATGTCAAGCTCCACATCGGGCAAAAACGCCAGAATGGCCTTGCCAAGCCCTGTACAATAAGCGGGTGCATGGCCGCCGAGTCCATGATCGAGGCGCAATATTTCGGTACTGTTTATTTTATCCAGATGGACAACCGTCCCTCTGTCCCAGTGACCAAGATTAACGGTTTCCTTGAACGCCAGGGCGAGCTCCTGCAGATACGGATGTGCGACATCTCTGATATCAAAACTATCGAGCTTTTTCATGCCGAGCTCCAAAGCTTTGAACGACAAACAGAACCTGCCTTCCTGCTTTTTTTCTACATACCCGAGATCACGCAGGGTAGAGAGAAAACGGTGGCTCGCCGCCCTGTTGGTCTCCAGCGCCGAGGCTACCTCGGAAGCAGAAAGCTCACCACGTTCAGCAAGAAGCTCAAGAATCAGCAAGCCCTTTGCCAAAGAAGAGACAAAATAATATTTTTCACCTTTTGCAGCCATTGCAGCTCTTCGTAAAAATAAACCATCACTCATGTCACACTATTTGCGACATGGTCTTTTTATATGTGACACTAGAAAAATACGTGATTCCTCCACCTCTGTCAAGCAAATTGTGCAAACACAATGGAAAAAAACAGCCTTGAGGCCACCTTAAAATACTGAAACGGAATATCCCCCGGCGTTACTCCGGTGTGACCAGGAATGACCGTAAGTGATACTATTGCGGAAGGAAGTGGTAGTTTGTTGGAGGTCGTTGATTGGTTTGGATTTCGATTTGGATAACCATCTATGAAGATGCCCTGCAACCCCCTCAGGCTACTGCCTTGTCATCCCCGATACGCTTTTCCATGATGATGCAAAAGAGAGAATAGACATGCTGCGACGCTGAACGTCATAGTTTAGGCAATAAACACACCATACCACAACGGGCATGACCTACAACGGACATGATCTATTTGTGTGACTATTTATGTAGCAAGGATTTAGGGGGTGGGTAATTCCAGTATTTGTACCTGCTGCAACGTACTGAAGATAAGTAGTGTTAGTGTTACAATCTCATCGTTGAGGTGACACTAATGCCCTGTGAGGACCCACCTATTTATTTTTTTGATTATCAACACAACTCAGCTCAAAGTGTGAAGACTCCTGGGTTGATTAGCTGAGCTTTGTTGGTAATCAGGATCTGTTTTTACGCCAGTGCGGGTGGGTGATGCCAAGCTTTCGTATCTTATAGTTCAATGCCCTTGGACTTATTCCCAGTTTTTGGGCAGCATTTTTTTGAACCCACAAAGACTCTTCAAGGACGCGAAGGACAAGCTCCTTTTCCTGATCGGCCAGCGACACACTATCACGGCCTGTAAATTTTTGTTCGATGGCACCGTTATCGCCTTGCAAACTCACTGCTTCACTCTTTTCTGCTAGACCGGGCATCAGCAGATTCTCTGCCGTAATGTACCGGCCCTCCGCCAAAATAACGGCCCGTTCTATTGTATTGGCCAGTTGCCGTATATTGCCGGGCCAGCTATAGTTTTGGATACGGGCCAGGGCTTCTGCGTCAAACCCGCTGATTTCACACCTCGTTGACTGGCAATATTTTTGCAGCAGAATCTTGGCCAGGGGAACCATGCACTCCGTCCTCTCCCGCAGGGGAGGCAACCTAACGGGCAAAACATTGATCCTGTAATAGAGATCCTCACGGAACAGACCTTTTCTAATCTGCTCACCCAGGTTCTTGTTCGTGGCGGCAATAACTCGTACATCGACACGAATGGTGGTATTCCCCCCCACTCGCTCGAACGATTTTTCTTCAAGGACACGCAGCAGTTTTGTCTGCAGACCGATACTCATCTCACCAATCTCATCGAGGAAAATGGTGCCTCCGCTGGCCTGCTCAAAACGTCCAACCCGTTGCTTGTCAGCTCCGGTAAACGCCCCTTTTTCATGACCGAAGAGCTCTGATTCAAGAAGATCTTCGGGGATATTGGCACAGTTAATTTTGACAAAAGGCTTTTTTTTTCGCGGAGAGTTGAAGTGTACTGTCCCTGAAAGGAAACTTTTACCTGTACCGGTCTCACCGGTTATCAGGATTGTAGAGTCAGTCTGAGCAAATTTCTCAAGACTGTGCAGTACCGCCTGCATACTGCTGCTCACTGCAACAACATCACGAAAATCATAGACGACATCCTGCCGTCTCCTGTGATAATCGATTTCAAATTTCTGTTCTTTATGTTCGATGGCCTTTTGCATGGCAACACTGAGCCGTGCTGCAGTGAGAGGGTGGACAAGAAAATCCGAAGCCCCTCGATTCATTGCTTGAACAACAATATCGGCTCGCTCCGATTTACTGGTTATGATAATTGGAGTATACGGGCTTTTCTGGTGGGCATAATCAAGAAGTTCCAGGCTCTGTTCGGCATGACCATTCAAGTCAAGAAAAATCAGGTCAAACTGCCGCTTCTCAACCTCTCCTTGAAAGTCTTCCTCATCCGATTTAAAAATGAGTTCTGAGTTCCCGAAAAGAGATGCGTCCTTTGCCATACCGCTTCTATGCGGCTCATACATCAATATTTTATACATAGCCTATTACAACACAGTAAGTTATGTTTCCAATTTGTAATTCACCTCTCTTACTTATACGCACAATGGCCGATAAATGCAAACAAGAGCGTCAAAAAATATATACTTTTCTGATGACCAACAGAACTCAGCTCGAAGTACTGAAGGGAAAGGGCCTCAAAAGACAAACGGATGGATACCATGGACACCGGCACATACGATATTCAATGGATGGAACGAGCTCTAGATGAAGCAAGACGTGCCGGGGAGCGCGGCGAAGTCCCGGTGGGAGCAGCCTTGATTCAGGAGGGACAACTGCTGAGCAGTGCCGGTAACGCCCCCATCTCCACCCATGACCCCACCGGACATGCTGAAATACGGGCAATTCGAAATGCCGCTCGAAAACTCGGCAACTATCGACTGCCCGGCACAACGCTGTATGTTACATTGGAACCCTGCCCCATGTGTGTAGGGGCACTCCTGCATGCCAGAGTCACCCGTGTGGTCTTTGGCGCCACCGATCCTAAAACAGGGGCGTTGATATCCCAGTACCGCATGGGAAGAGACGGCCTGCTAAACCACACGCTGAAGATTACAGGAGGTGTGCTGGCCGATAATTGCGCCGAACTGTTAAAAGGTTTTTTTGCTGAAAGGCGAAAAAAAAAGTACTGAATCACTCTTCCCCGATACCACTAACAGCTCCCAACACAAATGCAACGGCTTTGCGTCAGGAAAAGATCCAGCTCTCTTTTTTTCTAAAAACTGAATTTTTGATTGATAAATTTGGCCACACGGTTTACATACTAGCTCACAATTTCCGACACGGAATACAGAAAGGATGGAGAGGTGACCGAGTGGCTTAAGGTGCACGCCTGGAACGCGTGTGTACGAGAGTACCGTGAGTTCGAATCTCACCCTCTCCGCCACTTTCTCCCCCCTCACTGCCTCCCTCCGCTGTAATAGTATCCAATGTATCCAATAGCTACTCTTTTTCTCCAAGAATACGCAAAGTGGACTCAAAAAGGTCTGTTTCGCAGGAGATTCTCACTCTTCCGCAACCACCATTCAGTGATACATCAAATACCAGCATTTTCCCGGCCTTTTTTGCCAGTGCTTATCCAGAAATGAGTTTTTTCCGTCAGGCCGCTCTGAGCTTTTTTCACAGACATATAGTTACTATCGGAGTCTGGCTTCCCTCCAAAGATGAAGTTTTCAGAGCGACGAAGGGTTTCAAAAAAGCCGTTTCTCGATGGGCACTACCTATCAAGCGAAGGCACCAGACATTTCTCCGACAATGGGTTGAGGTAGCAGTAGAATCTATGTCTGGCCACGGGGGAGCCGATTATTGCGATGAGGTCCTTCCGGCGCAAGCGAAACGTTGGTTCCGGATTGGTCTCAAGCTTACCTTCGCGCAGGATGCCGACCACCGATACACCCGTTGTCTTACGGATTTCGGCTTCGGCGATGGTTTTGTCAGCCAGGGGGTTGTCCGCGCCAAGCTCAACCCACTGCAGATCGAACTGCTGGTCGGCCGCCCGCATCTGTCCAAGCGTAGCGTAACCGTCTTCACTATTGCCGGTCTTCTCCAGCATACGCTGCCGCAGGTTCTCAGTATAACTCTGGATTTCCGGAACAGGGATACGCAGGTAGAGCAGCACCTGCCTGATCATCTCGAGGCTCGCCTCGAATTCCGGATACACCAGGTTGACCACGTCAAGCTCTTTGAACACCTTGAAAAAATCCGGGTCAGAGATGCGGGCCACAATCTGCATTGCCGCATTGACCTTTTGCGCATGGCTGATGATGGCGCGGGCTGTGATAATCCCTGGAATGGTCACCACAAGGAGAGCGGCACGATCCATATGCAGCGCCTCCTGCACCACTTCCTGGCTGCCGTCGCCGTAGACGACCGGGTAACCGGCCTTCTTGGCTGTCTCGACACGATGCTGGTCTATTTCAACCAGCACGAAAGATATGGCCAGGCGCTTGAGGACGCCTGCTATCTGTATCCCAATATGACCGCAGCCGGCGACGACCACATGGTTATTGAAGGCATCTTCAGGGAAATTGAGAGACTCCAGAGGTTCGTGGCGAAACCACTTTTTCTTGAGACTGTAGAGTCTGGCGGTCTGAGAGGAGACCAGAGGAGTGAGCACCATAGTGACGACAGCCATGGTCAGAAACATGTTGAAGAATTCATTGCTGATGGATTCGCTGGAGACGCCTATTCTCGCCAAAACAAAGGAGAACTCACCCACCTGAAAAAGACCGAGGCCAACGGCCAGCGGCACGACATTGCGATAGCGGAAAAGCCAGGCGATGCCCGCAAAAAGGCACCCCTTGACCAGGCTGACCATGATAACCAGCACCAGGATGGTGCCGAAATTATTAAGCAGAAACCGTGGGTCGAGCAACATACCCACCGAAGCGAAAAACAGCAGGCCGAAGAGGTCGCGAAGCGGAATGATATCGCTCAAGGCCTGATGTCCGTAATCGGATTCACTGAGGACCATGCCGGCAATAAACGCGCCGAAGGCAAAAGACAGCCCCACCAGGTAGGTGAGATAGCCGACACCCAGGCCGATGGCGGTTATCGCCAGAATGAACAATTCACGCGAGCCCAGCCTGGCGATGGTTCGCAGCAGGTAGGGAAGAAGACGCGTCCCCAGAAAGAACATGCCGAGAAGAAAGAGAGCAGCTTTGACGAAGGCAAAGCCGAGGAGCCCCAACCCCGAGGCCGGATCATTCATCTGCGGCAGAATGATCATCAACGGCACCACTGCCAGGTCCTGGATGATCAGCATACCGATCATCACTTTGCTCGACAGCGTCCCCAGCCACCCCTGATTCATCAGGGTTTTAAGAATGACCATGGTTGAAGACAGGGAGATCAGCGAACCGAACCAGAAGGACGTCGACCACTCCCAGCCGAACATGCGGCCGATTGCCGTACCGAAGGCGATTGTCAACAACATCTGCAACGGTGTGCCGATCAGGGCGATATGTTTTACCGGCTTGAGATCCTTCAGGGAAAATTCAAGCCCCAGGGCAAAGAGCAGCAGGGCGACACCGATCTCCGCCAGCAACTCGATATCATGCACTTCCGTTACCGCCATCCCTCCGGTATAGGGGCCAAGCAGGATGCCAGCGAGAATATAGCCCAAAATCAGCGGCTGTTTGAGCTTCTGCATCAACAGTCCGCAGAAAAAAGCGGTGAGAATGAGAATGATTATATCAGTGGTAATACCCATGATCGACCTTTTGTTATGATTGTAGGGGAGGGCCCCTGTGCCCTCCCGTTGGCTCCCCTTGGCTCCCGTTGGTCAAGAGAGGTTACAACAGTTACAAAAGAGTATACATTGAGAGATTGATCCATAAAAGGATATAATTTATACTTGTTTCACTAAAATTGATATGCCGATGTCAACAATGAAGAGTTGCCCCGACCCGGAGAGGTGCAAATGTTTAAATTCATTCACGCTGCTGATATTCACCTGGACAGCCCACTGCGCGGGCTATCACGGTATGAATCCGCCCCTGTGGAATCCATTCGCGGGGCATGCCGAAGAGCCTTCGAAAATCTTGTGGATCTTGCCATCGAAGAGCAGGTGGCCTTTGTTCTTTTAGCAGGTGATCTCTACAATGGTGACTGGAAAGACTACAGCACCGGTATATTTCTCAGCAGACAGATGGGCCGACTGGACCGGCACAATATTTTAGTTTTTGCCGTAGCCGGCAATCATGATGCCGCCAATAAAATGACCAAGGCCCTGAAAAGTCCTTCCAATATGCACATTCTCTCTGCTAGAAAAGCGGAAACAATCGCGATTGAGGACGTCCGCACCGCCATACATGGACAAAGTTTTGCGACCCAGCACGTCGACGAGAATCTGGCTATGGGCTTTGCTTCCGCCGAAAAAGGCATGTTCAATATCGGCCTTGTTCATACCAGCCTTGATGGTAGAAAAGGACACGCCAATTATGCCCCGTGTACGCTGGATGATCTCATATCTAAAAATTATCAATACTGGGCGCTGGGACATATCCACAGGCAGGAGTTCGTCAGCAAGGACCCCTGGGTCGTCTTTCCCGGCTGCATCCAGGGGCGCCACATTCGTGAAGCGGGTGTGAAAGGATGCGTACTTGTTTCCGTTGAAGACGATGCCGTGACCGAAGTTGAAAACATAGCACTGGATGTTCTGCGCTGGGTGTATTGTGCAATCGACCTGACGGATGTCGGGGAAGTACGAGAAATCCTGGAGCGTACCAGGAAAGCTATTGACCGGGAACGCGCCTTAGCCGGAGACAGACCAATCGCCATGCGGATACGTTTTCACGGCGCAACCACGATGGCAAGGAAGCTGGCCGCCGATCCGGAATGGCTTGAACAGCAGATCAAGGCGCTGGGCGCGGAAACCGCCGGTGATGATCTGTGGATTGAGCGTGTGGAAAATGGTTCCACCGGCAAGCTCGATGTGGACTCCGCCCTGGCCGATGACAGCGCCTTTGCCCAGTTGCTTCAGGAGATTCTGACAACGCCGAATAGCCCCAATGAAATTACAGAACTCCAAGACAGAATCGCCGAGCTTCGGCAGAAAGTGCCGGCGGAGGTATTTGATTCCGACTCTGTCGTGGATCTGGATGACGAGCAAACACTGTCTCGTCTGGCAGATGAGGCCAAGCATATGTTGATCGGCAGACTGCTGAGCGGCGGAGATACCCCATGAGAATCGATCGTCTCGACCTCATGGCCTATGGCCCCTTTACCGACCTCTCCCTGGATCTTTCCGCGGGTGATTCCGGAATGCACCTCATTTACGGAGACAATGAAGCCGGCAAAAGCACCTCGCTGCGAGCTCTGACTGCCTGGCTGTTTGGCATTCCCGCGCGGACAAACGACAATTTCCTCCATGCCAATGCACAGCTGCGCATCGGGGGAAAACTGCGCTTGTCCGACGGCAATCACCTTGAATTTGTGCGGCGCAAGGGCACCAAGGGAACGCTGCTCCACTATAAAACGGATGAACCGCTCGATGCAGCTCTACTGGCCCGGTTTTTGCCCGGTGATATGGATGAAAACCTTTTCACCAAACTCTGGGGAATTGACCATGCCGGATTAACCGCCGGGGGCCAGGAGTTGCTGGACCAATCCGGAGATCTTGGCCAGGCATTATTCAGTGCCGCGGTAGGCACGGCAAATCTACGAGAAATATTGGTCGATTTGCAGAGTCGCGCCAATGAAATTTTCAGACCACGAAGCTCCAAAGCGGCGATTAACCAGGCCGTTGCACATTTTAAGGACGCCCAGAAGAGAATGCGGGATGCCAGCCTGCCCGTTGCCGAGTGGAAGAAACTGCAAAAGGAACTGGCAGAGACGACAACTGCAATTGAACAGATCGAAAGGGAACTTGAACAAAAAAACAAGGCCAAGAGTCGTCTGCAACGGGTAAAACGTGTACAGGGAGCCCTGGTACAGCGGCAGAATATCCTTCAAAAAATTGAAGATCTGGCACATATAGCAGTACTGCCGGAAGATTTTGAAGAAACACGGAAAACCGCCCATGACAATTTGCAAACGGCCTATGTGCACAAAGAAAGACTTGAAACAAAGAGAGTAAATCTCAATACAGAAGCTGAAACATTCCGTGTTCGCCATGAATTGCTTGAAAACGAAGATGCCATCCTGGCGCTCTACAGAGAACAGGGCGCGGTAGAAAAGACCCTGAAAGACCGCCCCAGGCAGGATGGCAAACGGCGCTTGTTACGCAACGAAGCAGAATCGCTTTTAAAAAGTGTGCGGCCGGATATGGAATTAGACCAGACCGATACCTTGCGTCCTCTTCTCAATAACAAAAAATGGCTCACGGGATTGGCAAAAAAACACAGCCTGTTGGTCCAGGAACAGGAGAATGCCGAAAAAACCCGAAGAGATATTGAGGACGAGCTTCAAGCACTCTGGAAAGACTTGAACGATATGCCGCAATCGGAACTCAATAGTAAAGAACTGAAAGCAGCGGTTGGCGCAGCGCGCAGAGCCGGAGACCTAGAGCCGCGCTTAGCTGAAGTACGAAAACGAGCCTTTGAGGAAGATGCGGCATGCACAGGCGAACTTGCACGACTGGGAAGATTTACGGGAACGCTCGATGCACTGCAGGAGTTGGCACTGCCCATGTCGGAGACGCTGGACACTTTTGAAAAAGAAAACGACCAGCTGTCCGAAAACCTTAAGGAAACACAACGTAAACTTTATGAAACCAAGGAGGAAAAAACAGAGACGGAACAGAAGTTGAAGGCTTTGTTACTGAAAGGTGATGTGCCGACGATTACGGAGATGGAAGAATCACGACAGATTCGCGATAAGGGCTGGAGTCTCATCAAACGTCATTATGTCAATCTGAATGATATCGAAAGCGAACGCCTGCAATACGCCCCCGACTCTGATTTACCAACCGTTTACGAACACAACGTTCATCATGCCGACCATCTGTCGGATCGCCTTCGACTGGCCGCCGACCAGGTGGTCAAACGAATAGACTATGAGACACACATAGAAAATCTTCGGTTGCGGGTTGCCGCCCTGGCAGACACATTTGAGAGGCTCAACCAGGCGCAAAAGATCTACCAGCAGAGATGGACACAGATCTGGGAGCCCCTGGGAATTACCGCGGGAAAACCGCGAGAGATGAAGCAGTGGCTTGTCAAGGTGGAGAACCTTGTTGAAAAATTCCAGGCGGCCAGAATGCTCTTCAAAGATGCAGACCATCTCATGCGGCAATATCAGGGGGTGAGGAAGGAGCTGTCTGATCAGATAGCACAATTCGACGCGTCCTACGACCATGAGCAAGCAAATCTCGAGACCCTGATTGCCCTGTGTGAGCATCGGGCCGAGGAAGACGAAAAGGTGCGTGAGCAGCGACGGCAATTTCAACAATCCATAAAGCACGCCGAAATTCGCCTTACAAGATCACAGGATGAACGCAAGGCATCTGAGACAAAGCTGTCGAGCTGGGTGAAGGAATGGAGCCAGGCCATTGAAGGCCTGGGTCTGCAGGCGGATGTTCACCCGGAGCATGCCGTCGAGACATTCGACCAACTCGTCTCTTTCTTTGAAAAATTCGACAAGTCCGAAGAATTGCGAAAACGGATATACGGGATTGATCAGGTCGAAAAGACGTTTGCCCAGAGAGTGTTTGATCTTGCCGACAGCATTGGCTTTGGAAGAGATGAACAAGAGGCGGCCGCAATCACCGCACAGCTGCACCGAGACTTGAATACCGCACGGGAAGCCCGTACAAACCTCGCCAATATCCAGGCACAGCTCAAAGAAATACACCAGGAGCTCAAGGATACCGACATCACCATCCGGACATCACAGGACCAGCTGGCATCACTGCGGGCCCAGGCTGGAGTAGCGACAGATGACGAACTGATACCGGCAGGTGAAAATTCGCGACAAAAACGAGAGATGCACAAGCAGCTCGAGGCGCTTGAACAAGAACTCAACCGCAATGGCGATGGCCTGAGCATCAGGGAGCTGGAACAGGAAACCGAAGAATCCGAAATCGATGCACTCGATGGTGATCTTGAACAAATATCCATTGAACTCACCGAACTGCAGGGACGCCGCGATATTTTACGGGATCAGCGGCAGACGGTGCACAACGAAATCAACGCAAACGACGGCAGCGCCCTGGCGGCAAACGCTTCTGAAGAGGCGCAAGAATATCTTGCGGACATTGCATCACATGCGGAACAATACCTGCGCCTCCAAATTGCCGCACTCATCCTTGAACAACGAATCGAGAGTTACCGAAAAACCAATCAGGCTCCAGTATTGGCCAGAGCGGGTGAGCTCTTTGCCACGCTTACCCTGAACTCCTACGCCGGTCTCCGCGACGAGCTGGACAATACGGGCAAGCCCATTTTGCTTGGTGTGCGTCCAGATGATAGAGAGGTGGCTGTTGATGGTATGAGCGATGGGTCACGTGACCAGCTTTATCTTGCACTGCGTCTTGCCACCCTTGAACAGCACCTGCGCATGGGGGAGCCTACACCCTTTGTTGTAGACGATATTCTCATTGGCTTTGATGATAACCGCACCAAGGTCTGCCTCGAGGTTCTCGCGGATCTGGCAGCCACCACCCAGGTATTGCTTTTTACCCATCATAGGCGTGTTCTTGAGCTGGCTGAGACAATTGAGGCAAAGGCAGGCGTTTATACACATAACCTTAGGGTTCGCTCAAAAATAAGTTCGCAAATGTGAAGTTATTTTTGAGCGGGCCCTTAGCTAAAATTGTTTACGAATCTGCTTGACGATGATATAAATACGGTATATAAAGACGATTCGTTTTTGAGACGGGTACAGCTCATGGCTAATACGCCATCAAGGGCCAAAGTGGCCCAAAGCATTCCAGCGCCTGAAGAGCTTCACAGAAACAGTATATTACAGTATATTGTCCAGTGCTGGAGGCAACTGTGCACATCTCAACTGTTCAAGACTTCGGTTTGATAGTCGGGTCCTGTGCAACGAAGAATCACAAACCCCGCCAGGTCCGGAAGGAAGCAACGGTAGTGAACCTCTTTGTGTGCATCAGGGTAGCCCGGCTATCATTTTTTCTTGCCGGCTCATCCCTCCATCGTGTATTTTCACTGTGTTAACGTTTAGAGAAGCAAACTCCAGAATTGTCTAAAATCTCCAGGAGGTTATCCGAGAATAGGCATCTTCGGACGGTCTCCTGGTGCACGTGGTGCAAACATGTCCTATTTAGTCCTTGCCCGAAAATACAGGCCTCAGACATTCGGTGATGTCGTCGGTCAGGCGCCGGTGATCAAAACCCTGCGAAATAGCCTGATACGCCAACGTATTGCACACGCCATCCTGTTTTCCGGCGTTAGAGGCGTGGGCAAAACCACGTTGGCCCGCATCATGGCCAAGGCAATCAACTGCAAGGCGGACTCACTTGAAGAAAAGCCCTGCAATGACTGCCCGTCATGCCGGCAAATCATGAACGGCCAATCGCTCGACCTCCATGAAATCGACGGTGCCTCCAACAGGGGAATCCAGGAAATCCGGGAGCTCAAAGAAAAGATACGCTTTCTGCCAACCTCATCCAAGTACAAAATTATCATCATTGATGAGGTGCACATGTTGACCACCGAGGCCTTCAACGCGCTGCTCAAAACCCTGGAAGAACCGCCGGATCACGTCTATTTCATGTTCGCCACCACCGAACTCCACAAAATACCGATAACCATTCTTTCACGCTGTCAGCGCTACGAGCTCAAAAGGGTTTCGGCCGCTGAACTGACCGATCACTTTCAGAAGATTACACAAGCGGAAAACACCACCATTGATCCCGCCGCATTGGCACTCATCGTGCGCGAGGCTGAAGGTTCGGTGCGTGATGGTTTCAGCCTGCTCGACCAGATGTTTTCCTTTGGCGATCAACATATACAATACGATGATGTCACGCAGGTTCTCGGTCTGACCGACCGCAACGTGCTTATGAGTATAACCGAGGCACTGCTGCACAAAGATCGTCTCACGGCAATCAAAACCCTGGACCAGGCCTTTGATTACGGCATCGACATAAAACGGTTCACCACCGATCTGCTGGAGTGTTTCAGGACACTGCTGCTCATCAAAACCGGCGATTGCTATGAACTTATCGATCTGCCGCAGGAAGAAATTGAATATTTTAATACTATTGCCGAGCAATTTTCTTTTGAAACAATCCACCTGAAACTCAACTTGCTCATAAAGGCAACAGAGGAATTACGCCATACCACCCAGCCACGCCTTGCCCTGGAGACTGCTTTTTTCAAGATTATCGAGGCAGGGAACGTGGTCCCGGTCAGCACTCTGCTTAACAAAATAGACAGCCTCATCGAGGCCGTGCCCGCTCCAACCGACCCAAGCATGCCCGAACCGGCCGAGTCAAAAAAAAAAGTTGAGCAGCAACAGCCTGTAGCACCGGAACCACAGCACGACACTGCTTTTTTAAAAACAAATGAACCAGTATTGCCGACGCCACCAGAGCCTGCCGTACAGCCCCAGGAATCTTCCCCGCACCCGCCAACAGTGACGGCCCCGGAAAGCTCAAGCATCCCTCTGCCGGAGGAAGAACCGGCAACACAGCAGGAAAACACCCCTTCCCCCTCCCTCAAGCCGCACTCGCACACCCGGGACATTCGCCGGGACTGGACGGAATTCATCGATTACGTCAAGGAACGTAAGATGTGGATGGCCCAGGACCTGCAACGCGCCGATTCCGCAAAAGAACGCCAGGGCGAGCTGCACCTCCACTATAGCGACCCGGTCACCTGCACGCTGCTGCGAAACAAAGAAAATCGGCGGGCACTCACGGAATTTGTCCTTGATTTTTTCCAAAAAGATCTCACTGTTCGTTTTAGAGTGCCGGATCAAAATGGCACTAACGACGACGATAGCGAAAACGGGCATCCGCACAAAGCACGGCAGGAGCTGGTCCATGACCCGCTGGTCCAGATGGCGGTGGAAATATTTAATGGTCAGATCGGCGACATACGTATCGGGCCACGAAGTAGATAATACAGAGCAAATACTATAGGCTACCTTGAAAAATGAGATTTTTTTCTCCAAGGTCGAGGCGCGTGATGGAATTTTACCGGAGACATATAGTTGATATTTCGAGGATAAAATTTTCTCGCGCAACGAAGAGATTGGAGAAAAGGGCCATTTTTCAAGGTGGCCTATAAAGTACTACGCAGATACTCTAGAGGACAATAAAGAAATTATGGATTTAAACAACATCATGCAGCAGGCCCAGGAGATGCAGGCCAAAATGTCGCAGATCCAGGAGCAACTGGCCAACAAGACCATCACCGGCAGTGCCGGGGGCGGAATGGTCAATGTCACGGTAAATGGTCGTGGCGATGTCCTGTCGGTCGCCATAGAGGACGCCCTGATTTCCTCGGAGGAAAAAGAAATGCTCCAGGATCTCGTGGTTGCGGCAACCAATGACGGATTGCAAAAAGCCAAGGAGCTGAGCAAGCAGGAGATGAAGCAACTCACCGGCGGACTCAACATACCCGGCCTTTCCAATATGTTTTGAGGCTCCCACGCTATTTTTCACTGGTTGAATCATCATGCAAATAGTTCCACCGGCATTGGAAAGACTGATAGAGAGCTTTGCCACACTTCCCGGCATCGGCAAGAAAACGGCCACCCGACTGGCGCTTCATGTCCTGCGCCGTCCAACTGGTGAGGCCCAGGAGCTCTCGACCGCACTGGCCAATCTGCACCGCTCCATCCACCTCTGCTCCTCTTGCTTTGCCTTCTCCGAACATGACCCTTGCGTGATATGCGGTGACAGCCGGAGAAGTGAAGAGCTGGTGTGCGTTGTCGAACAGCCCAGTGACCTTATGGCCATCGAAAAAACAGGAATCTTCAAGGGCCATTATCATATCCTACATGGCGTGCTCTCCCCCATTGACGGCATAGGCCCGGATGAGATCAAGATACGGGAGCTGGTGGCCCGCGCCCGTAACGGTGTCGTCAAGGAAATACTCATTGCAACCAGTTCGACGGTGCCCGGTGAGGCTACCGCCTCCTACCTCATTGATAAACTGCACGGCTCCAATCTTAAAATTACCCGGCTGGCCTACGGTATCCCCATGGGAATGGACATTAAGTACACCGACCAGCATACCCTGGCCAGAGCCATAGAAGGAAGGGGGATTGCCTCATAAGACCCCTGGAAATTGAGCTATTATTTTACTTATTCCGGTTGAATTTCACTTGACACAACCTTGGAATATTGGTAATTGAATCAGTTTTATAAATCGATATTCGAATGATGCGATATCGTACCCCTCGAATGCTTGCAGGCGCGTAGCTCAGTGGGAGAGCGCCACCTTGACGTGGTGGATGTCGGCGGTTCAATCCCGCCCGTGCCTACCAGATATAAGGCTGAAGGGATGGCTTCAACAGGTTAAGCCAACACTTTGGCCTTTGTTTTTCTATACTGAAGCACTGTACTGGAGTACTATACTGAAAACCATGGCTGAAATCATTGTAGCACTAGAAAATGGAGAAAAAACAGTGCTCCCTGCGGCATCGACACTCAAAGATGCCTTAGGGGAACTGGTGTCCAATAAGCAGAGAAAGCAGATTGTTGCCGCCTTTGTCGGTGAAACTGTTGTTGATCTCGTCACCCCGCTACAGGAAAATACCGTTTTTCAGCCCATCACCAAGGACTCACCGGAAGGTCTCGACGTCCTCAGACACAGTACGGCCCACATCATGGCAAAAGCTGTGCGAGACATTTTCGGCAAGGATGTCAAGGTCGCCATCGGCCCTTCTATCGAGAATGGCTTCTACTACGACTTCCTTCGTGAGGAGCCTTTCAGCCCCGAAGATTTTGAAGCCATTGAGGCTCGAATGCAGGAAATCATACAGAGCCGTGCTGAATTCCAGCGTCGGGAAGTCGATGCACGGGAAGCTCGCCGTATTTTTGAGCAGGAAGGTGAGAAATACAAGGTCGAGCTCATCGACGATCTTGATGTTACTCAGATTACCACCTACCAGGTCGATGATTTTGTCGATCTCTGCCGTGGTCCGCATCTACTGGACACCACCCATATCCAGGCCTTCAAATTGCTGCGTGTTGCCGGCGCCTACTGGAGAGGAGACGAAAAAAACGATGTGCTCCAGCGTATATACGGTACCGCTTTCTATGACAAGAAAGCCCTGAAAAAGCATCTCAACGCTCTGGAAGAGGCGAAAAAACGCGATCATCGCAAACTCGGCAAAGAACTTGAGCTCTTTACTATACAGGATCAGATCGGACCAGGGCTCATTCTCTGGCAGCCAAAAGGTTCACAACTACGACGCCTGATCGAAGATTACTGGAAAGACGAGCACTACCGCCATGGCTATGAGCTCCTCTACACCCCTCATATTGCGCGCCAGGATCTCTGGAAGACATCGGGCCATCTTGATTTTTACAGCGACAATATGTATTCGCCCATGGCCATCGACGATGTCAAATACCAGCTCAAGCCGATGAACTGTCCGTTCCATATCGGCGTCTACAATTCCACCAAAAGAAGTTATCGGGATTTCCCTTTGCGCTGGGCGGAATTAGGCACCGTTTACCGTTATGAGCGAGCCGGCGCCCTGCACGGCCTGCTGCGGGTGCGTGGTTTTACCCAGGATGACGCTCATATCTTCTGCAGGCCCGATCAGCTGGCCGAGGAGATATTCAACATCCTCGATCTTAACCTTCTCATACTGCGAACCTTTGGTTTTGCCGAATATGATATCTACCTCTCTACCCGACCGGAAAAATATGTCGGTACCGACGAAAACTGGGACCGGGCAACCGAAGCCCTGAAACAGGCCCTGGAGAAAAAAGAGCTCGAGTATGCCATCGACCCCGGTGAAGGCGTTTTTTACGGCCCCAAGATCGATATCAAGATTAAAGACCAGCTGGGCAGATCATGGCAATGTTCCACCATCCAGGTCGACTTCAACCTGCCGGACCGCTTCGATGTCACATACACCGGTTCCGATAACAGCGAGCATCAGCCCATCATGATCCACCGGGCGCTTATGGGATCCCTGGAGCGCTTCATCGGTGTGCTGATAGAACATTATGCCGGTGTATTTCCGCTCTGGTTTGCCCCTGTCCAAGCGCGCCTTCTCAATATCACCGACGATCAGGCCGATTATGGCGAAGAGATCTATGATTTGATGCGCAAGGCCGGAATCCGTATTGAAAAAGATTTGCGAAATGAGAAGCTGAATTATAAGATTAGAGAAGCCCAGGTTGCCAAAATTCCCTATATGCTTATAATCGGAGACAAAGAAAAAGCCGATGGCACCGTGACTGTGCGCTTGCGTGACGGCAAGAACCTGCCCGCCATGCTGGTGACTGATTTTATAGAGAAAGTGAAAGAAGAGTGCCGAATGAGGAGCAGTAGCTGATAGGGCCGACCAGTTGTGGAGATGAGCCTTTACCAGATAAAGCACTCCGCCAATGAGCAACACACTCCCCCCTGATGCTTTACTGTCCTGTATGGCAAATATTCCATTCAGGGTTTTCAGGGTAGTATTTATGGCACAACCACTATTAAGTTCGTAAAAAAGGAGGAATCGTTATTAACAGACGAGGCAAACCATCTCCAGGTCAGAGAGAAGAGAGGGCGGTAATCAATGATAAAATCCGCCATGAACGTGTCAGGCTTATAGGACCGGATGGCGACCAACTTGGAATTTTTACTTCAAAAGACGCCCTTGAGAAAGCCAACGAAGAGGGGCTAGATCTGGTAGAAGTATCGGCAGCAGCGAATCCACCCGTTTGCCGAATAATGAATTACGATAAATTCCGCTACGAACAGAAGAAAAAACTACAGGAAGCCAAGAAAAAGCAGACCACGGTCGAGACCAAGGAAATCAAGTTTCGTCCAAAGACCGAGGAACATGATCTTAATTTTAAGATCAAAAACATTAAAAAGTTTCTCCAACAAAAAAACAAAGTTAAGGTTACAATGCGCTTCCGTGGACGCGAAATTGTTTATTCCCAGTCTATCGGGATGGAAGCCATGGCCAAAATCACCGAGGCTCTTGAAGATGAGGGTGTTGTCCTTTCTCCACCAAAGATGGAAGGACGACAAATGGTCATGTTTATTGGACCAAAAGCGTGACAAGCGATCACTTGTTCGAGTCGATGCACCAGGATATTGTTATGATCGTTTTTGAATTTCTCATGTAACGAATGGAAAACTGTATGAGAGCTTGTTAAAATATCCTAGCAGTTGCGTTACACGAAATTGCCTGAAATTGCTGATCCGAGGAATCGGAAAGGTAACTTGGTTGGGTTTATCATTGATGAATGAAGTGATACCGCCAGTAACTACTATCGCAAAAAACACGAGCCGACGGCAAATGGCAGCCAGTCGGCTTTATGTTGATGTATAAAGGAGTATACAATTATGCCGAAAATGAAAACGAACAGAGGCGCCGCCAAGCGTTTCAAAGCAACCGGATCGGGAAAGATCAAACGCAGCAAGGCGTTCACCAGTCACATCCTGACCAAAAAATCTACAAAACGTAAACGCAATCTTCGACAGAGCGGCATTGTGGACGAAGCTAATGCCAAATCACTGCGGAAGATTCTGCCTTACCTATAGTCTGTAGTTTTCCAGGAGCGGCACCCCTTAAGAAGTGTGCCGGATTATTAACCCCAGCTCAGGCTGGACATGTGCCCGGAAATAATTTTTGCTGTCCTTTGCACAAGAAAAAGGAACGTAAGGGTACCAAAGGAGTATAGAGATGTCACGTGTCACCAGAGGTTTTAAAGCCCGTCGCAGAAGAAACAGAGTTCTCAAGTTAGCCAAAGGATATAGAGGAGGCCGCAGCAGACTCTATAGAACCGCCACGGAGGCGGTGGACCGCGCCCTCACCTATGCCTATAGAGATAGACGTAACAAAAAACGTGATTTTCGGCGTTTATGGATTGCCCGTATTAATGCCGGCGCCAGAATGAACGGTATGAATTACAGCCAGTTTATGGGAGGCCTTAAAAAAGCCGGCGTCGAGCTTGACCGTAAGGTTCTTGCCAATATGGCAGTACTTGATCCGGCGGCATTTGCACAGGTCGTCAAAGTTTCGGCTAACGCCAATGGCTGATCCATAACCATAGCCTTACATTGTTGTATTCGCTCATGCCGGTTATGATTGCCATATCGTAACCGGCATGTTGTTTCTTTATGCAATCTACTTTTCTGAACTGTCATGGAGCAAGAGCTACAAAAGCTGGAAACAGAGGCACGAGAAGTCTTGACATCGCTGGAGAGCAGCGAACAACTCGAGGATTTTCGTATTCAATATCTAGGTCGCAAGGGCCGTTTCAGCACGATCATGCGCAGCCTTGGAACCGTGGCCAAAGAAGATCGTCCCCGTGTCGGCCAGCTGGCCAACACCATCAAGCAACAGATAGAACACCTCTTTCAAGAAAAAAAAGAAGCTGTTGATCTTGAAAGTGGCGCACATACAGCGGGTACCGTGGATCTTACCCTGCCTGGGCGCAGGCCATCTCTCGGGAGATTGCACCCCGTCACCCAGATAATGAACGAAGTCTGCCAAGTATTTGAAAAAATGGGATTTTCCATAGCCGAAGGACCGGATGTGGAAACTGATCATTATAATTTCGAAGCGCTCAATATCCCCGCCCACCACCCGGCGAGGGACATGCATGACACCCTTTACATCAGCGATGCCACGCTGCTGCGCACCCACACATCACCTATGCAGGCGCGAATCATGGAAGCTCAGGATCCGCCGCTGCGGGTGATTGCTCCTGGAAAGGTCTATCGCTGCGATTCCGACATCACCCATACACCGATGTTCCATCAGGTCGAGGGATTTCTGGTTGATAAAAAAGTTTCATTTGCCGACCTCAAGGGCGTTCTTACTGTCTTCTCACAGAAAATCTTCGAAGAAGATCTGCCGTTGCGATTCCGTCCCAGCTACTTCCCCTTCACCGAGCCCAGTGCCGAAGTCGACATCGCCTGTGTTATCTGCAAAGGTGAAGGATGTCGTGTCTGCAAGCGTACCGGCTGGCTGGAAATTCTCGGCTGCGGTATGATCGATCCCGAAGTTTTCAAAATGGTCGGCTACGATCCTGCCATATATAGCGGATTTGCCTTTGGTCTCGGTGTCGAGCGTATTGCCATGCTCAAATACGGCATCGACGATATTCGCCTGTACTATGAAAACGACCAGCGCTTCCTCTGCCAATTTTGATACATTCGTAAAAAGGCTGCCCGGTAGCAGGTGCATGGCTGTATTACTACTGCTGTATCACTACTGCTGTATCACCACCGCAATTTACCATTGCACATATACCGCTACAGCTTAAATTTCTGTTTTTTTTAACACGACGAGATTACTATGAAGTTCACCACCGACTGGCTGCAGAACTATGTAGAGATTGACGGCCTATCGCTCGATGGTCTGAGCGACAAACTCACCATGCTCGGCCTTGAAGTTGAAGCGGTCACTCCCCTGCATGAAGAGCTTGCTCCCATTAAAATAGCCAGAATCCTTGAGGCTTCACCGCATCCGGATGCCGACAAACTACAGGTCTGCAAGGTGGCCGTGGGGAGTGATGAATATGAAATCGTCTGCGGTGCTCCAAATGCTCGCAGGGGCCTTGTCACGGCAGTTGCTCTGCCGGGGACCGTCTTGCCCGGCGGCATTAAAATCAAAAAGTCCAAGGTTCGCGGTGTCGTGTCACAGGGAATGCTCTGTTCCGAAAAGGAACTCGGGCTTTCCGAAGAGGCGGATGGCATCATGGAACTCCCTTCGGAGTGCAGCGATGGCGATCAATTTATTGATGCCATGGGACTTCAAGATACCCAGATCGAAGTCGACCTCACGCCCAACAGAGCCGACTGCGCCTCTGTTATCGGCATTGCCAGAGAAGTTGCTGGATATACGGGGAAACCGCTTCATCTGCCCATTGAAACCGCGCAGCTGAGCAAAGAGGCGAACGGTTTTTCCGTTGCCATCGAGGCCCCTGAGCTCTGTCCGCGATATGCCGGACGGTTAATCACCAATGTTAATATCAAACAATCACCGTGGTGGCTGCGCAAAAGACTTCTCTCCGTGGGACTTCGCCCCATTAACAACGTTGTCGACATCACCAATTTCGTCATGATGGAATATGGCCAGCCGCTCCACGCCTTCGACTTCGACAACCTCGCCGGAGGCAAAATCATTGTACGAACACCGCAGTCCGATGAGCTCACCTTTATCACACTCGATGAAAAAGAGCGTACACTCGACCCCGATATGCTGATGATTTGCGACGCCGAACAACCCGTCGCTGTAGCCGGTATCATGGGAGGCATGAACTCGGAGGTCAGCGACACCACCACAACAATCCTCCTTGAATCGGCCTGCTTCAATGATGTCTCCATACGACGCACAGCCCGTAAGCTCAACCTCGGCACCGATGCTTCCTATCGCTTTGAACGAGGTGTTGATCCCGAGGGAACCTTACTGGCGATGAACCGTGCCGTCGAGCTACTCTGCGAACTTACCGGCGGCAGCTGCACCGAGGGTGAAGGCATCGACGCCTATCCCGGCCGCCGCTCCATTGACCCACTGTATTTACGTGTTTCCAGGTGCAATGATCTTATTGGTATTACTTTGAGTAAAGAGCAAATTCAAAAAATGCTCCGCTCCATCGGCATCCAATGTTCCGACAAAGATGACGATACCATTATGGTCACTCCGCCTTCATTCAGAATCGATATCGAACGTGAAGCCGATCTTGTGGAGGAAGTAGCCAGATTGTATGGCTATGACAACATTCCTGTATCGCTGCCGACGGTCAATTTAAGCTATCCCGAACAGGATCGCGTGAGACTTCTGCGCCTTGAAACCAGTGAGCTATTCACCCGCATCGGGTTTTCCGAGGCTATCAACTACAGTTTTTCTACCCCTGCCCATCTTGACATGCTCAAACTCGCTTCTGATGACGCTCGGCGTCAACAGGTGCGCCTGCTCAACCCGCTCAGTGAAGAACAAACAGTCATGCGGACCACACTGCTTCCAGGTCTTCTTGAGAATGTCAAGCGCAACATCAGTTATCAAAAGACCAGCGTCAAGCTCTTCGAGATCGGTAAGATTTTTACGCCCACCGGCGAAAATACGCAACCAGTTGAAAACACAAGACTTGCCGGCGTATTATCCGGCAACAGATACGGCGACAGCCATCCGCTCTACTTCAAGCCGCAGAACTGCGATATATTTGACGCCAAAGGCAGTATTGAATACCTCCTCGAGGCATTGCGCTTCAATGTTGCAGAGGGTGAAAATACCATAGTTTTGCAGACAGCCAAGGAACACGAACCGTTTGCCGACACCTTCAACACTCTTGTTGTAAGCCATGGCAAAAAAGTTATAGGATACCTTGGCAAAGTCGCCCAGGATGTGGTAAAAAGTTTCGGCATCAAGCAGGAAGTGTACTTCTTCGATATTGACTTTGATACGCTCTGTTCGCTTTCCGCCATGCCAAAATCCTTCTCCACTCTGCCCATATACCCTTCGGTAAAGCGGGACATCGCATTACTGGTTGCCGACTCCATGTCGGCAGGTGAACTGCTTACAGCTGTCCAGGAGAGTGGAGAAAAGCTCATTGAACACAGCGAAATTTTTGACATTTTCAAAGGTGAGAAAATCCCGGAAGGCTATAAAAGTGTTGCACTTTCAATAACCTACCGCTCACCAACCACAACATTAACCGAAAAAAATGTGGAAAAGGCCCACTTCAAGATCGTGACAATGCTCACCAAAAAATTTGGCGGCCAGTTCCGCGAGGCATAAGTATATTATGGAAAAAGGAAATCTCACCAGAAAAGAACTCGCAGATGCAGTTGCTGATCAGCTTGGCTATCCGCGCTCGACATGTGCGGATATAGTCGATACTACGTTTGCATCGATGAAAGAAGCACTTACCAGCGGTACGGCTATTAAAATAGTCCATTTCGGCACATTCAGCTTGCGCGACAAAAATCCGCGCAATGGTCGAAACCCGCGTACCGGTGAATCCATCTTGATAAAAAAGCGCCAGATGGTAAGTTTCAAGCCGAGCAAAAAGTTGCGAGAGCAGATAAACGAATAATTGCAGGGTACCTTGAAAAATGAGAATTCTCGGAGCCTCTTCGCTCGCTTACCGGCTCAAGGTCGTGACGTGGCAGGACATTTTACCGGAGGCATATATCTAATATCGGAGTCTACGCTTACCTCCGAGGATTAAATTTCCTGACACAAAAAAGAGATTGAGTGAAAGGGCCATTTTTCAAGGTGGCCTGCAGACTGACCTCATAGGAGCGCATGGGCTTTGACATTCCCGATAAACGCTATTTTAAGATCGGTGAAGTAAGCAAACTTGCCGAAGCAGCCCCGTATGTCATTCGTTACTGGGAATCGGAATTCGACCAGATACGGCCCAAACGTGCCAGTTCCAACCAACGTTTGTACCATTATGAGGATGTCGAACTCATTCTTACTATAAAAACGCTCCTCCATAGCAGAGGATATACCATCGCCGGTGCCCGCAAATTTCTCAAAAGCGGTAGGGATCTGGAGACTGAAACTGCCCCGTCTGCTGATAGAGCTGAGACCCGGAAAAGGTTGTACACACTCAAGCAGGAGTTACTTCGCCTCTACAAAGAGCTTGAACAGAAACGTGGATAGCAGCTGATATTGTGAAAAAACAACGTAACTGCTCACAGGGCACCAGACTTCGCACTTATGAACAAAGCTATAAAAATCGCATTGAGCCTTCACTTCACATTGACAGCCTGCATCGCTCATGGTAAAAGAACACGGCATCGGGATGTAGCGCAGCCTGGTTAGCGCGCTTGTCTGGGGGACAAGAGGTCCGGAGTTCAAATCTCCGCATCCCGACCAGTAATTCCAAGCACCTGCGGAAGGCTTTGTGCAGGTGCTTTTTTATGGTTCGAGGTTGAAAAATTCCGCACCATTCCCGTATGCCATTCTCTCCAAAACACTCTTAGAAAGCCCCGAGGCCAGCAATGCCTTGGCTTCTCTATCCCAGGCATAGGGAATATTAGGGAAATCAGTGCCAAACAGTATTCTATCGGCTCGGTAATTGTTGAGGCTGATCTTTTCTTCAAAGGTAAAATAATCGGTGATTACCATGGCAGTATCCAGCCAGAGATTATCATATTTTTCAATCATCTTGCGATATGGTCGGACCTCATCAAACCCCAAATGGGGCACGCAAATTTTAAGATCCGGAAAATCCTTGAGGATTCGTTCTACCTTGGCGGCACTGCATAGTTCATAGGGGTCGCAGTTGTATGCTTCACTCTTTGGCTCTCTCCCGGCGTGTATGATCACCGGCTTGTTATTACTGCAGCAGCAGGAGAGTAGAGTATACACGTCTTTGCCGGTAATATCACAGCACTGCACATGAACATGCAGCTTCAAACCTTTCAGGCCGGAATCAAACGCCTCCTGGAGAATTGCTTCGCCGCCCTTCTCACCTGGAAAGACGGTTGCCATGCCGGTCACCCGACCTTTATATCGCCGGCACTGATCCACCATAAACACATTAAGCTGTCGGGCAATTCCAGGCTTATGCGAATACTGCAACGCCACTATATGCTTGACGCCGCGTGAGAGCAAAAAAGCCAGAATCTCTTGAGAATCATACTTATATCTGATGGTCCAGCCATTTTGATCAAACCATTCCCACACAGCGGATAAGATATTTCGCGGGAAGATATGGACATGACTGTCCATCAACGGCGGCAGGCCGGTAGGCAGCATATCTCCCTCTTTATCATTGAAAAACGGCATATTGGGATGTAAGGTCATAGTTTACCTTGAAGTGTTTTTTGTCCCTGCGGTGCGGCGATTCTTTAGCCACTAAGGGCCTGTCAACAAATAACATGGGAGAAATCATATGAGCGACACCAATCATCTCTACATCCTCTGGACCAGTGACAACCTCACCACAGCAGAAAAGATGGTGTTTATGTACGGTATTAACGCCAAGCGCAGGGAGTGGTGGAAAAACGTCACCATTATTCTCTGGGGCGCCCCTCCACAGATGGTCGTTGAACACCGGATACTTCAACAGAAGATAGAAGAGGCGCAGCTTGAAGGTGTGCATATCACGGCATGCAAAGCATGCGCCGATCAGCTCGGCGTTACCGAAGAGCTTGAGAGCATGAACATCGAGGTAATCTACTGGGGAGAACCTCTGACCAAGCTTCTCAAAAACGGCGAAAAGCTGATTACTGTCTGAGGTCTGGACCACCGGGAAAACCGATAATTTTCATGTTTTTCAAGGAAGCCCTCAGGAACCC
>Ga0136557_1000554_pt1 | contig 27656 bp, 20 predicted proteins | sample AntRauTorckE6832_FD_104796 | JGI IMG/M metagenome (GOLD analysis project Ga0136557, IMG submission 104796) | Saline lake microbial communities from Rauer Islands, Antarctica - Metagenome Torckler E6 #832 | ecosystem: Environmental > Aquatic > Non-marine Saline and Alkaline > Saline | place...
GTATTGGGGTAAAAAAACCTGGACTGCCGCGTCGCTTCGCTCCTCGCAGTGACGAGAATCCTGGACTGCCGCGTCGCTTCGCTCCTCGCAGTGACGAGAATCCTGGACTGCCGCGTCGCTTCGCTCCTCGCAGTGACGAGAATCCTGGACTGCCGCGTCGCTTTGCTCCTCGCAGTGACGAAAACTCTGGACTGCCGCGTCGCTTTGCTCCTCGCAGTGACGGGTAAAAAGGCAAGATGCAAAGAAGAAATGTCGTCATTGCGAGCGAAGCGCGGCAATCCAGAAAACAGCAGTAGCCCCGAAACTGTGAAGGGGTCAGGTGTTTACTATTTACTCGTTTGGTGTTACAGTAGTGACTCTACCTGAGGAGTAGTCATGCCCAGAAAGCCTCGTATTACCATCCCTGGTTCCTACCATATTCTCAATCGTGGGGTGAATCGTGAAAAATTTTTCCTTACCGATAATGATAAGGATACGTTTATTGAATTGCTGGACCGTAAGGGCCAAAATAACCACATCTTTTTTTCTTCCACAAAACCAGTCATGATGCGCCATCCATTACACAAAGGGGGTGCATATTATGACGAAACTTTGAAAGAAAAAATGTTTTCATTTGAGAGACTGGAAAGCAATTTTTTACCGGTTAGGGGCGGGTCCATAAATAAACGGCCAGGTGGGTCCGTTTTAAATCGGTAGTGACATCTCAACCCCATGGAGCTCGGTATGAAGGGCGTCCAGTTGGTTCCATTGGCCATGTTGGTGCCTGGTCATTCTGCCAAGATAAGATTATGACTACAGGTGCTCCGAAGTTTACCTGGAAAGGGCTTTTTCGGATATTGGGTACCCTCCGACTCGCCCCTTACCGGTTACCCGTGATCTTGGAGTGTAAAATAACTATCCAAGCTTAGTTGCCCATATATGTGTAAGCTATCGTACATCCGTCACTACCAGTTACAATTCTTAGCCCAACAGGGGTTTTAGTACTCATAGCGGTCAACATCATGGCATAGTATCTGTTGAAATTGGGGTCAGTGTCTAAAATAGTGATATAAACATCAGCAGTAGCCGTACAATCAAGATTTCTTTCATCGCCATCAGTTGCAATATACAACTGACTAGAACTTAGATACACTCTTTCTATTTGGCCATAACAACGATCAGTCGTGCAATCCGCGTTAGCGCTGGCACTAAAAAACACAAGACATAATGTCAAGGCAATGAATAAAAGGGCTGTTTTTGTTTTCATAATTTTTCCATTTTTAAAATATAAGCGTTATTGCATTGGTGACTCAATTTCATTCCAATTTTTTCCAGTTAATGGATCAACATTTGTTGTATCTGCCTCCTGATTCGGAGTAGTTTTTGCTCTCATTTTAGCTTCGGCGATATAGTCGGATTCTGCAGCCAGAAAATCCTCCCTGCTCATTTGGACATTTTTACTGTCTTTCTTGCCGGACGGACGCATTAGTTGTTCCGTTTCCGCCCAGGTTTTCCCGGTTAAACGATCGAATTCCAACTTTTTCAACTCGTTTTCTGTTGCCGTATTTGCCGTTTGCTTTGCTTGGTTAATATACTCCCCTTCACTGGTGGCAAAATTTTCACTTTTCCTTTCAAAATTTGCACTCTCAGTCGAAGCTTTGGTTTTAAGGTTTTTACTAGATTGCATATTTGAAATTGTAATACGATTTTGGTCAGTTTCGGTTAATATTGCAATATTTTTACCCTTAAGGGCTCTTGAGAAAAAGGCATCAACTGTAACATTTTTAAAAACGCCGGAAACAGGAGTATTTGCGATTTTGTCATCAACGACAATTGTAAATCCTGCTTTCTTTTCAATATCATATAAAGCCGTCTTTAACGGCTGATTTTGAAGCGTTATGGAAAACCTTACCTCGTCGGTTTGGTTGCCTAAGGCAAATTGGATAAAGAGTGTTACACTGAATATTAGTACAATACCAGTAAATACCAGATAGTTAGTTTTCATGACATTAAACCATTTTTGCGAGAGATTTATTTAAAATAAAATTTCATTTCTACTATTTTAAGCAATTTCTGTTCCAGAACCTATAGTTTCGCATTATTTGATGTCAATTATTTTTAATGTCTCACAGCGTAACGGGCAGATTCACTCCCTGACTGAGTGCTGGGAGGTGAAGCTGGGAATAAAAAGCTGCCAGGGGAACTTCCTGACGGTGAAGGAGAGAAGTCCCGTATCCGGATAGCGGATGGTGTCATCTATACTTTGCGCTTCAACATACCAGAAGTTTGTACCTGGGATGGCCATGGCCGTGCTTGAATAGGGGATGGTGGCCATGAGATAGTTGCCGTCTGCCGTTGCAGGGGTGGAGTGGCTGATGTCCTGGTCATCATCGTAGTAAAATGTACCGCCTGTGGCAAGGGGGGCAAAAACCTTCAGTAGTTGTACTGTTCCACCTGAAGAAACGGTGGAACCATCAGCGGGCCATGGATTTGAAGCCGTTAGATCTATGATGCTATAGAGATCAATCCTGGGTTTGGTGATGCCGGCGCGGCTTACATTCTGACCTGTGACGGTAAGGATGTCCTCACTGTCGGTCAGCGTCCAGGAGCTGTTTCTGCTTTTCATAACGGCAAAGGCGCCGGCGACATGTGGTGCTGCCATGGAGGTGCCAGACCACGAGTTATAGGAAGTTGGCAACACCGGGGTGGAAGAGAGAATACTGGAGCCTGGTGCCAGTAGATCGACCATTGAGGCGTGGTTTGAATAATCGGCCACCATGTCAAAATCATTAAGCGTGGCTCCTACTGTAACTGCCGAAGATATACAGGCCGGGGCTCCCACGGCGCCGTCCCAGCCGTTATTGCCGGAGGATATGACCGTTGCAATGCCTGCGGCGTGCAGATTGTCAATGATTGTTTTTATCGGATCGCTGTCGCAGGGGGTAAAAAACTTTCCTCCGCCGAGGCTCATATTAACCGCTGCGATGTCATAGGTATTTCGTAATGCATACACTCTTTCCAGAGCCAAAATCTGATCTGAAGGGTAGCTCAACACACATGGAGAAGAGCTGCAAAATTGGAAGCCATCTAGTTGATTCTCAAATTTTGAAAAGACCTGAATGGCAATAATACTTGCTCCTGGTGCAACTCCGGAACCCGGGGGTCCTGCCGTTCCTGCGGCAATACCGGCGACATGTGTGCCGTGAGAACAGCCGTTGATTGCGACATCGCAATGCACTCCCGCTCCTGGGCCTGTTTGCCATTCCTGACTATTGGGGCAAACAGTCGTTGAACTATAGGTCGTATAGGTCGTACTGTAGCAGGCCTCTGACACAACCTTGCCGGCATCAAGAAATTCATGTGTTTTTCGTACGCCTGTGTCCAAAACGGCTACGGCATATCCCGTCCCGTCATATCCGGAAGCATGTAACTGGTCGGCATGAATGAACGGAATGCTTTGATCAAGGGTAGGCGGAACCGGTATATCCTCTTCTATGCTGATAATCGCCCTATCGTTTTGAAGAGCTTTCAGGCCTGTTGCATCAACCTCAAAGGCCATATAGGGAATTGTTCTGAATTGCTTGACATTCGAAAGAATGTGCTGTGAAAGACGAGTAAGCAATTGCTGCTGTGTCTGCGAGATAACAGCCTGTTGCCTGCCGATTTCCAGCGCCGACGACAGGCGGCCTTCCACCTGGAAAGGAATGTCAAGGCCAACAATAACAGGCACTGAGCCCGCCGATTTTGCTTTGTTCAGCAGCGCCTGCTCATTGCCTCTGGTTTGGGGATCGGCTCCTGCTCCAAGTGCCGGAAGAATGGCAAATAAACATGCACCAACGATAAAAACCCAAATAAAAATACGTTTTTTCAAATATATAATCATAGTCGTAACGCAGTGTAACAGGTTTTCCTATTGTCGTTATTAGCACAATAATGATAAACCTGACCCGTCAATAACGACAATAAGGAAACCCTGACCTCCACAATCTACGTATATATTTTTAACGTATGCTGTGATATTTTTTATGTCAAGATTGTGTTGTTGATGTTTGAGTCGGACCAGGGTAACTAAAACTCGTATTTTCAAGGCAACCTTAACATAATATGTTTTGCTGAAAATATACTCAGGTGTGAAAACCTATATTAAACCTGTTGGAGCGGGACAGTGCTGCCCATCAGGTTTTTTTGCGGTTGGGTGAGAGCTCCATTGACATTTTGCGTCGCGGTGGTGGCGCGAAAACAAAAAAGATAGCAGCTTGATTGAGGAGGCCAATACATGGGTTTGAAGGCAGGAAACAGGGGAACTTGGGGACGCTCTTAAAAAAAATAACTTAATGCACCGCATTTACAACGCTACTATCTTGCCATGCCACGAACAGCGAGACTAGATCCGCCAGGAATCTTGCATCATGTTATGATTCGAGGAATAGAGCGGCGAAACATATTACCCTTGTTGCTGCCTGTAGCTGCCTTGGTGGCGACTGCGCGCTTGAACGGATTTTCAGGAGTTCTGCCGGGGTATGCTTCATTAATCATTGGCTCTCTGCTACCGGGCAGAGCATGAAGATATAACTTTACAGAGTTGAGAAAGCAGTAATGGTATACACACAAAAGCAGTATTTTAAATTTCGCTCTTTAGCCAGACAGGTTTTATTATATAGTGCTGTTTTATTTCTCTTTGCTTCAATCCTGACGAGGCTGGGAGTTCTTTTTTCTTCTACCCCCGGTGAGATCCGGCTTCTTGCCATTAGCGGGGGCATTTTGTGTTGTACCCCGCTGTTGAGGCCGGCCTGGCTGCAATCCGTATTGCTCTGTTTTGCTCTGAGCTTTCCTTTATATGGTTCTTTGCCCTATAGCACCCATACATTTCTTTTCGAGTTGTATTTGAGTGTGATATCGCTGGTGGTGGCACTTCTATTGCTCAAGGAGAAGGAGAGTAATAAAAACGGCCGGGTGTTGCCCGGTTTGCTTGTTTGTTTCTGTGTATTAGCAGGTGGTTCGCTTTTGCTTTTGCCCCTTCAGGATATTTTCTGGAAAGTGGTATTGTGGGACTGGACAGTGTTCTCTGCCAATGTGTTTTTTGCAACACCGGAGTCGCCTCTGTACTCGGTTGCGGCGGTCAACAGGTTGGTGCTTTTCAGTATTTTTATCATTATCCTATCAAATTACCATACTGGGAAAAAAGCATTCCAAGTCATTTTTATGGGGCTTCTGGTCGGGGCTTTATGGGCCTCGGTGGTAGGAATTGTTGCATATTATAATTTTGTTGATTTAGATTGGTTTCGTGAAGTATCCGGCAGAGGATCGCGCCTTCAATCGGTGTTTGCTAATCCCGGCTGGTTTGCCGAGTACCTTGCCGTAACTGTCCCCTACATACTGCTTGGTTTTATATCGCCAAAGTTGCAAACGGGCCGTAAGCTAGGGCTGTTTGGTATTCTGATTATATGTGAAATAGCCATTATTCTAACCTATTCACGCACCGGCTGGTTTACATACCCGCTGGTGCTTGTTGTTTGCTGGTTTTTCTTTTATATCAGCAAACAGGCCGATAAAGGGCGGTTTAGCTGGAGCAAGGTAATGGGCGTGAGTGTTAAGGTTGTTGCCTCTGTGCCGCTGACTATTCTTGCAAGTTATATTCTTATATCTACGGTTTCCAGTTTGACGGCTCCACCGGAAGCGCAGGAAAACAAAAAGATTGAAAGCCGTGTCCGCAAAATGGCCAGTCCCGTCACCAGGATGCAAATTTGGGCCGGCAGTCTGAATCTTATCAAAGAGAAGCCTTTTTGGGGGATGGGGTATGAGAGTTTTAAATTTCATGAGTCGATTTTCAAAAATCTGCGAAAGGAATGGGATACTCCCCATAATATATATTTACAGCTTCTGGTTAGTGGCGGCATAGCTGGATTGTTCCTGTGGGCGCTTGTAATATTTGCCTCGCTCTACCTTCTTGTTGCTGATCTTGTAAAAAACAGGGCATTTTTCAATATTGCCCCGATACTGTCTATTGTTGCTTTTCACCTTTATGGAATGGCGCAGGCAATGCAATACATACCTGTCATTTGGTTCCTGGTTTTTCTTAACATTGGGTACGCTATGACAGTAAATGAGAATGTTCTTCCTTTGTGGGTTCGAAGATATAAGCCCCACTTTGCTATTGGGCTATTTGTTTTTGTTTCGATAGGGGTGTTAATGTATGCTCTTGACTTCCAGTCAAAAAGTTTGGCGGCACAAAAGGAGCTAGCCATATACTCCATCGATCAGCAGCAGAACCGTTATCTTGGTTTTTATGCCAGGGAAGAGTGGGGGGAGAAAGGGACATATCGTTGGACTGGTTCCGGGGCGATAATCAAGCTTCCGTCCGGAGAGTTGTTTGAGTTGACATATGTTTGCAGTGCCCATGATCTGGCAGCTGACCCGGTAATGGTCGAGGTTTTTGACGGGGAACAGCAAATAGATAAACTTGTATTTCACCACCCGCAGTCCATAACGAAACAGTATCTTTTACCCGATGCCATGGAAGAAGAAAAGCAGTTGCGTTTTTCTATCTCCAGGACATGGAACCTGCAGAAAGCCGGTGTCGCTGAAGATAGGCGAAACCTTGGGGTGGCTATCAGTGGTCCGAAGGTACTGGAGACAATACCAGATAATGGGATAGGGTTCTATCACTGGGAGGAATGGCAGGGAGATCCAGTGTCGGAGAAAAGTGCTGGACCATTCAAATTTCGATGGACGGATAAAAAAGCGTTTTTTTATCCCAAACAGCTTGAGCAAGAAAATGTTGTATATTTGCGTGCCGGGCAACCCGGACTTGCTGAAAAGCCACTGATGGTGGAGATACGGCAAGGTGGAGATGTTGTCAGGGAAGTGATATTGAAGGATACAGACTGGCACCAGGTAAAAGTTGATTTTTCAGAGGATTTATCGCAACCGTACAGTATCGTGGTTTCCAGGACCTGGAATCCTGCGCAGGAAGGATTTGGAAATGATTCCAGGTTTTTGGGTGTTGCTGTTGCTGGTTTTGTTAAGGCCGGGGAGTGAAGGTAGGCAGTCATTTCCCTACTCCACGGCGGCCGGCCAGAGCAGGGTATGTGCCACCGCCTTTCATATTTCCTTTCCCTCCTGTTCGATGTGTTGCCGCAGAGTTGGGGAAGCTTGTTCAACGGCGACCAGATCCAGGATGATCTCCTTTTCCAATGCTTTCATAACAGTTAAAATGCCACATGTGGGTAAATTCTCGCAACAAACACGTTTGCGAGGGGGCGGGTGTTGACAGTTTAGACACATTCATATTCGTGGTATAGTACAGTATTTACTCGTATACAGAGGAGTTATGCCGTTTGAGGAAAAATGGCTTGGGTGGTAAAAACGTTGACTTTGGTTGCTTTTTTCTTTAAATTGTAGGGTTTTCTTTGTTTCGTTTAATTGTATGCATGTACGATAGTATTTGATGCAAAACCTGCTGTGGTTTATGCAATCAGGAGAATTGTTAATGAAAAAAGCACTCATTACAGGTGTTACAGGGCAGGATGGAGCGTATCTTGCCGAATTATTGTTGGAGAAGGGGTATGAAGTACATGGCATCAAGCGTCGTACCTCTCTTTTTAATACCGACAGGATAGATCATCTCTACCAGGGACCGCATGAGCAGGGCAGGCGATTTATACTGCACCACGGGGATATGACCGATTCGAGCAGCCTTATCCACATACTGCAGAAGGTAATGCCCGATGAAGTGTACAACCTGGCGGCGCAGTCACATGTCGCAGTTTCGTTTGAAGAACCTGAATATACGGCCAATTCCGATGCACTCGGGGCGTTGCGGATTCTGGAAGCGATCAGGACTATAGGTCTGGCCGAGAAGACTCGTTATTACCAGGCATCCACCTCCGAGTTGTATGGCAAGGTACGGGAGGTTCCGCAGACGGAAAAAACCCCATTTTATCCGCGCTCGCCCTATGCCGCCGCCAAGCTCTATGCCTACTGGATTACGGTGAACTATCGCGAGGCATATGGAATGTATGCCTGTAACGGCATCCTTTTTAATCATGAGTCGCCACTTCGCGGGGAGACTTTTGTTACCAGAAAAATTACACGGGCCTTGAGCAGGATAGCTCTTGGTTTGAAAGAACGTTTGTATCTGGGCAATCTCGATGCCAAGAGGGACTGGGGGCATGCCAGAGATTATGTCGAAATGCAGTGGTTAATGCTGCAGCAGGATGCGCCGGAAGATTTTGTTATTGCCACCGGAAAACAATACTCCGTTAGAGATTTTGTGAACAGTGCCGCGGCTGAGCTTGGCATTACCATGAAGTGGCGGGGAACCGGTGTCGAGGAGCGGGGTATTGTCGATCATGTCAAAAAGCTTGATGACAAACAATACGATGCAACGCTGCATGTACAACCAGGAGATGTTATAGTCGAGGTCGATCCCCATTATTTTCGGCCGACAGAGGTGGAGACGCTTCTCGGTGATCCGGCAAAAGCACGAGAGGAACTTGGCTGGACACCTAAAATCAGCTTTGAGGAGTTGGTCTCTGAAATGGTACAGCATGACATGGAAGAAACTCGCCGAGATTCGATGTGTCAGGACGAGGGCTTTCGGGTAAATACCTATAATGAATAAAACGGCATTAATACTAGGAGTTTCCGGGCAGGATGGGGCGTATCTCGCGCGTTTGCTGTTGGAAAAGGGCTACCGCGTCGTGGGCGCATCACGTGATGCTTCCATGTCGTCCTTCGGTAACCTTGTCAAGCTGGGGATCCGCGACAAAGTGGAGACGGAATCGGTATCATCCACGGATTTTCGCAGTGTCCTGCAGGTGTTGAAGAAAGCGGAGCCCGATGAGGTCTATAATCTGGCCGGGCAGAGCTCTGTCGGGCTCTCCTTTGATCAGCCCATGGAAACCTACGAAAGTATCAGTGTCGGTACCCTCAATCTGCTTGAGGCCATCCGCATGCTGGAGATGAAGGTGCGCTTCTACAATGCCGGATCGAGTGAGTGTTTTGGCAATACCGATGGTCAGCGGGCAACTGAATCAACACCTTTTCGACCGCGGAGTCCCTATGCGGTGGCAAAGGCGGCCGCATTCTGGCAGGTAGCCAACTACCGTGAAGCCTACGGAATTTTTGCCTGTTCGGGATTACTGTTCAACCACGAGTCCCCGTTGCGACCACCCCGTTTTGTAACCCAGAAAATAGTGCGGGAGGCCTGTGATATTAAACGGGGGAAACAATCGGTGATGAATCTGGGCGATATCTCCGTAAAAAGAGACTGGGGATGGGCTCCGGAATATGTCGAGGCCATGTGGTTGATGCTGCAGCAGGAGAAAGCAGATGATTATATAATCGCCACGGGGCACACCTACAGCCTTGAAGATATGGTTGACACGGTCTTTTCTTCACTTGATATGAACTGGCGGGATTATGTGGTGTTGAATCCCGCCTTTCTCCGCCCAACCGATATCAAAAGCTCCCTTGCCGACCCCGGTAAAGCGGAAAGAGAGCTGGGCTGGAAAGCACAGCATTCAATGAAAGAAGTTGCTGCAATGATGGTTAAAAAATATATAGAGGAGACGGCGAATTGAACCGATATATGCTCCGCCTTGACTCTCTATTGTTGCACGCGTAGATATGGGTGATTTTAAGGGACGCCTGGTTGCACTGTGGTGCTATAGGGGTTTTGTCATCAGCATGGTTGCCCGGGAGTTTCGCAGCCGGTATTTGGGTTCCTTGCTGGGCAGCGTATGGTCTGTTTTGAACCCAATGGCGTTAATTACCATTTACACGGTGATTTTCTCCAAGGTCATGCGAGCAAAACTTCCCGGCATAGATGATACCATGGCCTATGGTATATTTGTCTGTGCGGGGTTGGTGCCCTGGCTGTACTTCGTTGAGCTTTTGGGCCGGTTCCCCAATATATTTTTAGAGCAGGCCACGCTTCTAAAAAAAGTCAGCTTTCCCAGGATTACGCTGCCCGTCATTGTGCTGTGTTCGGCCACCATCAATTTCGTCATTATATTTTCTATCTTTATGTTTTTCCTGCTTATTCTTGGACGCTTTCCGGGGTGGGCCATTTTGGGCTATATTCCGCTGCTTCTTATTCAGCAGACATTTGTGGTGGGATTTGGGGTACTGCTGGCCAGTGTTAATGTGTTCTTTCGTGATATCGGCCAGTTTATCAATGTGGTAATACAGTTCTGGTTCTGGTTCACTCCCATAGTCTATGTCGTGGATATGCTGCCCGGAGAGGCGCAGAAGTTGTCGCCGCTCAACCCCATGACCGCCTTTGTGCAGGCATATCAGCAGATTATTCTTTATGGAACATGGCCGAATCTCATGGATTTTAAACTGCATATAGTAGGCGCCTTGCTCGCCTTGGTTGGCGGCTTTTTCGCGTTTCATCGTTTGGCGGACGAAATGGTGGATGAGCTGTGACCAGTCAAATCAGGGTTAAAAATCTTGGCAAGAAGTATAAGCGCTATCCCAATCGCTGGGCCAGGCTGTTTGAGTGGTGCAGTTTTGGCAGGTATACGGCGCATGAAGCGACATGGGTTCTGCACGATCTCAGTTTTGATTTAAACGCCGGCGAGTCATTGGGCATTATTGGAATCAACGGCGCCGGCAAGTCGACTCTGCTCAAACTTTTAACGCGCACTTCGGTGCCAAGCTGTGGCAGCATTGAGGTCGACGGACGGGTGGCGGCCCTGCTGGAGTTGGGCATGGGATTCCATCAGGATTTTTCCGGGCGTGTCAATGCCTTGATGACCTGTCAGATGATGGGCTACAGCAGCGAGGAGGCCGGTGATCTTATTGAGGAGATTCGCGCGTTCTCAGAACTGGGTGACTATCTCGAGCAGCCGGTCAGGGTCTATTCCACTGGAATGCAGGTGCGCCTGGCCTTTAGTGCGGCCACGGTCACCAGGCCGGAAATACTGATAGTTGATGAGGCCTTATCCGTTGGTGATACCTACTTTCAACATAAGTGTATCGGTCGTATACGTGAGTACAGGGATAAGGGGACCACATTGTTGTTCGTCTCTCATGATGCCGGTGCGGTGAAGTCATTATGTAAACGTGCTATTTTGCTTGATCAAGGCACAATCGTTAAAGACGGCGTACCCGACAGCGTTCTTGACTATTACAATTCGGTGATTGCCAGGAAAGACAGTGAGGAGCAGATACGTCAGGTGACTGGTGAAGGCGGTATTTCAACCAGATCGGGTAACGGTAAGGCGCGAGTTGTTGACATTGACTTGACCACGGCCGAGGGTGCCTCGGTGAGAACCGTCCGGGTTGGCGAACAGGTGATTGTCCGCTGCAGTGTCGAATTTTACGCGGCGATTGATACTCCGGCGGTAGGTATTCTGCTGCGGGACAGAATGGGAAATGATGTCTATGGCACCAACACGAGCCATCTGGGATATAAAAACCTGCAGGTGCAGCCGGGTGATCGCTATAGTGTTGATTTCTCCCTGTCGTTAAACGTCGGCGCTGGGAATTATTCCTTCTGTGTAGCGGTTCACGGAGGCGATTCACACCTGGAAGAAAACTGTGACTGGTGGGACAGGTGCCTTGCCATTCAGGTTATAGCGGGGCAGGAGCCCGCTTTTGTCGGTGTGGCGGCCCTTCCCGTCAAGGTCGATATTGGCAGGGATGTTGCCAGGAATCCACGAGAAACTTAGTACTGCGGAGTTATGTAATGCTGGAAAGCAATAATCCTGATATTGATGTCGCCCGGTTGCTCGAAAAAGTCGGGATGGAATTGAAATTACAACAAAAACATCGTACCGGAGAGAAGCATGTTGACTCGGAGCAGCTTCAGGTGAACGATCCGTATACATGGAATCAGCTCAGTGAAACCCTGAAAATGGCTGAACTGAACGCCAACGCCGGAGCCGAGGTCACCTCCATGCTGCACTATCGCGGCATCAAGAAGAAGATCGCGCGGCTGGTTGGGAAAATCACCATCTTTTTAGGGCGGGTCATTACGATTCCGCAGCGCAATTTCAACAGCTCAATCCTGCATAGCCAACGTATCATGCTTGATGGTATCCGCGATATGAATCGTAATACTGCTCTGCTTGAGCGGCAGATGCGTAAGATTGAAGAAAAGTCCGCCCAGATTGATTATCTCAAAACAGGACTTGTCACCCAGGAGCGGCGGGTTGCTATTCTTTTAGAGGAGCTGCGCCGCCAGGTACGAACAGGAGAAGAGGAGGCGGCTGCTCCAGTTATGGAAAGCGCCGCGCCGGATATCCTTGATCCCTTATATCTTGCCTTTGAAGATCAGTTTCGCGGCACCAGGGAGGAGATTCGGGATCGTCTTCTGGAGTATATTCCCCGCGTTGGCGCGGCCCATGCGGGAACAGAGGAGCGGCCCATTCTCGATCTGGGCAGCGGTAGAGGCGAATGGCTTGAGATAATGAAGGACCATGGATTGACTGCCCGCGGGGTTGATCTCAGCCATGTTCTGGTGCAAAAATGTTTGGAAAGAGACCTGGATGTAGAGCATGGCGACGCACTTGTCTATCTTCGTTCTCTCCCGGATAATTGCCTCGGTGCTGTTACCGCTTTTCATCTCATAGAGCATATTGACTTTGAAACGCGAATTGCCCTTTTTGATGAATGTGTCAGAGTGTTGAAGCCTGGAGGATTCGCCCTTTTTGAAACACCCAATCCGAGGAATCTCCTCATCGGTGGTTGTAATTTCTGGGCCGATCCCACACACCTGCGCCCCCTCTACCCGGAGACGCACCAATTTCTTCTGGAATACAGGGGCCTTTGCAATGTGGAGCTGCTTTATCTTCACCCCCATGAGGATGAACAGCGACTTCCTGAAGAGGAGGCTCCGCTGCTCGCCTCTCGTCTCAACGAGGTACTGTCCTGCTCCAGAGATTATAGTATTGTTGGATATAAAGCATGAAACCCGTTGCCTTTGTTATCCCCTGGTTTGGCGAAAACCTCAAAGGCGGTGCCGAACAGCTTGGTTGGCAGGTTGCCACCCGGCTGGCTGAACGGGGCCATGCCGTCGAGGTGCTTACCACCTGTTGCGCGTCGTTTCTCGAGGACTGGTCCGTCAACCATTTGCAACCAGGCAAGGAAAACCTGGGAAAACTGGTCGTGCGCAGATTCAAGGTCGATAAACGTAACGATGATCTGTTTAACCGGGCCAATAGCCACGGACTGTCGGTTCCCGTGGAAACGCTTAAACCGGGCAGCGATCCTTTTACATTTGGAACAGGTGATCTGTTTGTTGCGGAAAACATCAATTCACAGGCCCTTGAACGTTATCTCAAAAGGAACAAAAAGGATTATCACGCTTTTATTTTTCTGCCGTATCTCTATGGTGTCATATTAAACGGACTGCCGCTTGTCGCGGAAAAATCCTGGCTGCAGCCTTGCCTTCACGATGAGGTATATGCCTACCTCGCCGGAGTGGAAAAGATAATGAGGCAGTGCCACGGTATTTTATACAACTCGATTGGAGAAAAATGCCTGGCACACCATCTCTATGGCCCCGGGATATTGCGCAAGGGCGAGGTGGTCGGCGTCGGTATCGAGAGTTTTGAGCGCGAGCATGGGGAGCTGCCGGGGGAAGTTGGAGGCCTTGCGCTTGACCGGCAAGACTATGTGCTCTGTCTTGGCCGGCGGGACGCAACCAAAAATACCGCCATGCTGGTTACCGCCTTTCTGCATTTTCGCAGCCGACAACCGCACAGCCCTTTGAAGTTGATCATTGCCGGACCGGGGGCAGAGGACTTCGGCAAATCGGCACAGGGCGTCTATGATCTTGGCCTTGTGTCCGAGCCCGAGAAGGAAGCACTTCTTGCCGGCTGCAGAGCGCTTTTTCAGCCGAGCCGTAATGAAAGCTATTCCAGAGTAATAATGGAGGCCTGGTATTACAGCAGGCCCGTCGCCGCCCACAAAGAATGTCTGGCGACATCCATGGCTGTGGAAGCGGCCGGTGGAGGATGGCTGGCGGGCGGCAGTGCGGAGTGGGCCGCGCTCTTTGATCAAGTCGCCCGGATGGAAGAGAACCGATTACTGGAGCTAGGCAAAAAGGGCAGGGATTACGCCGGACAGTATGCTGAATGGACTGCCGTCATTGAGCGCTATGAGAAGGTTCTCGGGTTGCGTGGCGCTGCAACAACCAATACAGCGGATCGTAATAAGCCCAGTGCTTTGCGGGCAATCCATCAACTGACCCCGGGATTTGCCTATGGCGATGCCATCAGTAATCAAGCCATTGTGCTGCGCCGGCTTCTTCGGCAACAAGGCTATACCTCGGAAATTTTTACTGAACATCGTGATCCCCTGATGACCCACGAGGCAGAGCTTTTACAGGATGGTAAGGCCATCAAAGCCGATGCCGGACTCATTTATCACCACTCCATTGGTGCCGGGCTGACCGATTTTGTCATACACCATCCCGGACCCAAAAGCCTGATATATCATAATGTGACTCCCGCTGAACTTGTCCGCAACCATGATCCCGAACTTGCCGGAATACTCGAGCAGGGGGTAAAAGATCTGAAACTGCTGGCCCCCCATTTTTCTGTAAGTGTTGGAGATTCACACTTTAACAGCCGGGAATTGGAAGAAAACGGCTTTTCCGATCCCGATGTCCTGCCGATCTGTGTTGCCCCTGAGAAGTGGAATATTCAGGCCGATCCCAATATGATGGCACGACTCCAGGATGGCAGGGACAATATCCTCTTTGTCGGGCGTTTGGTGGCCAACAAATGCCAGCACGACCTGATTGACGCCTTTGCTGCGTATCGTAAATTGTATGGCAATTGCAGGCTCATTCTTGTCGGCGGTTTCATCGAAGAGGAGAGATATTACCAGTCGCTGGTCAAGCGGGTGCAGTCTCATGGCCTTGAAGGAGATGTGTTGTTTGCCGGCAAAGTTCCGGACAGTACCCTCCATGCCTGTTATCGCTGTTCTCATCTGTTCTGGTCGATGAGTGAACATGAGGGTTTTGGTGTGCCATTGATTGAATCCATGTGGTTTGATATCCCTGTTTTTGCCTATAAAAGCTCGGCTGTTCCAGAAACTCTGGCGCAGGGGGGGTTACTCTTCAGGCACAAAAATGATATGGAGCAACTGGCGGCGACGGCAAAGCTGCTTATCCATGATTCGGAGTTGCGCGAGAAGATTATCACCGCACAGCACAAGCGAAGAGGGGATTTTCTTCCCGAGTCTATACAACCGAAACTGGATATTCTGATACGGGGGATGAATGACCAATAAGTGGTGGGAAATACCCGGAGTCAGCATACTTATGTTGATTCTGGCCGTTGCTTCAACGTATCCGTTGGTACAGTATTTTGATACCGGGATTCCCTATGGTTCTTTTGGCCACGGAGTGACCTGGAACAGATCCGGGGATCAGATGCAGCTGCTTTATTGGTTCTGGCTCGTCAAGGAAAACCTTCTTGGGCATGTGCCGTTTGATACCAATCCCTTTGAGTTCAATATGGGAATTCCTCAGGAAACGACCGGGTTCCATACGTTTCCCCTGGCACTGCTGTTTATATTGTTTAGCCCATTGGGAGACGTTGCCGCCTATAATGCCACCATAATAAGCACCTATATATTGGCCGGAACGTTCATGTATCTGCTTGTTCGGCTCTATAGCGGAAGTAGAACAGGTGCGTTGCTGGGCGCCATTATTTTCACCTTTGCCCCGAGCCGCATTCACGGTATTGCAGGTGGCAATGCTTATGGGATGCTCTTTTTTCTGTACCCATGGATTCTTTTTTTTCTGGAGAAGGGGATTCGCTCCAAAAAGATCATTTATGGCATTTTAGCCGGTTTAGGTCTGGTGTGCCTTTCCATGCTCGAGTCACATCTTCTCTATTACATGTGTGTTTTTCTGGCAGGATATATCCCGTTTCGCCTTATTGTATTGGCACCGCCATGCGTAGAGCCATCCTTTGGTTTATGGACGTATGCAAAGGGGCTTTTGTCCTGGTCTATTCCTCGCTCTCTTATGACGTTATGGGGCAGTGGCGCCGCCGTAGTGTTTTATAGCCAGGTACTCTTTACCGGCCGTGATCAAGATTCTTTTTTTTCGCCGTTTTTCTGGTGGATATTTGGCCTGTATCCCTTTATCTCGGTGCTGGTCGGCATTTTCTTTGCCCTTATATACGCGCGTTTAAGTGTGCTCGATTTTCGTAGAAGCCTTGCCCTTGAAACGGCGGCTTTGTTGCCTTTATATCTCTTTATCCCTTTTTCTATTCTACCGTATTCAAATAATTCGGTGGACACTACGAGCGTTGCTGTTGCCGCGGCACTGATCATTGTTGCGGTAAAACTCTTTTTGCTCAGAAGCTATTTGCCGGCTATGCTGAAAACACTGTTCAATGGCATGGCTGAGTGCAGGAGACATATCTGGCCGATTATTCCGGTGATATGTGCCATAGTATACATTGTCGTCTGGATACCCTCGACAAAGGTCAACACGCTTTCTTCCACAATTGCTGCAAGCGGAAGAACACTGCATGATGTCAGGCTGTATTCAGCTCATTTGTCCGATGCCTTTGTATCGACAAGCAATGTCTATATCGGAGTTGTGACCGCAGGATTTTTGGTGTTTTTCTTTGTGGCACTGTTCCGTCACCTCTTGACCGACGGAAAATCACTGAAATCGGGACGAGATTCCGATTTGATGATTGTGTTCTTTGGCTTTATTGCCTTTTGCTGTTATATCCTTTCCTTTGGATTGGCGTTTGGTAAATCATCGCTCTATCTCCTGTTGTACTATTATCTCCCATTTTTCAATTATCCCAGGGTTTCTGATCGCATAATTGTCATGGCGTTGTTTGCCATGGCGATTATCGTCGGGTATATAGTACAACGACTGCAGCAGCGCTCGAGTCGGCCGATCTTTGCGGGGATATGCCTGCTTGCTCTGGGGTTGGCTGTACTACAGCTTAAAGACTTCAATGTCTTTAAGCCATTGGGAGTTACGGTACTGGATAAAGGCCAGGATATTTATAGTCATGTAAAAAATAACAGAGAGGATGGCCTGCTGCTTGAAATACCTCTTTGGCCCGGTGATTCACACCAGTCGTCATTGTATCAGCATTATGCAATGCTCGACAGGGTGCCACGTGTAAATGGCTACAGCCCTTTGGTTCGTACTGATTATATTGAGAAGATCTTTAAACAACTGGGAACCCTTAATCAGGGAGAGCTGGATCGGCGACAGTATGAGCTTTTGCGGGAATTGAATGTCGAGTTTATCACTGTGCACAACAATAAAGATATTTTCTTACCGAAGGTTAGCCCATTTGGTGCTTTGACAACGATCAGACGTCTTTATAATTCCCCCTATCTGGAATATGTGGATATAGACAATTTCATGCACTTCAAGGATTTTGATAAGAAAAACGAGAATCTCATCCTTTTTCGCATGAAGGATATAGAACCGGACGATCTGGAAGATGACGAACCTGCCTGGTATGAGGTGCCGGTGTTTTATGGTGTGCGAAGTCGCTTGCTCCACCAGGTTGGTGAGATTGTCATGGATGAAGATATTCAGCTGAATGTTTTCATGGCAACTGAAGGCACGCACCCACCTGGATATCTGGTGTATGGGCCATATACCCATCATGCCGCCGGTGACTATCGCTGTTATTTCACCATGCGAGCTGAAGCTTTGAAAGAAAGTGAAGATATTGGTAAGGACGGGGGGAGTATTACGCGGCCAAAGCTTGCTAGAATAGAGGTTTCCAGGTTCAAAAAAAATGGAGAACAGCTTATTTTAGCCCAGAAGGAATTACGTGCAGACCAGATGACCGGCGCTTATCAGCGAGAGTATCTTGATTTTTCTCTAGCGGAGTATTCGAAGCTTGAATTCAGGGTGTTTTATTATGGCCAGGGTGAGGTCCGTGTTGAGCAGGTGGCCGTCTATGAAAGAAACCATGATATTCCTCTTAATCTACTGGAAGCTGAAAAGATGGTGGGCAGCACGGGACGCCCGGTATATGACAGGCAGGCACATAACAAAAAGGCTGTCGAAGCAGTCGCCGGCAAAAGTAAAGAAGGGGAGTTGGTATATGGCCCGAACAGGGTATATCCAGCCGGAAGATACAGCACTAAATATTATTTGAGGTTACAGGACGGCGATAGTGCCGACCCCTCCGCAACAGCAGCAGTGTTATCTGTAACCGATGAACATAATGAGCGGGTCTATGGCAGGCGCAAGGTTGGTGTGGCAGAGCTGAGTGAGGAAAAATATCAAGCAGTCGGGCTTGATTTTGAAACATTCAAAAACCAGGAGTTAAGTTTTACTGTGCAGTTCACCGGTACCGCCGGAGTGCTGCTCGATAAGATCGAAATAGAACGGGACTGATGCTTCTTTTTCCAGGAGGTGTTCATCCAAAAATACAATTGTTCTCCTTTTTGGCCGACAGACTTACGCGGTAGCTATGAGGAATAAAACGAAACAGCATATCTCCAAAACGCAGCTTGCAACGCAGCTGAGTGACACTGATATATCTGCCCTTGCACGATATACCAATAAGGTCTTGAAGGGGAAAGGAGTTGCAGCGTTACTGCGGTATGAGATTGTTGTCCTGCTCTGCGGCGGGATGCCCGGAGCCCTGGGGTATCTGTTAAGAAAGCGCCTCTACCCCATGATTTTTGAAAAATTCGGCAGGAGTGTCATCTTCGGGAAAGGCATAACTATTCGTCATCCCCACAGGGTATCGATAGGCGATGGTGCAGCCATAGATGATTATTGCCTGATCGATGCTCCTGAAGAGATGGTCATTGGAGCGCATGCTATAATCTCAAGAAACTGTGTGTTGCAGGCCAAAACAGGTTCCGTCAAAATCGGGGCAAGAACGGATATCGGCTGTAATACCATAATAACCTCGCAAACCGGCATATTTCTGGGTGATGCGGTGTTGATAGCAGGGAATTGCTATATAGGCGGAGGCCGATACGGCTCCGATGTCCTGGATGTCCCGTTCATGGATCAGGGCATTTACTCGCACGGGCCGCTTTCCATCGGCGAAGGTTCCTGGCTGGGTGCGGGAGCCATTGTGTTAGATGGGGTGACAATAGGAAAAAATTGTATTGTCGGCGCTGGGGCCGTGGTCACCAAAGATGTGCCCGATTATTGTGTTGTTGCTGGAGTCCCGGCTCGAATTATAAAGAATCGTCAGGAAAACGATGCGACATAGTTATGCCGGTGTTGTCGCAATTTTCTGCAAAATGTGAATTATCTCAGGATGTGATTAAATTATGAGTGTGGATGATACTGTATATTTATCGGTTGTTCTTCCCTTGCTGAACGAGGAAGAAAATATCGCTGTACTGAACAGTGAACTGCAGCAGGCCTGTTCCAATCTTGGAAAGAATTATGAAATTATCTATATCGATGATGGCTCCACCGATAAGAGCGTAGAGTTGCTGCTGGAACTCCAGGAGCAGGATTCGCATATCGTGGTGGTCAGTTTTCGCCGCAATTTTGGACAGACAGCTGCCATAGCAGCCGGATTTGATTACGCTCGAGGTGAAGTAATCGTCAGTATGGATGCCGATTTACAGAATGATCCACGCGATATTCCACACTTCCTGGAAAAAATTGAAGAAGGATATGATGTTGTTACCGGTTGGCGACATGATCGCAAGGATAAATTCATAAGCCGCCGTTTGCCGTCCATTCTTGCCAACAAAATTATATCCTCTACCACCGGTGTACGTTTGCACGATTATGGCTGCACATTGAAGGCTTTTCGTAGAGAAGTAGTCAAAAATATTCGGTTATACGGTGAAATGCACCGTTTTATACCGGCTATTGCCAGCGGCATGGGTATTTCCATAACTGAGATCAAAGTTAATCACCGGCCGCGGCAATTCGGCACGTCAAAATACGGTATTGGGCGGACATTTAAGGTGGTTCTGGATCTTGTCACCGTGAAATTCCTGTTAAGTTATGCCACGCGCCCTATCCAGGTATTCGGTCTGGCGGGGATGGTGTCTGGGGGAATCGGTTTTTTGCTGACATTGATGATGATCTTCCAGCGCCAGTTTTTGCAGCAGCCCATGGGGGACAGACCGCTTCTTTTCCTGGCCATACTTCTCATGTTTATTGGAGTTCAATTTGTCACTATAGGCCTTCTTGCAGAAATCCAGGCGCGCACATATCACGAATCTCAGGACAAGCCTATATATTATGTCAAAAAGATTTTTCGCGGAAACGAGACCTGTAATTGAATCTAGAGATATTCCCCAGTATTTCTGAAAATTTGCTGCTTATGTGGAAAATACTGATGAGGAGAGAGGATGGAAAAGTATAAATCCGATTACACGGCTTCCTATTATAAGGATAAAAGAGCTGGTGTGCATTATGATAAGGGCATTTCAAATAGGTTTGAGCTGTTGCTTTTCGAACTGGAAAAGCGTGTTTTATTCAAGCAAGTAGAAGAAATAGAGAAAGTCCTTCCCTCAATCAGCTATTTGGATTTCGCCTGTGGAACCGGCAGGATTATCGCCTTATTTGATGGAGACTTCGACAAAGCTCTGGGGGTGGACACAAACCCGACGCAGCTGGAAGTCGCTCGACAAAAGGCTGCTCACGCCAGTTTTATAGAAGGCAATATAGTAACTGATCCCGGCCTGATTGCTGATGGCTCAGTGAATCTTATAACTTCCTTTCGCCTTATGCTCAATCTGGAACCTGACAACAGAGGGGTGATACTGAGAGAGCTTCACCGTACTTTGAGTGATGGCGGGTATCTGATAGTCGATAATCACATGAATCGATACTCTTTTTTGGGGCTCATAGCTCTTTTCATGCGAAAAGTTTTGCGCTATCCGGACAAAAGCAACTTACAACCGGGGCAAAAGGGTATAATCAATACCATGACTGAGCGCCAGATGCGCAGGCTTTTGAAGATGAGCGGTTTTGAGCTTCTTCAGGTAGCTCGTTGTGGTATATTGCCCGGACATAAGTCATTTTGCCTGTTACCTGAAAAGCTGCTGATTCCGGTAGAATCGTTTTTGTCGAGAATACCTGTTGTAAATTTGCTTTCAAAAAACCAAATCTTTCTCTGTAAAAAAAAGAATGACCAAACATAACATAAAAAAATCAATAAATTATTGGATATTTAACTATATGCCAAAGTGGGAAGCAGCTTCCAAGGAAGTTGCTTTTTTGCTTGATAGCCTTGCCGGCCCCTATGAAAAAAACCTCGCCGCCATGAATATGAGGCATAGGAGCTTCAAAATTCAGGGGCCAGAAAAATACTTTCCGCTACCTTATGCTCTGTTGGGCTTGCCGTTTGTCCCGATGTTTGCCGGGAAGTATTCTATTAATCATCTTTTTGCTTCTCCGGGAGAAAAATTCCTTATCCCTTCTTTGAGTAAAGTGGAAAACTCGGTTGTGACAATCACAAAAGACTCTGCGACCTCATTGGCTAAAATGACAAGTAATATCAAACATTTTAAGAATTTTGGAGCGATTATTGTTGAGTCACAGAGGCATTATGATATATTCGAGCAGATTGGAATAGAAAAAGATCGTCTTCATCTCATATATCCTGGTGTTTCAAAGTATCCATATGTTCAAGCTCATGGTGCCTTCAAGATATTTTTTGCCAGTAGTCCATCGACACCGCACGATTTCCTCTCACGGGGCATGTATCTGCTGCTGCAGGTTGCCGGACGCTGTCCTGATGTCGAGTTTATCCTGGCATGGCGTGAAAGCCAGTATGATGTAATCAAAGACCTTATTGTAGAGGCCGGTCTCGCCAATGTTGCCGTCAAAAACGGCTTTATTGAAGACATTGCACAATTGTACAAAGATGCGCATTCCGTCATCTTACCAGGTTTGGCAGAACATAGTTTCAAACCATGCCCCCATAGTGGTTTAGAATCGCTGGGCCACGGAAAACCGGTTTTGGTATCCAGACCTTCATCAATCTCAGGCGTTATAGAAAATGGACAATGCGGGGTTGTTTTTAACCCTGATGTTGATTCTTTGGTTGCAGCGATAGATGAGTTGCGGAATAACTACCCCTCGTACCAGAAGAATTGTCAAAAAATTGCATGTGATATGTTTTCCAAGGAGCTATTTTTGGAAAAATACAACCGTGTTTACTCTTCCCTGTTGAATGAAGAACAGGTGTAGGCGGCTGTTTTGAATATAATGAACCTTTTTTCTCCAAAAACGGAAAAACGCAAAATTTCTCCCTTCTTTCTTTTGAAGCTGTGCCTCGGCACTCTTCTCATTATCTGGCTTTTTGTCTGGCAGGGAAATGGTGCAAAAATTGTAGAGCTGTTTACCAGGATCAAACTGGAATATTTACTGCCTTTATTTCTTCTTGTGTTTTTGCTTAACCTGGTCAGTTGCCTAAAATGGCGATTATTTATTAAAGAATACGGTGTCACAATTTCAATTTGGCGGTTATTGGGACTGTATTGTATAGGCAAGTTCCTGGATAATTTCTTTCCCAGCACATTGGGGGGGGACGTCGCCCGCAGCTATCTTCTTGGTAAGCAGATACAGTCGCACGGTCGGTCTTTTGCTTCTGTAGCCCTGGAACGTCTAACAGGGCTTGTAGCCATGATCACCTTGGCACTGGTATTCGGCCTGCTCAACCAGGAGATGTTGAAGGAGCCGCTGTTTATTATTTCGTTTACCGTTATCGGAAGTATTGGGTGTGCCCTGGCCATATTATTTATTTTCCCGCGATTGGTTGAAAAAATCGTCGCCTTTTTGGCTATTATCCCTGTGTTCGCCAAGCTTCTTGAAAAAGTGCGGATTGTCGTCAAGGAGATGTATTTTTTCAGGAAAAAGTTTGCATTGTTAGCAATGAGCATGTGTTACTCATTTCTGTTTCACCTCATGACCATTACCCTGGTTTATCTGGTCTGCCGTACTATTTCGTTTACCCCTGATTTTCTCGATGTTGCACTTGTTACTCCTGTTATTCTGTTGATTGCCACACTTCCGCTGACACCGAGCAAATTGGGTGTCTGGGAATGGGCTTTCGGGGTGTTTCTTGTTCAGGCAGGAGGTGAACTGGCTGAAGGTGTGGCTGTTTCCCTGTTGATTCGTGGGCTGGGGTTGGTAGTTGCCGGAATAGGAGGCATACTTCTTCTTGTGGAAAAAGGGGCGAGGGAAGAGTCCGTATGTGATGACAATGTGTAAGTACTACTGTATACGATAAAAAATATGGGATGCAATATGAGCACTATGGAATGCGCAATTCCTCAAGGAACACCGGTTCTGGTGACCGGGGCTACTGGTTTTACCGGAGTCAATCTAACTCGGAAACTGGTTGAGGCGGGACTGAAGGTGAGTGCCATTGCCCGGCAGGGATCAGATCTTACTCCTTTAAAGGACCTTGATATTCAGTGGTTTCGTGGGGAGGTGCATGATGAAGATGTAATAGCTCGGGCGGTTGAAGGGCAACGATATATTTTTCACTTGGCCGCTGCCTTTCGACAGGCAAAGTCTACAGAAGAGGATTATTGGAATGTCCATGTGAAATCAACACAACTCCTTGTCCAGAATGCCTTGCGGCAGGAAGATTTTAAAAGATTTATCCACGTTTCAACCATCGGAGTACACGGCCATATAGCTCATCCACCGGCGACTGAAGAGTATCCGTGCAGTCCTGGAGATGACTATCAGCGTACAAAACTCCAGGCTGAGGAGTGGTTAAACGATTTTGCCGGAAAGAATGGTTTTCCCTATACCATCATCCGACCTGCTGCTATTTATGGCCCTGGAGACAGGCGTTTGTTGAAGCTCTTTAAAATGGCGTTGAAGCCGTATTTCCCGATACTTGGAAAGGGAAGGTGTATGTATCATCTGGTTCATGTAGATGATTTGACCAATACATTCATAGTCGCCGCTACTCACCATGCGGCATTGGGTGAGACATTTATCAGCGGTGCCGATAAAGCTATTGGTATTGAAGAAATGGCAGATATAGTTGCCCGGGAATTTGGAAAGGAGTTGAAGGTAGTGCGGTTGCCCATCGAACCTTTTTTTTGGCTCGGGGACATTTGTGAAGCGGTCTGTAAACCATTTGGTATTGAACCTCCTCTGTATCGTCGACGTGTTGCCTTTTACTCAAAGGACAGAAGTTTTGATGTGTCCAAGTTGAAAAATACTCTCGGATATATTCCAAAACATGGCAATACCGAAGGCATTATTGAAACCGCACAGTGGTATTCCGAACAGGGCTGGCTCAAATAGAGGGAGAGGCCGTAATTAATAGCAATTGTAATTGTAATTGTAATTGTATTGTGCTGCTTTTCATTTCTTTTGGGAAGCAGCGTTGGAGGTGGTAATCATTTCCGTGTACAGATTCTTTAGACTGTTTCCTGCAGCAAATAATGAGAATTTTTCTTTCGCCCTGTCTCTTCCTATTTTTCCATATTTTTCCCTAGCCTCTTCAGAGTCCAGTGCCACATGAATAGCCTGGGCTAGATCTTTGGAGGATTCGCGGGCTGCATAGAAGCACTGGTCTGTGAGAAAACTTTGGTTGTTAGCCGTTGCAAAGCAGATCACCGGCAGTCCTGATGCCATATAGTGGAGTATTTTTCCACTTGCTTCGCCTGCACCGCCAGGCTTGGGATCTATAGCCGCATCGGCCGATGCTAGCCACTCTGCAAGATGTTTATAGGAAACTTCGCCAGGGAGTGTAATGCTCTTGCCAATTGAATTGTGATATGTGTACGCCTGGACCTTCTCCTTCGGGTAGCCTATGAGGATGAAGTGTACATCGTCTCGCGCCGTTAGAACGATTTTCATCGCTTCCAGCAGAAAATTGACACCTTTGCCGGGTAATAATCCCCCCGTATAGATGATGATTTTTTTGTTCTCAGGTATCGAATGTCGATCCTGTTGTTTTCGTTCTCTTTGATGAGAGAAAAAGTTGTCAGGAACGACATCACCAAGAAGAAAAACTCTATTGCAATTGACCTTGCAGGTGTTCGTTATGAAATCTTTGCTGGAAGGGGAGGAACATACGACACGTTGGGGGAGAAGCGCTATCAGTTTTTCGACGAAATAAAAACAACGCAGGAGAAAGGGGAATTGTGTGAATGTCCCGTGCGATTGCAGCTCTCCAGAGAGACTGCCTTGAATATCCATTACAACGAATATTTTTCTCCAGAAAAGGCAGATCTTAACGGCCCAGCCAATAAGGCCGCCTTCGTGTAGGTGGCCATGAAGTATGGTTGCATTCTCTTTATACGCAGTTCGTAAGACGAGAAAGAACAACAGTATATCTGCAATAAATTTGAAAGGGGAAAAGCCCGCCTCTTTTTTGGTGTATCCCGGAATTCCCGGAATCCTCCGGATATTAATGCCTGGTATATCATCCCCAAGTCCATAGGTACAAAGAATGACATGAACATCGCTTTTTTTTAGCCCATCAATTTCATTCAGAATTCGTATATGACACCCTCTGTTGGAAAAAAAAGGTGTCGGGGCGATATGTATGACAGACAGACTATTTGTATTGCGCTGAGATGTGGAGTGAGTTTGCACGCCGAAGCCCTTTTTCGAAGAGAGGTACTGAAGTTTTTTATAGGTAGCGGTAGCGCATCTCTATCTGTTCTGTTTCTTGATATCGCTGCTCCTCCGACCAGCCCAGCAGATTTGCCATAAGGTCGGCAACTTTTTCAATGACATCACTTCCTGGGTGGCCAATAGTTCCTAGACCTGTGCGGGCAAAAACGACATCATCAAGCCTGCGTGCCATTTCAAACTCGACTGCATAGGCAATTTCCCCCACCAAAGTGTATCGATGAGGTGAAAGCTTTTTACAATATCCTTTTGTAGATTGCATATAATTGATGACCGTATCGATGTTGCTGCCGTGAGAAACTACCAAATGCCTGATTGTCTCCCGATCAAATAAATCCTTGTATCGCTCTGTTTTTTTATAAAAGAAATCGAGAATATTGTCGATATTTCCTTCAAACAATGGTGTGTCGGCAGTCTGACATTTCTGCAGGGAGATGCTCAGCTTCTGAGCGATAATGTCAACAGCTTGCTCAGATATTGCTCGAGCAGTTGTATATTTTGCCCCTAAAACGGAAATAATTCCTTCAATATTATTTTTTTGGCCATGATCGACAACCTGATATTCACCAGTACCTTGATATGTGTCAGTATGGATTTCTTCACTGGTAAGGGGATAGAGCCCTGCAAAGGCATATTGGACATCGGATTTGATCAGTGAAACGCCAGGCAACATTGCATTAATGTCCTGAAGAAAATCAACAATATCTGTGTCGGTCACAGTAATGTCATCTGGTTTTCCTTCATAGGGGACATTGGTTGTTCCTATAAGGGATTGACCTCTCCACGGTATGATGAAAATATGTCTGCCGCCACGAGTAACGAGTCCCTCCGTTTTTTTTGTGCTGCTGAGGGCAAGGGCATGGCTGCCGTTTATTTGACGTGTGACTAAATGCACCCCTTTGGAGAATCCGGTAGTGTTTCTATGAAGGTCGAGGCCGTCAAGCTTGGAATTTAAAGAGGGAAGAAAAGGGCCGGACGCGTTGACGACAATTTTTGCCGACACTTCATATTCCTTGTGGCTCAGGTTATCTTTAACCAGGACACCGGTTACATGTCTGCCGTTTTTACGGAAATCTATGACTGTTGAATGATTTGCCACGCTAGCGCCGTTTTTCACCGCGCTTTTGATGAAAGCGAGTGTCATTCTTTCCGAGTTATGTATGTGTGATTCGTATAATGTGTGGGACCCGTTGATTCCTGAAATATTTTTCAAGAGGGGTACCTTTTTGAAGGTCGCTGATTTTCCAAAGAGCCTTCCGGAGGGAGCTTTTTTTGCCGGGTCATTGATTGTGCCGTTTAAACCGGAACAAAGCATGCGGTAGACAACCATGCCGGCTGTAAGCGCAAGTTTTCCTTTCATTACATCACGTTGGAAGGTGGGAATGAGGAATGGAACATAGGATGTTAAATGCGGCGCTATTTTCTGGAAATACGCTCGTTCTCGGGCAGATTCCCTGACTTTGCCAAACTGCAGTTTTTGAAGGTAACGAATGCCGCCGTGCAACAATTTCGAAGATGCTGAGGAAGTACTCATTCCAAAGTCATCTTTTTCTACAAGGGCAACACGCAAACCGCGCAGGGCGGCATCGTGGGCGAGGCAGGCACCTGTTATGCCTCCGCCGAGTATGACTATATCGAATGTGGTATGCGGCAATTGTTCGATGTCCCTTTCCATTTCTTCACTGCTCCTACAACATATTTCGTCTAAAGATACATTTTGAGTGTGTGATATGAAAGCTTAAATCCAGGCGCGATCTGTCGTGCTTTCAAGGAGCTCCTATATACCATTAAGGTGCTTTGAGAGCTATGGGAAAATGTTGAAACTGTTTCTTTGGCATTGTTGTAATTGACTTTTGGATTTTTTCAGATTATTGAGCCTGCCATTTATTCGTTTTGGAAAAGGGACCCCAGCGAGCCTGCGGTGCAGTTTTACAATATATTGAAGTTGTTGCAAAAATTGAACTGCTTTGCCTATCTTATTGATCTTTAAAAGTAACTATTCAGGAGCACCCCATCTTGTCCCATTTGAGCCTTCTCGAATAGCACAAGTATGCTTCAAAGTCCCAAATGAGCCAATATGGAGCACTCTTGAACAGTTACAACTTGGTGGTTA
>Ga0136557_1000563_pt1 | contig 27521 bp, 22 predicted proteins | sample AntRauTorckE6832_FD_104796 | JGI IMG/M metagenome (GOLD analysis project Ga0136557, IMG submission 104796) | Saline lake microbial communities from Rauer Islands, Antarctica - Metagenome Torckler E6 #832 | ecosystem: Environmental > Aquatic > Non-marine Saline and Alkaline > Saline | place...
AGCCACTGATCCCACCAGCGCAGGGCTTCCTGCAGAAAACCGATGGCCGGACCGGGCACGCCAAAGTGGGGATACTTATGGCTCCAGGGTCCGATGAGCCCTTTACGCGGGACATTCAACCCCTGTAACAGGCGAAAGACCGTGTTCGAATAGCCGTCCGCCCAGCCGCTGACCGCCATGACCGGAATGGCGACCGCTGAAAAGTCCTCACAGACCGATCCATGCTCCCAGTACGCATCACGGCGCTGGTGCCTGAGCCATTTCTCCAGCCACAGCCCGCTTTTTTGAAGGCGTTCAAACCACATCTTTCGCCAGTTTTCGCCGACCAACTCCGGATCCGGAGGGCAGGCGTTGTAGGAAAACATGGTCGAGGCCCAGGACAGGTTGTCGCCGAGCAGGCAGCCGCCCATGTAATGAACGTCGTCGGCATAGCGGTCGTCGGTGGAACAGACCGTGATGATTGCCTTGAGTTCCGGCGGACGCAGAGCGGCCAGCTGAAGGGAGTTAAAGCCACCCCAGGAGATGCCCATCATTCCGATGGATCCGTCGCACCAGGGCTGGGCTGCAATCCATTGCAGGACCTGCAGGCCGTCGTCCTGTTCCCGGCGGAGATACTCGTCCTCGAGCACGCCTTCCGAATCCCCTGCTCCGCGCAGATCAACCCGGACACAGGCATAGCCGTGACCTGCAAAATAGCCGTGAGTGATGGAATCAGGCACGGCCTCGACATCCCTTTTACGATAGGGGATAAATTCGAAAATAGCTGGGACCGGATTCTGTTCGGCTGATTCCGGGAGCCATATTTTGGCGGCCAGGCGTATTTGGTCCGTCAAAGGAATCCAAACATGCTCCAGAACAGAGACTTCATTCATTTGTGTACAAACTGCTGTCATGGCGTTGGCCTTTAATTTAAAAAATGAAAATGATATTGGAAGCGGTAGTAATTCCATCGAGACGTCCGCTACAGGCGCCTCGATTATTTGCGGTAATCCAAACAAGAATAGCAATTTCTGTGCCGGAACATGAAGCCCTGAGCAGTATAGTTATTCCATACGGGGTTTATCGATAACGACTACTGATTGCTTGGTTCCAGGGCGTGTTTTCGCAAAAAATCGGGGTTCGATCGGTAGAGGATTGTGAATAAAAAAAAAGAGGGAATCGGAAGCTTACTTACCGGTACTGAAGTATACCTCGCCGAATGTAACAAGAAATCGTTCCAAGTGCTGATTCTCAAGGGCAGGCGGCAGGGTGGGTTTCGGAAATCATGGTTCCGACCGATCGGCAATGAAACTTCCGAGTTGCAACACATAAAGCCGAAAATTTCATACCACAAACTGATTACCAACCACACTCAGTTGATCGACCCAGGAGCCTGCCATGTTGTTTGCAGCATTGATGGTTCTTCGGGATCAGGCTGAAAATGAATTTTCCTGGGAGGCCTGGTCCGGATTATCCTTGAAGGTTTCCTTATCAAGGTGATATTTGTGCATGAGATTGTAGAGTTGTCTGACCGATACGCCGGCCTGAGCCGCACTCCGGTCTATACGGCCCTGGTGGGTCGCCAGAAGGCATCTGAGATAGGCGAGTTCGGCCTGTTGCACAGCGGCTCCCCTGACATTGGCCAAAGGCTGGGTGATATCCACCGGCACTTCGGTCAGAGTGGGCTGCCTCCGCCCTAAGAGTTCGGCCGGCAGCGATTCCGGACCGATTTCACTGGACTGCTCGAGCAAATAGGCCCGTTCGATGAGATTCTCCAGCTCCCGGATATTGCCAGGCCAGGCGTAGTCTACCAGGGCCGAAATGACCCGGGTCTGCAAGCGTTGGATACATTTCCCGTAAAAGGCGTTGAGCCGGGCCAGGAAATAGTCCGCCAGGGTTGGGATGTCTTCTTTGCGTTCCCGCAGGGGCGGCAGAAAGATCGGGAAGACATTCAATCGGTAGAAGAGGTCTCTTCGGAAGGCCCCCTGATTGCAAAGCTCCGGGAGGTCGTGATTGGTGGCGGCTATGATCCTGACATCCGCCTCAATCTCCTCCTCCCCTCCCACCCGCTGGAAGGTGCGCTCCTGAAGAACCTTAAGGAGTTTTGTCTGGCTGGCCAGGCTGATGGTCCCGATCTCATCAAGGAAGAGGGTTCCGTTCCTGGCCATCTCGAATTTCCCCAGATGTCGCTTATAGGCTCCGGTGAAGGCACCCCGCTCGTGGCCGAAAAGTTCACTCTCCAGGAGGCTGTCCGGAACGGCCCCGCAATAAAAGTTCACAAACGGCCCGGCTCTGCGTTGGCTCAATTCGTGGAGAAGTCTGCTTGCCACTCCTTTGCCGGTCCCGGTCTCCCCCAAAAACAGGACTGTCGTCCGAGTATCGGCCACGGATTTGATTTTTGCATAGACCGCGCGCATGGCCAGTCCTTTCAATTGCGGTAAGGCCCGTGGGTCGAAAACTGAAGACATCGGCAAGACTCCATTAGTTTGTCAAATTATGTAAAATGGTATCGTATACTGAAAAAATTTTCAAGCCTCTGCTGTAAGTAAATCACAAAACAAGCTGTTTTTCTTATGGAATTTTAAAAAAATATGTGGCGCTCGTACGCGAGGAGATCAGCTTCCCGTAGAAATGGAATTCTTCACTGCTCAGGGGAGGGTAACAGGATATCCTTTATTGATGTTCTTGGTCGGAGAATACCATTACCAGTTCCACCATATTTCCGTCTGCGTTGATTTCAGCATCAGGATAGCGTTTTTTGAACACATGAAGCATCGAAGCGTTTTCTTTGAATGTTGTGGCAACAAACCCGGCAAAGCCGTTTTGGCGGGCGATGTTTTCAAGTTGCCGCAACAGATACGAAGCAATACCCTGGCCGTGATACTGTTCGCTGACCACAAAGGCCACCTCGGCCATTTTTTCGCCGATATCCACATAGGTTCCCATGGCGATGATCTGCTGGTGCCGTTTTTGCTGGACCATGCCGATGAGATGCATGTTGCGGCGGTAGTCGACATCGGCATATTCACCCTGGATCATTTCGTGTGAAAACACCTTCCGATCATAGAAGAAGCGCCAATAGATTGTTTCTTCTTCAAGCGAATAATAAAAGTTGCGATAGGCAAACTCGTCGGAGGGAAGCAGAGGTCGAAAAAGCACGGTCTGGCCGTTTTTCAGCTCGATGCGCTCCTTATAGTTTTCCAGAAAGATAAGATCTTCGGCGGAGGGAGGAAGTTGGTCAGGAAAAATATAGCCCCGCTTTTTGGCCTCTTCAATGAGGCCAGTGCGAAATTGGGGATGAGCGATCTGGGTAAGCTCCATAACCCGCTGATAAATCGATTTGCCCTGAAGCTCGGCAATGCCGTATTCTGTGATGATGACATCGACATCGGCCCGGGTTGTGGCCAGACCGGCCCCATCGCTGAGATTGGCCACAATGCGGGAGCACAGGCCCTGGGAAGTTTTGGCCGTCGAGGGCAGAGCGATGATGGAGATGCCGCCCTTGGACATGGCCGCTCCCCGGAGAAAATCAACCTGGTCGCCGATCCCGCTATAAAACTGATTGCCCAGCGAGTCGGCGCAGACCTGGCCGGTGAGATCGACCTCCAGAGCGGAGCTGATCGAGACGAGATTGTCGTTTTGGGCAATTACTTTGGGGTCGTTGACATAATCGGAGGAGCGAAAGTAAAACATCGGGTTATTGTTGACGTAATCATATATCTCCTTTGACCCCATGCACAAAGAGGCGACTACACGTCCGGGGATAAGCGTCTTTTTCTTGTTGGTGATCACCTTGTTTTTCAGGAGCGGCAGGAGGCCGTCGGTTACCACCTGGGTATGGATGCCAAGATCCTTCTTACCATCCAGGTACTGGAGAACGGTGTTGGGCAGATAGCCGAATCCGACCTGAAGCGTGGCACCGTCCTCGACCACTTCGGAAATGAACATGCCGATACGCTTGCCGATTTCAACTTCTTCCTCCTTGAGCGCCCGAACCGAGTCGACGATGGGTTCATGATGGATAACCAGATAATCTATATCGTCGACATGGATAAGACTGTCTCCCCAGGTTTTCGGCATTTTATCATTCACCTGGGCGATAACCACCTTGGCTGAATCGGCGCCAGCCCTGGTGATATCGACCGAGACGCCAAGGCTGCAGTAGCCGAAGGCATCGGGGGGACTCACCTGGACAAGAGCGATATCCAGGCCGATCCGGCCGCTGTAAAATAGCTCGGGAATTCTGGAAAGGTAGGTGGGAATATAGTCAATTTTACCGACGGAGGCGGCCTTGCGCATGGCCCAACTGATGAAAAACAGCTTCAGCGAAAATCGCTTGAGAAAGTCTTCATCATCAACATAGTGCGACAGCGTGGATGACAACATCTGGTAAATCATGATGTCATGCATCCGGGGATTTTCGACCATGGCTTTAATGAGGTGCTGGGGTTCACCGCACCCCGTACCCACGAAAATCCTGTCGCCGGGCTTGATGACATTCATTGCTTGGCCGGCATCCACTACCTTGTCCGGAGAGGTGTCCAGAAAATCTGTCATAGGCTTCACCGTGGCCATCGGCGTCTTGCCGAAAAAGGAGTATTTTACGATTTTTCGTATACTACCGGAAAAATGCTATAATGGCATCTTCAATTTCAGCAGGCGGTCAATGGCCAGCCAGGCGAGAAGGGTAATTGTTGCCGAAAACACCCCCAGCAAGCCCAGAACCCTGATGCTGTCCTGCCAGTCCAGGGAGATGAACCACATCGAACCGGCTCCGGTCATAAAGAAGAGAAAAACCATGAGCGATGAGGCCGAACCGGCATCGATCTCTACCTGCTCCAGGATAAGATTGTTTCCCGGTGGCCTGCCAAAGGCGAAAAAGAAGGTGAGAAACCACATTGGCAGGGCCAGACGAAAGGGCGAAGGGAGAATATTGAAGATCATCGGTAACGAGGCCAGAAGCACACCCAGGTAGCTGACCGGCAGCAGGTGCCTGAGCCTGAAATGACGTGCGAACCTGGTAAACAGTAGCGGAGCGAGCATGAATGCCGAAGCATTGGCCGCAAAAAAATACCCGTATTGCTGCTCCGAGTATCCAAGCGTCTTGATGTAGATGTCGGCGGAGACTGCGATAAAGGCAAAAAATGGTATACCGAGGCAGGACAGTGCCAGAGCCAGCAAGATGAAGCGGAGGTTAGCAAAGAGCCGTAGATATCCGGCAAATACCCTGTTGAGCCTTTCAGTACTGCACTCCTGCAACGATTCATCCATGAACCAGACGCCTAGCCCTGCGGTTATGCCAAGAGCCATTTGCAGCACAAATACCAAGCGCCAGGAAAACATCTCAATTATCAGACCGCCGATAACCGGGGCAATCATCGGAGCGGCAGCGACTATAACGCCGATTTGCAAGAAAATACGTTGCCGGAGCCGGCTGGCAAAGCGATCTTTGCAGATGGCAAAGGCAATGGAAGAAGCGGCGGCGGCTCCGGCACCCTGCATTATTCTGGCGATAATCATGTGCTCCACACTGCCTGCAATGGCACAGAGCAGACTGGCGACTATATAGAGCACAAGCCCGGCAAGCAGAGGCGGTCTGCGACCATAGCGATCCGACAACGGTCCATAGAACAATAAAAATCCGCAGTAGGTAACAAAAAAACCGATGAGCGTCAGGTTTACCGTAGCCAGGGGCTGCTGCCATGTATCCACCAAAAGCGGTATCGCCGCCAGATACATATCCGTTGACAGGGGCGGGAAGGCAGCCAGCAAAGCAATGAGGGCAATAGTTTTTTTCATATCGAAACCTGATTACCAACGAAACTCAACTGATCGACCCAGGAGTCCGCCGTGTTGTTTTTATGGGACGCCATAACCCCATCCCTGGGAGCTTAGCTGCAGCCGTCCGGTGCTGCAGATACCCTTGAAAACAACACGCCTGTCCTTGCCCTTGAGTGCTTCGAGCTGAGTTTCGTTGGTAATCAGCAATCGAAAACATCCGCCGGGGCGGTCCTGTCGGATCCACATTGCTCCAAAGAGGACATCTGAATACGTGCTATTTCAAGGTACCCTCAAGTGTAGATGCGGGAGCCTGGATCGTCGCCGTCACCAGGAAGGTGTTGATCTCGCTTTGTTATGTTTCCAGGAGCGGAAAAAAACATAGTACCACTTCATTTGCTATGTGCAAGAGCCGGCCATAAATTAGACAGGTCCAAGGCGTGACGGCCATGCGGACCACTAAGGTCAATTGCCCTGTGGCTCGACTACAACAGTGTCGGGGCCTGCGGACTCTTTCTGATTATTGCAATTGTATTTTCCTCGGGAGGAAGGCACGAAAAAACCGGCACACCGTCTGAACGGCGTGCCGGTTTCATATTTTCCGGGTCTTTCATCTCTACGGGGCACTGCTCACAGGGCACCAGGGCTCCCCGAGATCAGTAGGGGCACGGCGCACCGTGCCCCTACGAGGATCTCCGGAACCCTGCAAGCAGTTACAAATACCGGGGGAATCCTGTACTTTCAAAAGAGCTGAACGCAGCTGCAAGTATGCAGCACACGCCTTTTCAGGAAAATCCGGGTTAGCCAACCTGGGTGAATTTGCTGCCTGGAACTTTGCAGACCGGGCATGTCTTCGGAGCAGCGCCAAGTTCAATATAGCCGCAGACCGGACAGAGATAGAAATCGCTCACATCCAGATCAACGCCTGTCTTGACAGCATCCAGAGCCTTGGCATAGATCTCGGCGTGTACTTTCTCGGCATCAAGAGCATAGTGGAACATGGTTTTTGCCTTGTGGCCTTCTCCATCGGCCTGCTCCGCCATGGGCGGATACATTTCCTTATACTCATAGGTTTCGCCGTCTATGGCAGCCTGAAGGTTGTCGGCGGTGGAGGCTATTTTATCAAGCGCTTTGAGATGCCCTTCCGCGTGAATTTTCTCGGCCTGAGCCGTGGTGTTGAACAACTTGGCAATATTGGCAAAGCCTTCTTTTTCCGCTTTTTTGGCAAAAGCGCTGTATTTCTGAAAAGCCTGGCTCTCTCCGGAAAATGCGTTGTTGAGGTTTTCACTGGTTGTGGTCATTTTGTTCCTCCATTTTTGGTTGGTATTGGATTGATACTGAATCAGCCGTTTCAGTGCAAAACTTAATAATGGTTATTATTACTATGGAGTATGGAGTGTTGTCCAGCATTTTTTTGATTTTTTTTGCTGATTACCGACAAAACTCAGCTGATCCCCAGGAGCCTACATCTATTAACAATAGCAATAGCTTCTTCGCTAACCCGAGAAATGCCACTGGCGACTTCTTCAACTACATGATGTTATTATGCTGCTGGCAACAGCATTACATTTGTGATACTGTGAGCAATCAATTCACTTCAAAAGATGACTACCATGGATAACACATTCGAAAACATAAGCTTCATTGGCTTCATGAAGCATAACGGAGGCATAGAATTTTGTGAAATTTCAGAATCACATTTTTTATTTAGAGCGACGGTACAACACTATCACCTCAACCCGGGTGGCATTACCCACGGTGGATTCATAATGAGTGTAATGGATTCAGGCATGGGAACTGCCGCCCATCGAGCCCTTGGTCCACAAAGTCGACTTGCCACAATTTCTCTAGACGTAAAGTTTATCGCCGGATCAACCACCGGAGACACTCTCATGGGAAAGGCCCGAGTGCTGCGAAAAACCCGTTCTCTTGTCTTCATGCAGGGAGAATTGTTGTGTGGAGAAACGCTTATCTCAACGGCCGAAGGTATATGGAAAACGTTATAGGTGTATCCCTGCGTGTACCCCCGTATATCCTCTTAACACTCCCCTGCGGATAGCCGCTATTTTCACGAGCCTTCTTTTTGGTTACGAAGGTATCTTTTCCGTTCGGTGTTATTCCCCATTCTCCTTAATCTCCCCCACAACAAATCATTAGTTTTTTTTGATTACCAACAAGGCTCAGCTCGGAGTGCGAGGGGCAAGGACTCTTCGCATGTTGTTTTCAAGGGACGCCATAAACCCATCCCTGGGGCTTAGCTGCAGCCGTCCTGGCTGCAGATACCCATGAAAACAACATGTGAAGAGTCCTGGGTCTATTAGCTGAGCTTTGTTGATAATCTGGTTAGCTTTTAAGAATCATTCTTGCCTACTCTGAAACACATGTTTAGTCTGTCTGGAAATAAAGATATATTGTAACTGCTCACAGGGCATCAGATCTTCCCGCGATCAGCCTGGCTTACGTATGACCAATACGCTTCATCAGTCTGATCACGAAAATCTCCGGCACCCTGCAAGCAGTTACAAATACCGGAGGTAGTTACATTACGTCGCTTCCCCATAAGTGGTTACGATATATTTACAGACAAAAAACCGCAGGCAACGCAGGATATTATGAATAAACCGATCTCCACCGACCCATTTGACAACCTTACTTTTGACAACCGCTTTATACACAAACTCCCCGCCGATCCGCTCGAGACAAACACCAGACGGCAGGTGCAGGGTGCCTGTTTCTCCTACGTCAAACCTGTCAAAGTGCCTAGTCCGGTAGTCCTTTCCTATTCTCCGGAAGTTGCTGATCTTCTGGAGATGACACCACAGATGTCTACTTCAAAAAAATTCGCCGAGCTGTTTTCCGGCAATGCGCTTGCTGCCGGAATGGAGCCGTATGCCATGTGCTATGGTGGATATCAGTTTGGCAACTGGGCCGGCCAGTTAGGCGACGGCCGCGCCATTAATCTTGGCGAAATCATCAACAGCAACAAGCAGAGATGGGTGCTGCAGCTCAAAGGTGCGGGTCCGACCCCCTATTCTCGCAGTGCCGACGGGTTGGCGGTTTTACGATCCTCGGTCCGCGAATATCTCTGCAGTGAAGCAATGCATCACCTCGGGGTGCCTACCACACGTGCCCTGAGTCTTATCACCACGGGCGAATCGGTTCCGCGCGACATGTTTTATGACGGCCACCCGCAGGACGAGCCGGGCGCCGTGGTCTGCCGGGTCTCTCCATCCTTTCTACGATTCGGCAATTTTGAGATACTGGCCGCCCGGGGCGAAACAGCGCTCCTTCGACAATTGCTCGATTATACCCTTCAAACTGATTTTCCCCACCTCGGCACACCCGAGGAAAAAACCTATGTGCAATGGTTTGCCGAAGTAAGCAGGCGAACCGCGGAAATGATCAACCATTGGATGCGTGTCGGCTTTGTCCACGGTGTGATGAATACCGACAACATGTCGGTTCTTGGCCTTACCATCGATTATGGCCCCTATGGCTGGGTTGAAGACTACGATCCCCGCTGGACGCCCAACACTACAGATGCTCAGGGAAGGCGATACTGCTTCGGTAATCAGCCCCATATCGCCCAGTGGAATCTGGCGCAGCTTGCCAACGCCATCCATCCCCTCATCGATGATCAGGAGGCTCTGGGCGACGCCCTTGATCAATATCGCCAGACATTCCAGCAGGGCTGGGTCGACACCATAGCCGCAAAACTGGGCCTTGCCCGTTTTGAGCCGGCAACAGATGATGCATTGGCCAACGATCTGCAGGGACTGCTCGCCGCCGAAGAAACCGATATGACGATTTTTTTCCGCAACCTGGCCGAGCTCGATGTTTCCAGGGATGACCACTTCACCTCCCCGCTGGACTCTGCCGTACACACGGCCTATTACCAGCCGCAAAAGCTCAGCAGCCGGTACCTGGAAAACATGGCACAGTGGCTTGGCAAATACAGAGCCCGACTGCAGCAGGATGGCCGTTCTTTTGATGAAAAAAAGGCCGGGATGAACAGCGTCAACCCCAAGTATGTGCTGCGTAACTATCTGGCACAGCTTGCAATTGACAAGGCCGAACAGGGCGATAGTTCCCTGGTCAACGAGCTTCTCGATGTCATGCGCAAACCCTACGATGACCAGCCAGAGTATGAGCACTATGCCGCCAAGAGACCGGACTGGGCCCGCCATCGTCCCGGCTGTTCCATGTTGTCTTGCAGCTCATAGGCTGATATAGGGAAGCGATACCTTTTTAATTCCCTGAAACGTTCATTTTCTGTATTCTGACGATATGAATCCCCTGGCCGGTCATTTGTGAGTTTTCTGAAAAATCTTCCGGGCCGAGGTATTCCAGCCCCGCTTTATTCGCGATCGGGTAAAACCGATTGTACGATTCTTCATCAAAACTGTAAGCGGCTCCATATTCCAAACCTCGTAGAATAGGAAAGAAAACACAACCCAGAAAAAAATACATGCCACCATCTTGCAAACATAATCGGTGGCTGGCCATACTCCTTTCCATGTGATATAAAAACGATACTCTATAAAACATTCATCTGATGATGCAAGATTACAAATGAGGTCCCCTATCAGGCGAACCGGCCAATTAAGCGGCCATTTTTACGGCCATAATTTGTTCTTGTAAATATATATCTTCTTGTTTAATATGGATATATGGATAATTCTAAACCGGACACTGAAGCGGCCACAGGTCAGGCCTTCGATCGTGGAGAATCTTTTGGATGCATGGAACCCATGCGAATCTCTTCGGGCTCGCGGCATCGTGCCGAGCTCATGGACCTGGTTGTCGATCTCGCAGGTACCGCAGCAGGTTTTCGTCGGTCGTTGCCCGAGGGCATCCATGTTGCCCTGGCTGATCTTGTACGCGCGATGAACTGCTACTACAGCAATCTCATTGAGGGTCACGACACCCATCCCGTCGACATCGAACGTGCCCTGAAAGACGACTTCAGCACCGACGCACGCAGGCGGAACCTCCAGAAGGAGGCCCGAGCCCACATTGAGATTCAGGGCTGGATCGACACCGGCGCACTCGCCGAACGCACCGTCTCCAAGGCCACCATCCTGGAGATGCATGATCGATTCTGCCGGCTGCTCCCGGATGACCTGCTGTGGGTCAAAGACCCTGCGTCTGGAGATCGTACGCAGATCACCCCGGGCAGGTTACGAGACCGGGATGTTCAGGTCGGACGTCACGTTGCTGTCAGCCCTGGTGCCGTCCCCCGTTTTCTGAAGCGCTTCGAAGAGGCGTATGGTGCCCTGGGCAAGACGGAGCAGATTCTGGCTACAGCCGCTGCGCACCATCGGTTGCTCTGGATTCACCCGTTTCTGGATGGCAACGGCCGCGTCGCACGGCTGATGTCCCATGCCATGCTCCTGCAAACCTTGGACAGTGGCGGCCTCTGGTCGGTCGCTCGAGGCCTGGCTCGCAACGAATCCACGTACAAGAATCACCTGGCGAACTGTGACCTTGATCGCCGCAATGATCTGGACGGTCGAGGTACCCTCAGCGAGGAAGCCCTGGTGGATTTCACCCGGTTTTTCCTCGATACCTGTCTCGACCAGGTTCGCTTTATGGACTCACTCATGCAGCCCTCCAGGCTGCGACACCGTATTCTCCAGTGGGCAGAAGAGGAGTCACGTACAAGCGACTTACCACCCAAGGCCCGCACCGTGTTGGAAGCAATTCTCTACCGGGGCGAGCTCCCTCGAGGGGAGGTCCCCGGTCTCTTGGACAACAGCGGACGTCAAGCGCGCCGTGTTGTGTCCGCCCTGGTTAACCGTAACGTGCTGACTGCCATCAGCAGCAGAGCCCCTCTGAGACTGAATTTTCCGGCACATCTGGCACCCCGATGGACACCCGGCCTGTTTCCCGAGGTGAGGTGGTGATGGGGAACCGCTTTGTAAGTGTTACATGGTGGATTGATGCCATATTTTTTTCAATATGTTACTCGTCTAAGCGAGTATCTCGTTGCGTAAGTACACGTTGTGATTTAATCTAAAAAGTTCTGTCACCTGCAGCTTTTCCAACTCGCGGCAAAGTTGATCTGGGGTCGCGTCTTGAATCAAGACTTTTCTGGACTACGGTTTTTCTTTTAGCCATCATCGTTTTCTTAACCTCCCACACAACTCTCGGTAAAGTTATAATTCTGCTTCCCCCTAACACTCAGCTTCAAGCACTAAAGAGCAGCTGAGCTTTGAAGATGTTCCTGTCTCAAAATGTTTCCAGCCAAACAAGGAAAACCTGTTGCCGCGCCAACCAAAGCTGAGTAGGATCTAGCTTTCTGTAACATTCAAGGCACTAACGCCACGACCGTAGCAGGTCATACGATTTATTGATCACCAACAAAGCTTACACAACCACTTACGCGATAATGAGATGAGCTCCACAGAGGACACCAGCCAACTATGTGAACCACACGGAATGAGGCTTTCAAGGGTCCTCTTCCCCGTTGTCCTTTTAACCTGTATTTTCTTTCTCAATTTTATTGCCCGGCAGATCACGGGACCTTCACTGCCTGAAATCGAACGTGTTTTTCATTTGAGCCATACCCAAATCGGCCTGTTCATTCTGTTGATGGGTACCGGCTTCTGCTTCTCCCAAATCGGTGCCGCCTTTCTCGCTGCCAGGTGGGGCTATAAACGCTGCATCCTCATCTCTCTCTGGGGCAGTGCAGCTGCCGCAGTGGTGGTTGCCGGTGCCGGCTCGATCTTGGTGTTGTACTTTGGCTTTCTGGGGCTTGGCATGGCCGGAGGATTGTACGTACCATCGGGCATTGCGCTGATCACCGTTCTGGTCCAACCCAGGGATTGGGGTAAGGCCATGGGCATCCATGAAGTGGCGCCCAGCATAGCATTAATCTCTGTTCCGTTTATCGCGACAGCGGCAGTTTTTTTGGGCTCGTGGCGCTGGGGTTTTTATGCAACCGCCCTTGCCCTTGCCATTCTGGGCTGTCTTTACTGGCGGATTGGCGTCGACTCCCAGAAACGCCCCTCCTCTCCCAACATCACCCGCATCCTGGAAATAATACGCCAACCGTCCTTCTGGCAGCTGTGCGTGCTCCTGAGCATGGCAGTCGGCGTGGAGACCGGTGTCTATACCATGACCCCGCTTTACCTGGTCAACGAACGTGGCTTTGATCTCAGCGAAGCCAACCAGCTGCTGGGCCTGTCACGCATTCCAAGCGTTGCGTTGGTGCTGCTCTCGGGCTGGCTCACTGACCGGCTTAGTCCAACGAAAGCGGTGGCAGCGGCACTTGCTGTAACAGGGTGTGCTCTTATCGGGATGGGCCTGGGATCTGCCGGGGTCCTGGTAATCTGCGTTTTTCTTCTGGCAGCGGCAGCTGCCTGCCTTTTTCCGCCGATGCTTTCCATGGCCTCGGCTATTTCAACAACGGAAAACAGAGCGCTGACCCTGTCACTCAGCATTGCCGTCGCCCCGGTTATCGGCAGTGGGCTGCTGCCGGCAGCCATAGCCTTCACCGCGGATATCTTCTCCTTCGCCGTCGGGTTCACCGGAACCGGGCTCCTTCTCCTCGCCGGCATTGGTCTGGTAAAACGCCAATAATTCAATTCCCTGATTGCTCCCCTTTGCCCTTCACAATCAAGGAAAATCGGCGTATCCTTAAAGGAATCGATTACACATACGGTTATCGCGTACACCCTACGCATGACACCATACTGTCGTAAAGGAAACGCCCATGGTTGATGAAAATTCAAAGAGTTATGATCTTTGCGTGCTGGGATGCGGCCCCGCCGGTTTTGCCGGGGCCATGCGAGCACTTGATTTCGGCAAGCACGTCTGCATCATCGAAGCGGCTGAAATTGGCGGAACAGGTGTGATGTGGGGGGCACTGGCCTCGAAAACCATGTGGGAAGTGGCCAAGGATTATGCCATTGCCGCCAAGCAGGACAGAGGGTATCGGGCCAACGGCCTGGTTGTCGATTATTGCGCGGTGCGCCGCTCGGTTTTGCAGGCTGTCAAGGAAAAACAATACCAGATGCTTTCCCAGATTGAAAGCTACTCGCCCAAAAGATGGCAAGGCCCAGGGTCGCTGACCTACAAAAAGGGATGGGGACGGTTTCTTTCAAACACCACGGTGGAAGTGAGCTCCTCCGATGGAGGCAAGGAAGAGATCCGGGCGAAAAAGTTTCTCATCGCCACCGGATCACGCCCCAGAAACCTCCCTCAGGTTCTCACCGATCAGTGCCGTGTCCTTAATTCCGATGGCGTTCTCAACCTGCAGAGTTTTCCCGAGCGGCTGGTTATTATCGGCGCCGGCATCATTGGCTGCGAATATGCCACGATTTTTTCCAATTTTGGCCAGACCAAAGTTACACTGGTCGACCATGCCAAGCGTGTCATCCCCTATGAAGATGAAGATATCAGCGATTTTGTCAAAGATAACCTGGTGCGCAACGGCGTCACGATAATTCACTCTGCACAGTTGCGTGATATCGCCCTCAGACCGGAGAACCTCAACGTCCTGCTTGATTTCAAGGACGGCCGCTCCGAAGTGATTGAAAGCGATGCCGCTTTGATCTCCATTGGCCGCACCTTTGACAGCTCCCGCCTGGGACTTGAAAACCTCGGTATAGAAACCAACAAGGCGGGCATACTGAAAACCGATGAAAACTGTTGCATTAAAGACAACATTTATGCCGCCGGTGATATGACACATCATCCTGCACTGGTCAATATCGCTGAAATGGAAGGCCGCTATGCGGTAAAACACATGTATGAAAAACACAAATGGCCGCTTAATTATGACAACATGTCCACGGTGATGTTTTTCTATCCTGCTGTTGCGGCAGTGGGGGTAAGTGAAAAATCATGCCAACGCAGAAAAATACCCTATCGGGTTGCCTACTACTCCAACGTTCTCTGCAACCGTGCCATTGCCATGCGGGCGACCCACGGCTTTGTCAAAATTATCATCAGCGCCGATGAACAGCAAAGAATCCTTGGTATGCGCGCGGCAGGTCCCCAGGTCTCCAGCACAATCATGTCCATTGCCCATTTTATGGATCAGGGCAAAGGGGTCAAGGATGTGCTCAAGAGTGTCTACCCCCATCCAACGATAACCGAGGGTATCGAGGAATGCCTGCGCATGCTGCTGGGTAAATCGATTTTTAAACCCCGGGCCTTTCCCGACCATTTGCAGATACGGAGCTGGCACCAGGATACCGGCATGGTGTATGAGTAACAATACCTTCAGGCCATTTTTCAAGGTAGTTTACTTCCTCTCTCGTGCTTTTCATTCCTCAACAGCTCGACAATCTCGATGCACAGCACCCCAAACGGCAGATATCCCATATAGCCCAGCACTGGCATCTCAAAAAGGGCAAAGCGCTGGACATAGGGAATGCTGTACATCCATTTCGCCATGCTGCAATAATTCCACATCTCCCAGAAAAAACCACAGATCAGAGCAGCCAAAGCCGCAGAAAGCAGCGGGCGCAGGTTACCATGAAGCGCTTTTTGCAAAAGCGTGGGCAGGCCTGCCATGTGCTTTAAACTCCACAGCATGACAAGCGGTGCCAGCCACACCAGAGAAAAGAGCTGTTCGGGCCACAGCCCCATTGCCGCCAGCCCGGCAAAGGAAAGTGCTAGAGCCGGTACGGTGTATGCCAATGAAAGATGCACAGGGACATTCCGCTGTAGCGGTGGCACATCCATCGCGCGGCAGCTGAACCACCGGAAATTTGCCAGCAGAACCATGGTGGTATAGACCGCAGGCAGCACCGTGGAAAATGAGATGGTGGCATGCACACTATAGGCAAGCGCTCCATAATCCACCCCGACATAGTACCAGTTATTCACAAATTGGTTGAGATATTCGAAAAACCACCAGAAAACAGCACTTAAAGGAAAAAGGGACCAGAAAAATCGAGGCTGGTGCAGGAGTGGAGAACTGCCGGAGAGACGCAGGCAGAGCGCGTTGGCGACAATGATGGAGGAAAACCACAGAGGAATGAAGGTGTGGCGCTGCACTGGCGCAAACCAGTCGAATCTGGTCCAGGCAAGCATCCAGGCAAGTCCGAGTAGCACCAGCGCCGCCCATCCCCACCAGGGAAATTTCCCTCTGGTGGCGGCAGCCTTCGATACCGGTGTGGATGGCTTAGACCATGCGGCAGAGAAGATCAGACCGATACACAAAAGACAAACAAGGGCCGGCACCGAATAGAGCAAGAAAACCGGCCAGGAAAAGGGCGGATGTTCAACAGCGTGCGTAAGAGGCGGAAAAGTCGCAAAAAGGCTGGCCTCCTCTCCGGACAGGTAGGCACCACATAATGGTGCCGCCGCAACCAGGAAAACGAAGAGAGCAACAATGATACTTTTTTTCTGCATAGGGTCCCGCTCAAAAGACCTTGAAAAGCGGTATGGGTGAAGGACAGAGCCTATCCATCTCCGCCAGTTCAGCGGCACTGCAATATCCCTTGGATATATACCCCCTGTCAAAACCCTTTTGCGTCAGTATCTGCACATGGGTATGATAGAACCAGTTTCCGTTTTCATGAAAATCACCGATTTCGGCAAAGAGCCGACCTGCTGGAACACTGGTTCCCGGCTGGGGCAGGCTCGTATAGCGCAAATGTCCGTAAAAGCTGTAAAATGTTGCACAACGCGGGCTTTCATGGCGAAGCAGAACAAAGCTGCCGTAATTGCCCTCGCCGCTCTCATACCCGGTTTCCTCGACGACACTGTCAAGAGGCGCATGAAGGGGTGTTCCCAGCGCCACAATAATATCAAGGCCGAGATGGATAAAACGGCCTTCCGAAACCATCTGGGGGCAATCGGCCAGTAAGGTTGCCCTGTTTTCCAGATAATCGGCCACTCCCCAGGTGTACTTGTCTTGCATTTTTTCTTCCAGGATACGCTGAAAGCCTCTCTGATCGCGCATGTCAATATCCTGTAAAATCGTGCTTTCCGGCGAAAGATCGGCAATATAGGGCTGCCCCTCCAGTCCAGTAAAGATTGGTCGATGATCAATATTGTGATCGTAGATTATATATGGATAGCGCATAGTCTCTCCTGAATCTCTCCTAAGAAAGTGCAAAATCAGTGCTCTTCAACACTCCGGTGAGTGGTACTACAGGCGTGCCGTCGCTGTCCTCGCTGACTCCTTCGGGCCAGACAAAATCAGCAGAAATCCCCTTGAAATAGTCATTATCGTAGGGCAGCAGCTTCAGTGCAAGATCTCCACCCTCGCCTATGAATCTGGAACAAAGCCCAAAGTCGACCTCTCCCAGGATGGTGCGAATGATATAGCGCGGCACCTCCCGGCCGCTGCCTTCCCTGCGGACTTTAGTTGCAATATCGACCACATCGTAGAGGGCCACGGGATTCTCCCTGTTCCATTTGTCCTGGAGAGCAAGCCCGGCGACCACCAGATGGTGAAACTCGACACCCGCCTCACGGCAGCAGTACGCCAGCTGGTGGATGGTTTCCGGCGTATCATTCACCCTGCCCAGAAGCGGGGTCGTGTTGTACACGGTAACACCGACATTGCTCAGCAGCCTGGCCACCCTGCGGTGCTCTTTGGTGAATTCACCTGGAACCAGAAACTGGGTTTCTATCTCCAGCCGCATGGGGTTGACCAAGGACAGCTTGTTCAGGGATGCGAGTGTATCGATGACCTCCGGCGTGTAACTCCTTGGAGCATAGTTGAACTTGAGACTGCGCAGCCGAAGCGCGTTGACATGGGGAATGTCATCAAGAATTTTGACAATTTTCTCCAGCTGAAAAAGCACATCAACACCGTCCCGCTCACCGACAATCACCACATCGGTGATACGCTCATCGCTACGGATATAGGCAAGATCCTCTATGCTGCAGGCAGGATCCAATTCGATCCTGGTTTCATGCACCCTGGAGACGTTACAGGACCAGGTCTTCACCAATGATGGAGTCATCTTCTCGCTTTCCTGCAGTAGCTCAAGAACGCCCTCGGTACTCTGCTGTTGTGTCATACCACCACCAAGACGCAGCGGACGGGCACCGAGAAAAAGAGCGTTATCACCGATATCTGCCATATACTGGATATCTATGGTGCCTTCCTCATTGACCCTGATGTTTTCCAACTCATTGGCGATGGGAGCAAACTCCTTGAAATAGTCGGGCGTATAGGGGCTGCGGATCCACATGAAGTTGTCGTTGTCCGCCACCGGCTCCACCGCCCAGCCGCTGCTGTTCCAGTCCATCTTGCCGATCGGCGTGGCCGTGCAGATTCTCGGAACAACCCTGTCGGAAAGATGGGCTCTGAGATAATTGCCGACCTCCAGTCCCTTTGAAATCGGTGCCCAGTAGACACTGTTGCCGTGAATCGGGCTGCAGGGAATGTAAATATAATGCAGTTCCGCCCCTGCCCCGCGCAGCAGACTGAAAAGGCGCACCAGTTCAGGGCCCTGATCGTTGCAGTCTTTGAGAAAGGGGGTCTGGACATAGACGGCTATGCCGTTTTTTACCAGATCCGTTATGATTCTCAAGCACTGCGGGGAAATCTCATCGGGATGGATAAAATGGGTTGCTACCTCCATGCGTTTGCCGCGCTCCTGCAACTCCAGACTCTTGCGTTTGAGATAGCTCAGCAGCCTAGCGTCTTCGGCAAGAAACATATGCGGGTAATAGGCGATGGAACGGGTCGCCAGACGCAGCGTCTGGACATGCTCCACCTCCATCAAGCCGTCGATGGTGCTCACCATATTGTCACGGTTCATAAAGGGATCGCCGCCGGTGACGACTACCTCCTTAATCGACGGGGAGTTTGCGACATGCGCAATGGCAGCTCTGACATCTTCGGGAGTGGGGTTTTCCTGGTTTCTGGCTTCCTTATGCTTCCGGAAACAGAAGCGGCAGTACACCGGGCACCCCATATTGAGCAGGAAAATAACCCGGTTCTGATACATCTGTTCCAGCAACCCCTGGTGGAACTGGCCGATCCAGGTGTTGGTATGGCCGATGGTATCCAGCTCCTCGGTGAAGGGCAGATACTGGTACGCTACCTTGCCGGAAACCCGCATCTGGCGTACCGTATGCATGGAGAGCCGTACGGGATAGGTATCAATCACCTTCTGTATATCGGCCCGGTCGACATCGTTAAAGGCGGTATTTGTGAGTTTTTCCAGCTCTTCCGTCGATTTCACCGAGACGAAGCGATTGCCGGGCAGAACCACCTCAAGGATTTCCATGAGCAAAAGGTGTGGCATAACAATACCGCCAACCTCAATTGCCTTGGTACCATCCGCCCGGCCGAGACCTGCCAGCAATTCCTCAAAAAAGGATTGCGGATCGTTATCATGGCCACAGGCCGTCAGCAGCCGTGCCAGCTTTTCGGCTCCAGGCCCTTGCTGTACAATTTCATAAAAAGAACGCTCTAGCAAAGGCCGCTCCGCCAGGTGGTCAAGAAATGCTATGAGCTTCTCCTGGAGATCGGCGAGCTTCACTTCATAGTCGTGCGAATGTTCATAGACTATTTTCATGGTTGTGTCTTCCTGCGCCATTCTTGTTCTCCTAATCATTACTACCTATTACTACCTAGTCATTATTACCTGATCATTACTGCCTAAGCATTATTACCTAAGCATTATTTATCTGAGCATTATTACCTGGGAATTACTATTATAGTAATTCAGTTATTGTTATAGTGCGATAATAATTCATCTCAATTCGGAAAGTCAAAAGATAAATGCGCTTTTTCTATCAAGTCCCTTGACAAAATCACCTGCCATGCCGTAACATACTATTATAGGATATAGATTACTATAATAGTAAATAAATAATCATTGCTTGACTGCCACGGCAAGGTACAGAACCATGCCTGCAGCGACACATCTCTTCTCCCAATGGGTGAGGCAAATGACTGATTCAACAGTGGAGAGTCCACTTTTCTACCAGACAAAATCATATACACCGACGGTTGCCAAAGCCGATGGCATATACATTTGGGACACCACGGGGAAAAAATATATCGACGGAAGCTCCGGTGCCGTGATCTGCAATATCGGCCACAACGATCCCTCCATACTGAAGGCGATCACCACTCAGGCGCAAAGTACATTTTTTTCCTACCGCACCCAGTTCGAAAATGAACCGGCCATCGACCTCGCCAATACGCTGGTAGCACATTCCGCCGATCATCTGGAAAAAATTTTTTATGTCTCGGGGGGATCCGAAGCGGTGGAGTCTGCACTCAAACTGTGCCGCAGCTATTATTATAGCAGAGGCGAAGCCAACCGCTTCATGTTCATCAGCCGATCGCCGTCATATCATGGTTCGACCATGGGAGCGCTTTCCCTGACAAGCTACACCCCGCTGGAACAGCAATACCGCCCGCTGCTCCAATCATTTCCCAAAATCCCGGCACCCTATTGTTACCGCTGCCACTACAAGCAGTGCTATCCGCACTGCGGCGTAGTGTGCGCCCATGAACTGGAAAACACGCTTTTAAAGATAGGCCCGGAAAATGTTGCCGGATTCGTCACTGAACCCATAGGCGGCGCAAGCACCGGTGCCATCGTCCCCCCACCGGCCTATTTCTCTATTATACGAAAAATATGCGACAAGTACGGCATCATGCTGATCTTCGATGAAGTCATGACGGGGTTTGGCCGAACAGGCAAACTGTTCGCCTATGAACATTGGAATGTCAAGGCCGACATCGTTGCCCTCTCCAAGGGGATGGCCTCGGGATATTATCCACTTGGAGCGATAATGACCCGTAACGATATAGTGCAGAGCGTCATGACCTACGGCGGTTTCCCCCATGGCCATACCTATGCCGGCAACCCCATGGCCTGTGCGGTCGGACTGGCCGTTTTCAACCGTATTATAGAAAGCGATTTACCGGCCAATGCCGAAAAGCAGGGAAAACGTCTCAAACAAGGCTTGCAAGCTCTTGCCGAAAAACATACAATTATTGGTGAGGTTCGGGGCAAAGGGCTCCTCACAGCCCTGGAGTTTGTCAAAAACAGAGAAACCAGAGAGGCCCACAGTAGCGCTAAAGGCATAGGGAGTCGTATTACCGCCGAAGCCTTTGCCGAAGGGTTGATCGTCTATCCCAGGCGCCCGATCAACGGCTACGCCGGGGATCATGTTCTCATCGCTCCACCCCTGATTGTCAACGAGCAGCAGATCGATACCATACTGGAGAAACTCGATACCGCCATTAGCAGGGTTATGGACTCCATCGCGGAAAAACACTTCAATTTTAAAATCTGACAAAGGCACTGTGATGCTCGACAAAACCACTACCCTGGCTGCAGCCATTGCCGACATAACCGATGGATCAACCATAATGGTCGGCGGATTTGGTGTTCCGGGTACCCCCTTTTATCTCATTGACGGCCTTCTGCGGCAAGGCAGACAAAACCTTACCCTCATTAAAAACGAAGCCAATGAAGCGGGTATCGGAATATCCAAACTTATTGAGCAGGGCGGGATCGCCAGACTCATCACCTCACATCTGGGGCTCAACGCCACGGTAATCGGCATCATGAACAGCGGTGCGCTCGAAGTCGAATTTTATCCCCAGGGCATTCTGGCCGAAAAAATACGGGCCGGCGGCGCTGGACTCCTTGGGATCATCACCGACATCGGCGTAGAAACCATACTGCGCAACAACAAAGAGGTGGTAAGCGTCAATGGCCTCGCAGGGCTGCTTGAACCAGCCCTGCGCGCCGACATAGCCCTGATCCATGCCGCCCTGGCCGACCGTGCCGGCAATCTGGTCTATGAGAAAAGCAGCCGCAACTTCAACCCCCTCATGGCAACCGCTGCCGATACAGTGATCGCCGAAGCGGAATCCATTGTCGACATTGGTGAAATCCCCCCTGATCAGATACATACTCCCGGCGCCTTTGTGGATCATGTGGTGCATATCGAAGAAATGTCATCAGAATATGGAGTATTAGAACATCATGTGCGATGATCCGAAAACCACAATAGCCAAACGTGCCGCCCGGGAAATCAGCAGCGGCCAGGTCATCAATCTGGGAATCGGCATACCCACGCTGATCCCCCACTACCTTCCCCCTGATATGGGGCTTACCATACACTCGGAAAATGGAATTCTGGGGGCCGGTGGCTACAGTACACGGGCCGGGGCAGACCGCAATCTGATCGATGCCGGAGGCACCTACATAACTACCGTTCCCGGCGCGGCCTTCTGCGATTCGGCCCTCAGTTTCGCCCTGGTACGCGGCGGCAGACTCGACCTCACCTTTCTCGGCGCCCTGGAAGTCGCAGAAAACGGCGACCTTGCCAACTGGATTATCCCCAGCAAATTCGCACCGGGCATCGGCGGTGCCATGGAGCTTGCCCAAAAGGCCAGGCGGCTCATTATCACCACCACCCATACCAGCAAGAACGGATCGCCCAAAATCATGGAACGTTGCTCTCTGCCGCTTACTGCACCCCGTTGTGTCGACTTGATCATCACCGAGCTTGCCGTCATCAGGGTTGGCCGGCAAGGGTTGGTACTGGAAGAGATAGCCAAAGGCACTGATATTGCAACCGTCAAGGAGCTCACCGCGGCGCCTGTGACCATTGCCAAGACACTGAAAACATTCTAACCGGCACGTTTTGTTTTCAGGAAGCAACCCCCAAAAGTACCAGGTGAGTAACTACTTATGGGGAAGCGACGCAATGTAACTACCCCCGGTTTTTGTAACTGCTTGCAGGGTGCCGGAGATTCTCGCGATCAGCCTGGTGAAGCGTATTAGTCATACGTATTGGTCATACATAAGCCAGGTGGTTCGCGGGGAGCCCTGGTGCCCTGTGAGCAGTTACCCAGGTGACTTCGAATACATTGACCACACCATTGCGATGGAGCATGTGATGAACGCCGAAGAACAGAAAATACTCGAAACCGTCGATTCTCTCCGTGACGACATAATCGATTTCACTCTTCGCCTGGTTGCCCAACCCAGCACGCTTGGACAGGAGGAATGCGCCGTGCAGGTGATGGAGGAAGAGCTGCAACGGCTTGGCTTTACTACAACGGCTATCCCCCTTGACAACAAAGCGCTGGCCGAGCATCCGGGCTTTGCCCCGACTCCGTGGCAGACCGGCACGCGTAAAAATATCATAGGTCGCCGGCCGGCCCAGGCGGAAGGGGGCAAAAGCGCCCTGTTCAACGGCCATCTTGATGTGGTGAATGCCGGCAGCCCTGAGTTATGGAGCAATTATCCGTTCTCTCCGCACATCCATGACGGCTGGCTCTATGGCCGCGGCGCCGGTGACATGAAATCCGGGGTTGCCGCCATGACCTACAGCGTCCATGCCCTTGACAAGGCAGGTTTTGGCCTGTGCGCGCCGGTGACAGTCGAGGCGGTAATCGAAGAAGAATGCAGCGGCAACGGTGCGCTTGCCTGCATTGCCGCGGGCTATGAGGCCGAGGCGGTGCTTATTCCGGAACCGTTCGGCCCGACCATTCTCACCGACCAGGTCGGTGTACTGTGGTTTAAAGTCAGCTTGAGCGGCAAACCCACCCATGTGCTCGAAGCCCCGAGCGGCGTCAACGCCATCGAAAAATGCTATCCTCTCTTCACAGCACTGCGCAGCCTTGAAGCCCGGCTCAACGAAACCAACGTGCCCGAAGCCTATAAAGACATGGATCATCCCCTCAACCTCAATATCGGCATGATCGAGGGGGGAGACTGGCCTTCGACGGTGCCATCGGAAGCCTCTTTCCATGCACGGCTTTCCTATTTTCCCGGAACCGACTACACCACGATATGCAATATAATTGAAAGCACCATTACCAAGTGCGCCCAGCAGGACCCCTGGCTGCGGCACAACATGCCCAGAGTCGAATTTTATGGATTTCGCTCCGACGGGCACAGCCTGTCACGCGACCTTCCCGCACTGACAACGCTGGATCAATGCCACATGAGCCTCACCGGCAAGCAGGCGGAATCCTACATATCAACCTGCACCACCGACCTCCGCGCTTTTCACTGGTACACAAACTCCCAGCCGACCTGTTACGGCCCCATAGCCGAAAACATCCACGGCATTGATGAGCGGGTCAATCTGGAAAGCGTGATGCAGGTGGCCAGAACCTATGCTCTCTTCCTGGCGCGCTGGTGCAAACTCTATCAATAGGGAAACCGGATGCACACAATGAACGATGTAGTTATTGCCGATTATCTGCGCACAGCCCAGTCCCGCTCCCGCCCCTCGGATCCTCAGCGCGACGCGTTTTATCAACTGCGTGGTGACGATCTGCTGGCCAGGCTTATCCCCGCCATACTGGAGCGCACAGCCTTGGATTCCGCGCATATCGACGACCTGCTGGTAGGATCAGCGCTGGGCGTGTCGGAACAATGGACTTTCGGTGGACGCAACCAGGTCCTGCTCGCCAATGCCAACACCCGCATTCCCGCCCGGTTCATCGATCAGCAATGTGGCTCGGGCATGGCGGCAATTCAGATCGGTTTTATGGAAATCGCAACCGGCTTTGCCGACACCGTTTTGGCCTGTGGCATGGAACATATGACCAGGGTTCCCATGGGTCCAAGCCTGTTCAAGAGCGGCGTCATGTCCATCAACCCGGCACTGTATGAGGAAGCGGCCTACAGCCACTGGGATATGGAGACCATCATGAACATGGGACTGACCGCGGAAAAGCTTAGCCAAAATGCCGGGATTTCGCGGCACGACATGGACAAATGGGCCGTCAGGTCACATGAACGTGCCACCCGGGCAATACAAACCGGTTTTTTCGCCGGAGAAATCCTGCCCATAACAACAACCGACGCTGATGGTGCAGAAATACAAATAGACACCGACCAGGCCGTCAGGGCGGAGACAAATCTGGAGTCGACGGCAAACCTGAAGGCAGCCTTTCGCCAGGACGGCACAATCACCGCCGGCAATGCCAGCCCGCTCAGCGCAGGAGCTGGAGCCATGCTGTTGATGTCTTGCGCCGCCGCCGAAAAATGTGATATCGAACCATTGGCGTTCATACGCTCCATTGGATTTGTCGGCGTGGATCCCACGATCATGGGGCATGGCCCCGTCCCGGCAAGCCGCATGGCTTTGGAAAAGGCTGGGCTGCAGCCTGGTGATATCGATTTCTGGGAAATCAACGAAGCATTCAGCGTCGTTGCTCTGCACTGCATCAACGAGCTTGGCATTGATCCCGAACGGGTCAACATTCATGGCGGCGGTATTGCCCTTGGCCACCCCCTGGGGGCCACCGGCATTCGGTTGACGGGGACACTCGCCAGGGTACTGCAGCAGCAGAAAGGTCGCTACGGCTGCGCCACGGCGTGCGTGGGAGGCGGCCAGGGTGTTGCCGTTATAGTGGAACGCTGCTCATAATTACGCCGGCACAAAGCACTGGACGGCAAATAATGATACCCGTAAAAGTTGCCGGGAACATGTTTTATCGGCTGTCTTTATTGACACAATTTATTTACTTAACTATAATAGTAATCATTTTCCAACTCCAGGCCGCCCGTGCAGCGGCAGACAACCTTAACCTTGCGACAGGATGACAAAGGGAAAATACTATTTTTCGAAATCGCTCGAAAAAGGGCTGAGCATACTCACCCTTTTTAAAAAGGACACCCCTGTTCTCACCCAGAGCGCCATCGCTTCGACCCTTGGCTTCAACATGACCTCGACATACCGCTACATCAACACACTGGTGGAGATGGGGTATCTTGACAAGGACGCCAGGACCAAGGAAATTCGCCCATCCATCAATTGCCTGCTGATGTGCGTCAACCTGATGCAGGCCACGGACAATTTACGGATGATCAAGGAGGTTGTTGATCAGATTCACAGCAGGCATAACATCAGTATCGATGTTGCCTTTACCGTCAATGACACCCTTGTTCGGATATATCACCGGGAGGCCAAGGAGACACTGACATACAGTCTGCCGGAATTCACCAGGGACTGCCTCCACAATACGGCATTGGGCAAGGCTTTTTTGTCCAGCCTCACCGATGATGAAATACCGCAAAAAATCCAGTCACTGGATCTGGTCAACAAAACCAGTAAAACCATAGTGGATCAGGATGTTCTGCTTCGCCAGATACTGTTGAGTAAAGAAAACGGCTATGCCATGCAGGAAGAGGAATACCTGCAGGGCGTACTGGCAATCGCCGCACCACTTATCGATCCAATCAGCGGCAAAGGGGTCGGGGCTGTTTCCTTTGATTTTTCCGTTTTCGAGCATACTACCGACAGCATCATGAAGGACTATAGCGAGCTGATACGTGACACCGCCGGAAGACTGTCGAAGCTGCTCCTGTCCACAGATACTTAGAGAGGTGGCACAACAGTGAGGTAAGCAACAAGGCACGTTCCACCACGTTATAAACACCCTACAATACGGACTTCTATGAAATCTGACAGCTGGAAACCATGGGCGCTGCTGGCGCCTTCTTTGAGCGCCGTTTTTTTTCTTCTTGTCATCCCGGTATGTTTTATCGTGGTCTACAGCTTCTGGCTGCGCGCCCCCAGCGGCGCCGACATTGCCGCCTTTCAATTCAGTAATTACGCCAAGTTCTTTGAGGATTTCTTTTATCCGGGAATCCTCCTTCGCACCATCCGCATCTCCTTTGAAACCGTTTTTATCTGCGTGGTCATGGGCTACATCCCCGCCTACTTCTTCTATCGCAGCACCACCCGTCATAAACAGGTTTTACTGCTGCTGATAATGCTGCCCTTCTGGATCAGCTTTATCATCCGCACCATGAGCTGGATCAATATCATGGGCGATTCCGGACTTATCAACCACTTCCTCCTCAAGATCGGCCTGATAGACACCCCGATCTCCATGCTGTATAACGAATTCACGGTACTCATGGGGCTGATCATGTATCTGCTGCCCTTCATGGTGCTCAATATCTATGTCAGCCTCGAAGGCATAGACAAAAGCCTCCTCGAGGCGGCGCGCTGCATGGGCTGTACGGAATGGCAGGCCTTCCGTGAAGTCACCCTGCCCCTCAGCCTGCCGGGAGTCAGCGCCGGCTGCCTGCTGGTCTTCGTGCTCACCGCCGGCACCTACCTGCCCCCCATGATTCTGGGCGGGCCCGGCAACGACATGATCGCCAACCTCATCTTCAAACGGGTCATCGGCACGCTGGACTGGCCCTTCGGCTCCGCCATCAGCGTACTATTACTGGGGTTGCTGCTCACCATCGTCTGGACCTACAACCGCTACCTGGGTATTAACCAAATATTTAAAAGCTTTCAGGGGAATTAACCATGCGAAAGTTTTCCATAGGCTGGTCACTCATCAAGTTCTATACCTTCCTCGTCTATGTTTTTATGTTTGTTCCCATAGTCGTGGTTGTCGTGCTGGCATTCAACCCCCAACAGTTCGGCATCTTTCCCATGGAAGGGGTCAGCCTGCGCTGGTTTATTAAACTGGCGCAGAATGAATCCATCATCGATGCCTTCAAAAACTCTCTCATCCTTGGCTCCATGACCGCGGTGATCTCCACCACCATCGGCATTCTGGCGGCTCTTGCCTTTATTCGCTTTGATTTCCCCTATAAAAACACCATCAACACCCTGCTGCTCTCCCCCATCATGATCCCCGAGGTGGTGCTTGGCGTTGCCCTGCTGCTTTTTCTCCGCTTTCTCCAGCAGCCCAAGAGTTTCGCCCTGCTCCTCATGGGCCATGTGGTGTTGACCCTGCCCTTTGTCCTACTGATTGTCCAGGCCCGGCTTGTGGGAATCAAAAAGGAATATGAAGAGGCGGCCAAAACCCTTGGCGCCAATGC
>Ga0136557_1000564_pt1 | contig 27492 bp, 20 predicted proteins | sample AntRauTorckE6832_FD_104796 | JGI IMG/M metagenome (GOLD analysis project Ga0136557, IMG submission 104796) | Saline lake microbial communities from Rauer Islands, Antarctica - Metagenome Torckler E6 #832 | ecosystem: Environmental > Aquatic > Non-marine Saline and Alkaline > Saline | place...
ACCAACAGGCTGGTTTCCAAATGAAAATTTATCAGCATTAGTTGGGCCAATGATTATGAACATGCTTCCATTGTTAATAGGCTATACTGGTGGTAAATTAGTCTATGGTCAACGGGGTGGTGTGTTAGGCGCAATCGCAACCATGGGAATTATTGTTGGAGCAGATATACCAATGTTTATTGGCGCCATGATTATGGGACCACTTGGCGGTTATACCATAAAAAAAGTAGATGAATTATTAGAAGGGAAAATAAAGACAGGTTTTGAAATGTTAGTGAATAACTTTTCAGCCGGTATCCTTGGTATGCTATTGGCTCTATTAGCATATTTAGCTATTGGGCCAGTAGTATTAGCCATTAATGGGGTACTTGAAAATGCTGTGAATGCTGTTGTAACAGCTGGACTATTACCCCTTGCATCAGTATTTATAGAACCAGGAAAAATTTTATTTTTAAATAATGCAATGAATCATGGTGTTCTTGGGCCCTTAGGCATTCAAGAATCAAAAGCACTAGGTCAATCAATCTTTTTTCTATTAGAAACAAATCCAGGACCAGGCTTAGGAATCTTATTAGCTTACTGGATGTTTGCTAAAGGTATGGCAAAACAATCATCACCAGGTGCAATCATTATTCACTTCTTTGGTGGGATCCATGAAATTTATTTCCCATATGTATTAATGAATCCTATTTTAGTCTTAGCCGTAATCGCCGGTGGTGCCAGTGGTGTCTTTACCTTTAGTTTATTAGGTGCAGGACTTGTAGCAACACCATCACCAGGAAGTATTTTTGCACTGATGGCAATGACACCAAAGGGTGGATTTATACCAGTAATCGCTGGTGTAGCGATTTCAACAGCAGTATCCTTTGTTGTAGCAGCATTCTTTATTAAGAAGAATCCAGGAGATGAAAAGTTAGAAGCAGCACAAAGTAAGGTAAAAACAATGAAAAATAAGAGTAAAGGTCAAGAGGAAACCAAAAAAGTAATAAAGAGCAAATCTGAAGTGAATAAAGTAATCTTTGCATGTGATGCCGGTATGGGTTCAAGTGCAATGGGGGCATCCTCACTAAAGAATAAGTTTAAAAAAGCAGGTTTAGATATTTATGTAACAAATAAAGCAATTAATGAAATACCTGGGGATGCAGATATAGTTGTTACCCATGAATCATTAGGGGAACGGGCAAGAAAACAAGCACCAAATGCTGAAATTGTACTTATTAGAGATTTTATTAATTCTGATAAGATTAATGCATTAGTTTCTCGATTAACTGAAGGTATCGAGCTTGAAGTGGATACAATCTTAAGTGAAAGAAACATATTGTTAGGATTGACACCTGATACGAAGGAAGAAGCAATTAAAAAAGCAGGGAATTTACTTTATAAAAATGGATATATTACTGAAAAGTATATTGAAGGTATGATACAAAGAGATGAAGTTGCAACAACATATATTGGCAATGGTGTAGCCATTCCTCACGGTGTAAATGAAGTGAAGAATGAAATTGTGAAAACAGGTATTGTATTTCTTCAATATCCAGATGGTATTGATTATGGTGATGGAAACCAAGCGCATTTAGTGATTGGGATTGCTGGTAAAGGAGATGAGCATTTAGAAATAATCTCTAATCTTGCTATTTCCTTAGAGGATGAGGCAACAGTTGAAAAACTTATTCGAACTGAAGATAAAGGGTTTATTATTGATCTATTGAATAAATAGAAAGGAGAAGATTATGATCATAACAGTTACATTAAACCCTGCCATTGATCAAACCGTTTATATTGACAATTTTCAAGTAAATGAAGTGAATCGTATTAAAAGTATTCGAAAAGATATTGGTGGTAAAGGTATAAATGTCTCGCAAAATCTTAATAATTTGAAAAAAGATAATCTTTGTTTAAGTATTTTAGGTGGTTTAAATGGTCGATTTATTAAAGATGAATTAGTCAATCAAAATTTTAATTTTAAAATATTTGAAGTAGAAGATGAAGTGCGTGTGAACTTAAAAGTGGTAGATTTAGAGAAAAATACTTTTACAGATATTAATGAACCAGGGTTTGAATTATCAAAAGAAATGACACAAGATATCATTCATTCCATTGTGAATTTATCAAAACCTGATGATATTTTAATATTATCTGGTAGTGTACCGAAAGGTTTTGAATCAAATGTTTATAAACGAATAATAGAAAGTGTTCAATGTAAAACAATACTGGATACATCAGGTGATTTGTTTGTTGAAGGTATTAAAGCTAAGCCTTATTTAATTAAACCAAATATAGATGAATTAGAAGAACTTTTAGAGATTGGAAATATCAGAAGTGAAAATGAAATCATTGCGTCAGCTAAGCAATTAATTAATAATGGTGTTCAAGTAGTCGTGGTTTCTTTAGGTGCAGAGGGTTCTATATATGTAACAAAAAATAAAACAGTTAAAATTAAAGGCAAGAAAGTAGAAGTAAAAAGTACAGTTGGTGCTGGGGATTCAATGGTTGCCGCTTTAGCGCTGGCCTTAGATGAAAACTATAGCCTTGAAAAAATGGCGAAGTTTGCTTCAGCTGTATCAACAGCTTCAATTATGTCAGAAGGCTCACAACCGGGAGACATAAAAGTGATAGAAGAATTAATAAATAATGGAGGTTAAGATGGAGACGAAAGCAGTATTAATGTATGGAAAAAATGATGTTCGAGTAGAATCCTTTGAATTGCCAGAAATCAAAGAAGATGAAATTTTGGCAAGGGTTGTTTCAAATAGCATTTGTATGTCAACTTATAAAGCGGTGATTCAAGGAACAGATCATAAAAGGGTACCAGAGGATGTGAACGAAAATCCAATTATTACTGGTCATGAGTTTTCCGGTGAGATTGTTAAAGTGGGTAAGAAATGGTCAGATCAATTTAAATCTGGAGATAAGTATGCTATTCAACCGGCTTTGAATTATAACGGCAGTCCATATTCACCAGGGTATTCTTATCCTTATTTTGGAGGCAATGCGACATATATTGTTATTCCAAATGAAGTAATGGAATTAGGATGTTTGTTAAAGTATGATGGTGAAGGATATTTTGAAGCCTCATTAGCAGAACCAATGTCTTGTATTATTGGTGCTTTTCACGCCAATTATCATACGCGTTTCGCTGAATACGTACATGATATGGATATTAAAGAAGGAGGTAGTCTAGCGTTATTAGGCGCAGCAGGCCCCATGGGATTAGGTGCGATTGATTATGCCATTAATCGAGAACGAAAACCAGAATTATTAGTTGTGACAGATTTAGATGAAGGTAGATTATCTAGAGCAGAGAAAATATTAAATGTTGAAGTAGCAAAAGAACAAGGTGTTAAATTAGTTTATTTTAATCCATCTAAAATGAAAAACTCTGTAGAAGAAATGAAAGCTTTAAATGGTGGGAAAGGCTTTGATGATGTATTTGCTTTTACCCCAGTAAAACCTTTAATTGAACAAGCGGATCAACTACTTGGAAAAGATGGCTGTTTAAATTTCTTTGCAGGTCCTGTTGATCAAGAATTTAGTGCATCATTGAATTTCTATAATGTTCATTACATGCAAACGCATATTGTCGGTACAAGTGGTGGCTCAACTGAGGACATGAAAGAATCTTTAGAAATGACGAAGGATAACCTGATTAATCCAGCAGTAATGATTACACATATTGGTGGCCTTGAAGCAGCAAAAGAAGCAAACTTATATCTGCCAAAGCTTGGTGGCGGGAAAAAATTAATTTATCCAGAAATCAAAATGCCTTTAACGGATATTACTTTGATTGGCAAAGAAAACAGTGCTAATAAGTATGAGAAAAAATTAGGTGAAATCATTGATTCATATAATGGATTGTGGTCAAATGAAGCAGAAGCTTACCTGTTAGATAATGCAAAACATTTTTAGGAGGAAACTATGAAAAAAATTAATATAATTTTAGAGACAACTGGCGGATTACATGCAAGACCTGCAAGTTTGCTTGTCAATCTTGTTAAAACTTACGATTCAGATGTAATGATTAAAAAAGATTCAACTGATAGTTTGTATAATGCTAGAAGTATGATGAGCATTTTAAGTATGGGTGCAGGCAATGGTACAAGTCTAGAGTTCCAAATTACTGGAAGTGATGAAAACGAACTAGAAGGAAAACTTAAGGAACTACTTCAAAAGGAGTTTAGTGCATAACCCCCAATACCAATTGATTTACAGAAAAAAACGGCTTTAATAAGAGTCGTTTTTTTTGTAAGGCTATTATATGGGATACTTATTGTTTGAATGACTTTTAACGAGATGTTTTTTTGCCTTTATAAGTGATACTGAATTCTAAGGAATCAAAGTCATCCGGTAATATGGAATTTATTTCAATAAATTGATCATTAAAGGAAACCCCTGCAAAGTCTAAAACAAACACTTTCCATAAGGAACCAGCGTCGGCTGTATGGATGTCACCTATGAAAGCTTCCCCAACAAAGGCTTCCTTTGCATTGAATAAATCAACTGTGCTTGATTTGTAAAAGTGTTTTAATACATCTGGTGTAATATCTTCTAGTTGAAAGAAACCATCAAACTGTTCAATCAGTAACCTATCTTCTTTAGGTTTGTTAATGAAAAGTTCACTAATAGTCTTTTCTTGTGTCTTCAAAAATAGTACTGTTACTAATTCAATAATTGCTTCCGCTATTAATTTTTTGATTCGGATTAAATATTATTTCATATATTTGCCAAGCATTTTTTGTAAAAAAGTGTGTATTTTCATTTAATTGTTTCATAGTTCATCGCCTTAAGTGGTCCGCTTATATTATTTTATACTTTAGAAGAATATAATTGTATGTCATTTGTACTAAAATGTGCCTGAGTCTTTTGTTAATAAGGTTAACATAAAGATTGTATAATTATAAAAATATAAAAACGCTTTAATACTTCTTATTTTTTTAGTATAATGTAAGGTAGATGTAGATTTAAATATTTGGAATTATTAGAGAGTTATAGAGAAGGAGTAATCATGAAATTAAAAATGCGGGGAAAATTAATTCTTGTTTTCGTTTTGGTTATTGTATTACCTGTAGTTACATTAGGATATATGGGTTATAAGATATCTTCTGATGAACTTTACAATCAATATACTGAAAGTTCACTAGAATATGTTAAAGCTACACAGGATTTTATGAACGCTACATTCGAAAAATATGAGTACGCTATAAGAGATATGCAATCGGAAAAATCTCTTCTAGGACAGAACAATTTTTTTATACAGCAATATTTAGATCAAAAGATTAAAGAGTTACCAGAAACAAAAAATGTTTATTATGGTACAAAAAGAGGTGCAATGATTATTGCCCCGGCTGTTGAATTACCCGGAGATTATGATCCAAGAACTAGACCATGGTATACAAAAGCTATTGATTCTGATGAAGTAATTTATACAGAGCCATATATTGATGCGACTTCTGGAGAAATTGTTATCTCATTAGCTAAAAAAATCGAAGTCGATGGTGAATTATATGGTGTAGTTGCATTGGACTTAACGCTTGATACCATTCAAGCCAGCCTTAATTCAAAGAAAGTTGGAGAAGATGGTTATCTGTTTTTAACAGATAAAAATGGTTTAACGCTTTCTCATCCAATTGATGAATTGTTAGGACAAACAATTGGGAAAGATGTAGATGCGGGTGAATTAAGTAATATAATCTCAAACGGTGAGGAAGGAACTTATAGTTATTCCTTTGATGGTGCAGATAAAGTGGCATCAATTGTTACCTTTGATAAAACTGGATGGGTACTTGGTGCAAGTTTTGAAGAAACTGAAATAACAGATAGTACAAATAAAGTTTTAAACATGACGATGATTATTGCTATTATTGCTATTATTATTGGTTCTCTTGTTGCTTATTTATATTCAGGTGCAGTAGTAAAACCAATTAAAGAATTACAGGAAAAAATGAGTAAATTAGCGACAGGTGATTTAACAGTTAAGGTAGATGAATCAAAAGCTAGAGATGAAATCAAGAGTGTTATGATTGGTTTTAACCAAATGGTTAATAGTGTTGGAGAATTGATTAAAAACTTACAGAAATCTTCAGGCACTTTAATTGAATCATCTCAAGTATTAAATGAATCATCCATGGAAAACAAAGAAATCGGTGAAGGCGTAGCCCAGGCCATTGGAGAAATTGCTAAAGGTTCTACTGAACAGGCCCATGACGTTGAATCTGCAGTAGAAATTTTAAGAAATTTTGGAGAAGAAATTGAGAGCTTAATGAACCAAAGTGAAGTAATGACTAAGAATACAGAAAATATTTTAAGTATTAATCAAAACAGTAAAAAATCTTTGGTGAACTTAGTGGATGTAAATAAAGATGTTAACGCATCAGTTAATGAAATAGGCACAGTCGTTGAAGAATTAAACAAGAATGCTTCAAAAGTAGATGATATTACTGCTACGATTTCTCAAATAGCAGAACAGACAAACTTATTAGCATTGAATGCTTCAATTGAAGCTGCTAGAGCTGGTGAACACGGTAGAGGCTTTGCTGTGGTAGCAGATGAGATAAGAAAACTAGCAGAAGAAACTTCTGAATCAACTAAGAATATTGAAGAAATCATGGCTGAAATTAAAGGTAGAAGTATGCAAGCCACAGGAGATATGCAAAAAGTAAGAGAAAATTCTAAAGAGCAGGAATCTTCTGTTATGAATGTTGAAAAGGCCTTTGATGAAATATACAATTTAATTAATTCTGTTATTTCCCAAATTGAAGGTGTCGCAAATGGCATCGATGCAATCAATAGTGGTAAGAATGAGGTAATAGAGTCAATGGAAAACATATCTGCTATTTCTGAAGAAACAGCAGCTGCTACAGAAGAAGTGAATGCTTCAATAGACCAACAAGCAGATGGTATAGAACAATTAGCTAAATTAGCAAATGAACTGAACAATATTGCTAAGATGTTAAAAGAAGATGCTTCTAAATTTGATATTTAATTAGATAGTAAAAAGACTAATGATTTTATAAAATCATTAGTCTTTTTTTCTTTGTTTATTTTCATACATTCGTTGGTCAGCTACGTATAGTAAATCATCAACACTATCTTTATAAGTTGCTACACCACAACTAATAGTGACGTTAATATTTCCAGGAAATGAGTAATTAGAAATATAGTCTTGAAGTTTTTCGGAAAGGATTTTACCGATTTCAAATTCTGCATTTGAAAACAAAACAATAAATTCATCACCACCCCATCTAAAAAGCCAATCATTATTTCTTATGTTACCATTGATAATATTTGAAACACTTTTAAGTATACGATCACCTGCAAGATGACCATATTGGTCATTTATTTTTTTGAAATCATCTAGATCAAATATTACTATGGAAAAAGGTATATTGTATCTTTCAAATCTGCTAACTTCTTGATTAATTACATGATAAAACTTCCGTCTATTATAAGCTTTAGTTAAATTATCTGTGAAAACCAATTTGCTAATACGTTCTTCTTTTTCCTTTCGGTCAGATATATCTCGATAAACTGCATAAGCACCAAAACTATTGTTGTTTAAAATGATTGGGTAAGCTAGAATTTCAACAGGCTTTTTAGTACCTGATTTACTAACCCGTATAGCATCTACGTTAATACTGCTTCTGTTAAAAATAACATTATCAGAAAGTTTCTTTGCGTTTTTTTGGTCTTCTTCCGGGATTATAAATCGATCAATATCTTTACCCTTAACCTCTTCTAAATCATATTCGAAATATTCTTCAAATTTTTTATTGATATTGATTATTTCATTCGTCTGATTCAATAGTGCAATGGCATCAGGGGATTTGTCAAAAAGTTGTTTAAAATAAGCATGTTGTTTTTCAAGTTCATTGATAATATCTATTTCATCTCGTATATCTTTATACATAGCAAACATTCCGACAACTTCATTATTAACAATTACAGGATTACCTACAGCTTCTACTGCTATTGATTCGCCGTATTTATCCGTACGAATAGTTTTAGCTTTTAATCGTTTGTTGCTATTAATTGTTTGTTTAAAGTAAGTGATTTCTTCTTTTTTGTCTTCGGGTACAATTAAGTCATTAATATTTTTGCCAATGGCTTCTTTAGATGTATATTTAAATACTTCTTCGAACATTTCATTAATATCTAAAATAAACTCGTTTTTATCCAGAATAGCCATTGGAAATAATGACCGGTTAAATAATTGGTCTAAGAATTCATCTTTTCTTTCAATTAATTCTTGGGATTTTTTCTCTTTTGTAATGTTTTTATAAACTATATAATGACCACTAATACAATGATCAATTGTTATTGGATAGCTTATAATTTGGACATTTAATTGTATCTTAGATTTTGTTAGTCTGATATCTTCCATATCTATAATTTCAGAATTATTTAATTTTCTAAAAATTTTTCTAACTTTGGGTATTTCATTTTCAGGAACAATTAATTCGTCAATATCTTTTCCTATAACTTCTTCTTGTTTATAGTTAAAAATTTTTTCAAAAGATGGATTAACCCGGACAATTTTATTTTCATTATCAATTAGGCAAATCCCATCCGGTGAATTGTTGAACATTTTATTATTATGTTCTTCTAATAAGATTAATTCATTATATAAATGATCGTTGTATATTGGATTAAATTGTATAAAAGCTATCGATTCTTCAGGGCTAATAATTTTTAGTGAAATTTCATATTTTAAACGTTCATTTGGATTAACGATGAAAGTTTGATAAATATTCTTTCGTTGAAGATCTTTTAACTCGTGAATAATACTATTCAATCGATGAGATATTCTTAATTTTTCTGTATCAGAAAATCCAAAAATAAAAAGTGCTTTATTATTTGCATGAAAGATTTCATTTTCTTTAAGAATGATTATTGGATTTTGTATTTCGTTAATAATTGACTTATAAAATTCAACTTTCATAAGAGCCCCCCCATTTTATTGAAAAGTTATAGTTCTCTTTCAATTGTATTACAATTTGTTAATATATGCAATTAAATTGTATTACTGAAAACAATTGATATAATATTTAGAACAATGATATAATCTTAATCAAGTTGATAGTAAGTCTATCATAATTGTGAAGAAAGCGGTAAACCTTGAAGAGGCTAGAACCAATCAAAAAAAGAACAATCTTTGCATATGGTATGGGCAGTCTGGGCAACAATATTATTTATGCATTTATTTCAACATATTTACTTGTTTTTTATACGGAAACTGTTGGGGAAAGTTTAAGTTTTATCTCCTATTTGTCCATTTATTATGGAAGATGCTACGATTTTACGTTTTTTAAATTCAGCTCTAGCAGTACATTCAAAAATAATCTATGCATGTATTACGTACATATTATTGGGTATATTTTTCACTGGATACATTTCAGTAGTACCGCTATTCATTTATTTCAAGAAGACATATGAACCATCAAGTTTTGTTAATGATTTAGATGTATTTGTTTTAAGGGAATAAAATCAGAAAATGATTTGGGACCATAGAAGAACTTTATTATTTCTAAATTTAATTTTTGGAGGATTAATTTTCACTTCTGATTATATTAGTTACTATAATGAAGAACAAATGAAACTCTATCAGTGTACCTTTAAATTAAGAGAGAGTAGAATTATATTGGAATTGGTCATTTAATCTATGTTGAAGATTCTACAAAAAATATAGATTACTTGTTTATAATTAATATAAGTGATCAAAAATGTTCGATTGAATTGGAAAATAATTGGCAGCAAACCTTTGTTATTAATCGCAAGAAAGTGAGGACCTACGAGAGTTTTCATATAGAAAAATAAAAAAATAAAAAATACTTGAAACCGCTCCCAGTTTGTGGTAATATTATTTTAAGTCAAGGAGAAGTGAAGACATGGCAAACATATACGATATTGCAGAAGCGGCAAATGTATCTAAAAGTACAGTATCCAGGGTTATTAATGATAAACCTGGTGTTTCAGATTCGAAGCGGGAAAAGGTTTTGATGGTCATTAAAGAGTTAAATTATAAACCGAATTCAGCAGCAAGAAAATTGGGTTTAAAAAGAACGAATACGATAGGGGTTCTCGTTAATGATTTATCCGATGTATTCTATTCAGAATATGTTCGAAAAATAGATAAAATATTTACGAATCAATTGCACTATGGTGCATTGTATTGTACAACCAATAAGCATACGCCACAAAAAGTAAATTATTTAGAACAACTCAATAAAACTGTTGATGGTTATATATTTTTAGGAGAAGAAGTAATTTCCAAGGATGAACTAAACATATTACATAATGATGGTGAAAAGTTTGTAGGTATTGGTACAAATCTAACCTGTGAAGGTGGGATGATGATCGATATTAATAACTTTGAAGCTTCCTATACCATTGTGGAGTACTTAATCAAATTAGGCCATAAAAATATTATGTATGTAACTTCAAAGTCTAAAAGAATTGAGTTTTCAGAAAGATTTATGGGTTACCAACAAGCATTAATAGATTATAACCTGCCATCTCAAGAATATTTTTCAATTGGCTTTACTCAAGCGGACGCAACGAATGTAGCTAAAGAAGTAAGTCAATCAGCAATTAAAAACAATATCACTGCAATTGTTTGTTTTAACGATATTGCTTCAATCGGGCTAATTGATGGTTTAATTGATCTTGATTTTAATGTACCAGAAGATTTCTCTGTCGTTGGATTTGATGATTTTCAAGGCAGTTTTCAAACCAAAAATGAAGTTCCTAGAATAACAACGATGCAGCAACCCAATGATGAAATGGCATCTTATGGTGTAAATGGACTTTACAACATGATTATAAATAATGATAAAGGGAAATCTAAAATATTTGAATGTAAGTTAATTATTGGCGGTTCAACAAAAAGAAACAACTAAGTTGTTTTTTTGAAATAATTGGGACCGCTCCCAAAAGAATATAACAGCATTTTGCTGTTTAAACCTTGGATAAAATGTCCAAGAGAAATATAATGTTATTAAGTATTAATAGGAGGGGACTATGAAAAAAGTTTTAAGTTTTATGTTAGTGTTTGTGTTATTATTCTCTGTTGTCGGATGTAGCAATACTGAAACATCTGAAGGTACAGAAGAGGAAAACGCTTCTGAAGAGGTTACAGAAGAAGTTAAAGTACAAGAAGCAGCACCAAATGAAGGTGACACATTAGTTGTATGGACATTTACTGATGAGTTAAAGGATATTATTGAAGACTATTATGTTGCAAATAATGATCTTGATTATGAAGTAGATGTAGTAGTTGTACCAAATGAAAATTATCAAGCAAAGCTTGACCCAGCGTTAGGTTCAGGAAAATCAGCACCAGATGTATTTGCTGTTGAAGCAGGATATGCGAAAAAATATGTTGATTCAGAGTTTACTAAAGATTTAACTGAAATCGGAATTAACCCTGATGAAATCGATACAATGGAATATGTAATGGAAGTTGCAACATCACCTGAAGGTGAGCTAAAAGGATTAAGTTGGCAAGCAACACCAGGTGCTTACTTCTATAGAAGAAGTTTAGCGCAAGAGTATTTAGGGGTTAGTGAACCAGAAGAAGTACAAGCTTTAATTTCTGATTTTGATAAGTTCTATGAAACAGGCAAAATAATAAAAGAAAAATCAAATGGAGAGACTAAAATCGTTAGTAGTTTAGGAGATTTTACAAGAGTATTTTTATCAGCAAGAGAAGATGCTTGGGTTGAAGATGGTAAGTTCATTATTGATCCAAAGGTTGAAGAACTAATGGAAATCGGTAAGAAATTTAATCAAGATGAATTAACACAAGATGCACAACAATGGACAGAAACATGGTTCTCAGGTATGTCAAGTGATAGTACTTTCGGTTACTTCTTACCAACATGGGGATTACACTTTGTTCTAAAGCCTAATTCAGAAAATGCTGATACAGGAGAAACAACTTTCGGTGACTGGGGAATGGTTCAAGGACCATCACCATACTTCTGGGGCGGTACTTGGTTAACTGTAAGAGAAGGTACTGAAATGGAACAAGCAGCATATGATTTAATTCACTATTTAACAATGGATGAAGAATTCTTAACACAATATGCTAAAGACAGTGGAGACTTATTATCTAATACTGTAGTTGTAAATGAAATCAAAGATGATTTTTCAGAACCATTCTTAGATGGTCAAAACCATTATGCATTATTTGCAGAGATGGCAAAACATATTGATGCTTCAACTATGACTGGTAGTGACTTAGATATTGAAGATTTATTTGAAGAGCAATTAGTTGCTTATACAAAAGGAGAAAAGAGTAAAGAAGAAGCTTTAGAAGATTTTAGATCTAACGTGAAAAACTCTTTCCCAAATTTAGAACAATAAAGATTAACTTATTGAAGGAAATCTTTTAAGATTTCCTTCAATTATAATTATATTTTTAAAGAGAGGATATGATGGAATTATTATCGAGATTTAAAAATAAAAACAAAAATAAAAATGTGAGTAGTGGTGGCATTGCTGACTATGGGAAATATGGGCAGATGTTTGTTGCACCATTTATTGTTGCTTTTTTACTTTTTCAATTATACCCAATTGTCTATACAGTTACTTTAAGTTTTACTGATTTAGCTGGGTGGGAAACTGAATTAAATTTTGTTGGTTTTAAAAATTACATAAATATACTACAAAACGAACATTTTATTAGAGCATTTAAGAATACATGGTTAATCTGGACGATTAACTTTATTCCTCAGTTAGGTATATCATTAATGCTAGCTAAATGGTTTACTGATAATTCTAATAGATTACGAGGAGAAGGTATTTTTAAAGCGGTTTTCTACTTACCAAATATTATTACAGCAGCATCTTTAGCAATACTATTTAGAACATTATTTGGATACCCAGTTGGTCCAGTGAATCAATTATTACTATATTTTGATGTAATCCAAGAACCATTTGAATTTTTCCGAAGCAAGACTGGAACACGATTGATTGTAGCATTTGTTCAATTTTGGAGATGGTATGGTTCAACATTCATTATACTTTGTGCTGGAATCATGGGTATTAATCCTTCACTTTTTGAAGCAGCTAAAATTGACGGCGCTTCAGATTGGAAGATTTTTACAAATATTACATTACCATTATTGAAACCTATAACTTTGTATATACTCATCACTTCCCTTGTCGGTGGCATGCAGATGTTCGATATTCCTTATCTACTGACTGATGGATTTGGAGCACCTGATAATGCAATTACAACGAGTATGGTTTATATATATAATCAAGCATTTACAGGCAATAGAAACTTTTATATGTCGGCGACAGCATCCGTTGTTATACTTTTAGTTATTATGGCAATCAGTGGTGTTATTTACAAAGTAATGAATAGAAGTAAATCAAAGGTGGGGAGATAAATGAATAAAAAGAAAAAGTTAAGTAAAATTCCAAAATATATTTTTAGCGTCTTTTTATTTATTCTAAGTGTTATACCCTTTTGGATTCTAGCAGTTAATGCAACAAGATCAAGCACACAAATACAACAAGGGTTTTCAATGATACCGAGTGATTTTTTGGCAGTGAACTTTAAAATATTAACTGGACAAGGCTTTAGTTTTATGCAAGGTTTTAGCAACAGTTTATTGATTTCTACTGCTACAACATTCATGGTACTTTATTTTTCAGCATTAACAGCTTATGGTTTAATTATTTATGAATTTAAAGGTAAAAAATTAATTTATGCAGTTATTGCATTTGTTTTAATGATTCCGGCACAACTAAGCCTTATTGGTTTTTATCGTATGATGCTTAATGTTGGTTTAACGGATAGTTTTATACCACTAATTATTCCAGGTATGGCATCTCCAGTAACGGTTTTCTTTCTAAGACAATATTTAATGTCAAGTTTTCCTGTAGAACTTGTTCAAGCCGCTCGAATTGATGGGGCAAGCGAGATAGGAATTTTCCATAAAATTGCGTTACCATTAATGAAACCAGGTCTAGCAACAATGGGAATTTTTACCTTTGTTGCCTCATGGAATAATTTAATTATGCCTTTAATGCTCATTAATACTGAGAGCAAATATACACTTCCAATGATGGTTCAATTACTAAAAGCAGATATTTATCAAACAGAGTATGGTAGCATCTATCTAGGTATTGCTATGAGTATATTGCCACTTTTCTTAGTATATCTTGTTTTTTCTAAGTTTATAATAGCAGGTGTTGCTCTTGGTGGCGTTAAAGAATAAATAAAGGAGTTTGTATAGAAATGGAATTTAATAAAGAATTTAAATGGGGGGCTGCAACAGCCTCCTATCAAATAGAAGGCGCTTATGACCAGGATGGTCGAGGGTTATCCATATGGGATACCTTTAGTCATAAAAAAGGAAATGTATTAAATAATGATACAGGCGATGAAGCTTGTGATCATTATAATCGGTTAGAAGAAGATGTTAAGTTAATGAAAACAATTGGCCTTGAAACCTATCGTTTTTCTATTGCTTGGCCAAGAATTTTTCCTGAAGGTACTGGAGAAGTCAATGAAAAAGGTCTAGAATTTTACGGTAGATTAATCGATTTATTATTAGAGGCAGGCATAGAACCTTCTATTACCTTATACCATTGGGATTTACCCCAGGTTTTGCAAGATGAAGGCGGATGGGAAAATAAAAAAACTGTTCAAGCTTTTGTTAATTATGCTGAAGTAATTTTTAATGCTTTTGGCGAAAAAGTAAATACTTGGATTACTCATAATGAGCCCTTTGTTGTGGCATTTCATGGTAATTCTAGTGGCGACCATGCACCAGGCATAAGGAATCATGAAGTGGCACTTAGAGTAGCCCATAACTTACTTGTCTCTCATGGTTTAGTTGTTAGAAAGTTTAGAGAAATGAAGATTTCAGGTAACATTGGGTTAACTTTAAACCTTACCTCAGGTTATCCTGTTACAGATAAAAAAGAAGATATAGAAGCCGCAAAACTTTATGAAGCATACTTTAATGGATGGTTTCTTGATCCCGTTTTTAAGGGGAAATATCCAGAAAGCTTGGTTAAAATTTATGAAGAAAGATATGAAAATATAGATTATTTAAATGAAAATATGGAAATTATTATGGAACCAATTGATTTCTTAGGTGTTAATTACTATTCAAGAGGTTTGGTTAAAAAAGACGAAACTTCTGATTTCTTTGGGATTAAAACAATCAAACCTGATGCAAGCACTTATACTGCGATGAACTGGGAAATTTATCCTGACGGCCTATATGATTTACTTGTAAATATTTCTGAAAATTATACAAAATTACCTTTATATATTACTGAAAATGGTGCAGCTTTTAATGATGAAGTTGAAGCCGGTGAAGTAAATGATCAGGATAGGATTGACTATCTAAAAGGTCATTTTAAAGCAGCTTATGAAGCAATTGAAGACGGTGTGAATTTACAGAGATATTATGTATGGTCTTTGATGGATAATTTTGAATGGGCTTTCGGTTACTCAAAGAGATTTGGAATAATCTATGTAGATTATACGACAAAAGAGCGAATTTTAAAGAAAAGTGCCCATTGGTATAAAAAAGTTATTAAAAATAATGGTCTTAATCTATAGAAAATAGGAGGATAAAAATGCATCAGAATGGTTGGAAATTTGTTGATAAAAAAGGGACATTTGTTCTTGAAAATCCAACAATGAGTAATTACTTATATTTCCCCTTGGTAAACGAAGCAGGTATGATGTCTTCTATAACACCAACATTACATGGGGATATTAATACAAGTCAGAATTCCTTTGTAACGGAACCTGTCTCTGCAATTGATTTACACAATAATAAAGCCTCAAGAAATTTTTGGTTACTAATCGATAATCAAGAAGTATGGTCTGCAACTGGGTATTCTTCTAAACAAGAAACCGAAAAGTTTAATGATGTAGAAACAAGCAAATTAGAAGCGAGTATGCTTTACCATCAAATGACAAGAGAAAATAAAGACATAGGTATTCGCTCGGAAATCACTAATTTTGTTCCAGTATCAGATGATCAAGTTGAATTAATGCAAGTGACAATTAGAAACACAGGAAAAAATATAAAAGATATTAAGGCCACGTCTGCTATTCCCCTTTATGGAAGATCGGCAGATAATTTAAGAGACCATAGACATGTGACATCACTTTTGAATGTGATTATGACTTTAAAAGATGGTATAGATTTAACACCAACTTTATCCTTTGATGAACGTGGTCACCGAATCAATGACAGGTCATATAAAGTGGTTGGAAGATGTGATGAAGGGAAAAGTCCAGTTGGATTTTACCCAGTTTATGAAGATTTCATTGGTGAAGGTGGTTCTTTAACCTGGCCGAAAGCAATTGTAAATGATGAAGATCCTACTGAAGCTGGAAAAATAATAGAGGGATACGAAGCGATTGGCGCTTTAAAATTTGAAGCCTTTACATTAGCTCCAGGGGCTGAAAAAACATTTGTTTTAGCAATTGTTACATCAAATCAATTAGAAGAAAAGAATTTTACTGACCAATACTGTAGTGTAGAAGCCTTTAACAAATACTTAGATGAAAATAAAAAGTACTGGCAAAATTTGATTAATAAAGTCCAGTTCAATTCTAATGATAATAATTTTGATCAATGGATGAAATGGGTGACCATTCAACCAACCTTGAGAAGACTATTTGGGAACTCTTTTTTACCACACCATGATTATGGTAGAGGTGGCAGAGGTTGGAGAGATTTATGGCAAGATGCATTGGCCTTACTCTTAATGGATCCAGCGCCGGTTAGAGATATGTTATTTGATAGTTTTGCTGGTGTGAGAATAGATGGTAGTAATGCAACAATCATTGGTTCAAAACCTGGTGAATTCATCGCTGATAGAAATGGGATTAGTCGGGTGTGGATGGACCATGGGGCATGGCCTTTTTTAACAACGAAATTATATATAGATCGCAGTGGTGATTTAGATTTTTTATTAGAAAAACAAAGTTATTTTAGAGATCCATTAATGAACCGTTCAAAGAAATTTGATGAAAACTGGTCAATTGAAGCAGGTAACGCATTATTAGATAAAGATAATAATGTTTATGAAGGTACCTTGTTAGAACACATTTTAGTACAACACCTATCTGTCTTTTTTAACGTAGGAGAACATAATAATCTTAAATTAGAAGGTGGGGACTGGAACGATGGTTTAGATATGGCTGAAGAGAAAGGTGAAAGTGTACCTTTTACAGCTTTATACGGTAGTAACATGCTTGAACTTGCAAAACTATTAAAGCACTTCAAAGATGAATTATCACTAGAGTCTGTTACACTAGCGAAGGAAATTAAGATTTTATTAGATACAATGGATACACCAGTAGATTACTCTAATGTAAGTGATAAAATCGAACATCTTGATAAATATTTTGAAGCTGTAGCTTATAAAGTATCAGGTACTCAAGAAGAAGTTTTATTAGATGATTTAATAAAAGATCTTGAACGAAAAGGTCAATGGATTGTTAAACATATTCGAGAAAATGAATGGATAAAAAATAAAGAAGGATATGCTTGGTACAATGCTTATTATGATAATGATGGAGATCGCTTAGAAGGCGATCATGAAAAAGGTGTTCGAATGACTTTAACGGGACAAGTTTTTCCAATCATGGGTAATGTTGCTACAGAAGATGAAATAAAAGATATTACTAAAGCAGCTGATCATTATTTAAAAAATGATGCAGTTGGTGGCTACCGATTAAACACACCATTAAATGAAGTAAAGCTCAATTTAGGTAGAGCCTTTGGTTTTGCTTATGGTGAAAAGGAAAATGGTGCTATGTTTAGCCATATGGCTGTAATGTATGGTAATGCTCTTTACCAAAGAAATTTTTCGGAAAAAGGATTTGAAGTCATTGATTCAATCTATAATCATTGTAAAGATTTTGAAAAAAGTAGAATATATCCAGGAATCCCTGAGTATATTGACGCAAGAGGTAGAGGTTTGTATCACTTCTTAACAGGATCTGCCAGTTGGTTACTTTTAACAATGGTTGATCAAGTGTATGGTGTTCAAGGAAAACTTGGTAATCTAAAGTTAGATCCAAAACTTGTTGCTTCACAATTTGATGTAGATAATAAAGCAAGTATTACAACTTATTTTGCTGATAGAAAATTAGAAATAATATATAGAAATAATAATCTTGCATCAGTTGGAAATTATGCAGTGAAAGCAATCACTATTAATGGCCAGTCAATTGATTTTGATTTAGAAGATCAGTCTGCTGTTATTAATAGAAATGTTATTAATGATTTAGAGACAGATAAATGCCATAGAGTTTTAGTTATTTTAAACTAATAGATGCAATAAGGAGTTTCTATGAAAAACAAATCAGATTTAATTGAAATAAAAGAGTACAGTGGCGAAGGTTATAAGCCAATAATCGATTATGATACTTGGCGTGTTGCTCTACTGAAATATTGTGAAGAATTATTACCAAATGAAATAGACAAAATGCAAAGACATGATGAAACCGATGAAGTTTTTGTTTTGTTACAAGGCAAATGCATTCTATTTCTAGCCGATGGAGAAGATAAGGTTGGAAAAATAATTGCAGAAGATATGCAGCCATTAAAGATTTACAATATTAAAAAATCGGTGTGGCATAGTCATACACTAAGCAAAGATGCAGTCGTACTAATTGTTGAAAATGTAGATACAACAATAAAAAATTCACCAGAAATTGGATTAAATAAAAATGAACAAAATAAATTAATTGACCTCACAGATCAATTGTGGTGTTAATTTAGAGGAGGAAAAAATGGCGAAAAATTTTTCGATTAATGAAGCAGGTCAATTCATCATAGAAAATTATCAAAACAAACCTTCTTTTGCGAGCTTTCTTCCTGGAATAGCTGGGAAATTAGGTATACCTATGTGGGCTTTCTATGTTAACAGAGGTCAGGGTATAGCAAGTTTTGGTGTTGAAAGTAAGGATAATTCTATTATGGAGTTTTACCCTGCAAATAAATCATATGCCAATGTAAGCACCAAGGGTTTTAGAAGCTTTATTAAAATTGATGGTGAGTTTTATGAACCTTTTAAGGAATTAAATAATCATATTACTACTCAGATGATTATTGAACCAGATCATTTAACAATCGTAGAAGAAAATAATGATTTAAATATAAGAACAAAAATTATGTTTTATGTTTTACCAAAAGAAAATTTTGCTGGTCTTGTAAGAAAAGTTGAAATTATAAATTTAAGTGATACTAAGAGATCAATTGAAGTGTTAGATGGATTACCTGTTTTAATTCCTTATGGTATTGATCATGAAACATTAAAGAATGGATCTCAGACAATTACTGCATGGGCAAAGGTATATAATTTAGAAAATAGCATACCATTTTATCGTTTAAGTGCTACGGCTAATGATGAAGCACAAGTAGATGAGATAACAGCAGGAAATTTTTATATCGCTAAAAGTAATATAACAAAAGGACTAATTCAGCCGATTGTTGACCCGCAGATTATTTTTGATTATGATGAAAGTTTAAGTACACCCCATGGCTTTATAAATGGTATTCGAGAAAATCAAAATCAGATTACAGAAAATCAATTTCCTTGCGGTATGTCAAGAGTAGAAAATACTGTTGATTCAAATGAGTCGATTGTTATTGAATCTATTATTGGTAATGTTGCATCTGAAGAAATTTTAGAGAGCATTGGTAAAAAAGTTTTGGAAAAAGGATTTTTTGATAAAAAATATACTGAAATGGTTGAAGTACATCAGCTGTACTCAGACTTGAGTTTTACCCATAGCGGTGATGAACGCTTTAATGGTTATGTGAAACAAAACTTCCTCGACAATATTTTAAGAGGCGGCATCCCTATTGAAGTTGGTGAAGAAAACAAGAAAATATATCATATATTCTCAAGGAAACATGGTGATTTAGAAAGAGATTACAATGCGTTTTCCTTAGAACCGAGGTATTTTTCTCAAGGCAACGGAAATTATAGAGATGTCAACCAAAATAGAAGAAGTGATTTATTTTTTAATTCAAAAGTAAAAAGTCATAACGTAAAAACTTTTTTCAATTTAATTACATTAGAAGGATTTAATCCATTGGTCATTAATGGTCAGAAATTTAAAGTAGAAGATTTAGAGGCATTAAAGAAAATAGAAGATGAAAGTCTGGTAGCGCTTGTGACGAAACCCTATTCCCTAGGAGAGCTTTACGAACACTTAGAAAAATGTGATTATAATCAATTAGAAATGAATGTATTAGCAAATAAAATAATTGATCAGTCAGAAAGCATTTTAGTTTCTAGCTTTGATGAAGGTTATTGGGTAGATCACTGGACATATAATTTAGACCTAATAGAGAATTTTTTAAGAGTTTATCCTGATAAATTAACGGAATTGTTTTTAAAAGAAGATTATAAATATTACGATAGTTTCGTAAGAATACTGCCAAGAAATGAAAAGTATCAATTAACGGTTCGCGGTCCTCGACAGTATGATGCGCTTGTGGAAGATGAAGAGAAAAAAAGAAAAAATGAGGAAAGAAAAAAAGATAAAAATTTCTTAAGAGTAAATGGTAAAGTTTATAAAAGTAACTTGGTTGAAAAAATATTTGTTTTATTACTTAATAAAATTGCAAGTTTAGACCCTTATGGTCTAGGAATTGAAATGGAAGCGAATAAACCTGGATGGTACGATGCACTTAATGGTTTGCCTGGACTTTTTGGTTCCTCCTTTGGAGAAACAGCTGAAGTTTATAAATGGACGCAATTTATCCTTGAAACTTTAAAAGAGCTAGATTTTGAATCAATTGAAGTACTAGAAGAAGTAAGTGAGTTCTATAATGCTATTAATGACCTATTGATTAAATGGCAAGCAGATCAAGATCATTTCAGTTACTGGGATCAAAGCACATCTGTTAAAGAAAATTATAGAGAGAAAATATTTTATGAAAATTCAGGCGTATTTAGTAAAATAGCAAAAGCATCACTTATTGAATTCTTTGAAAATATTCAAGAAAAATTACTCTATTCTATTCAAGAATCGAAACAAGACACTGGTTTATATACGATGTTTTATTCTTATGAAGCGATAGACTATGATGAAACCGGCAAGGTTTCTGAAGAGGGGCTACCCTTTGTAAAAGTCAATGCCTTTAAAAAGAAACCTTTATCAAATTTTTTAGAAGGACAAGTAAAAGCGCATAAAATCATTGCATCTAATAAAGAAGCAGAAAAGTTACATGAAAATGTAAAGAAAAGTGATTTATATGATGAAAAATTGAAGATGTTTCGAGTAAATGGCGTTTTAGAAGATGAATCCTTTGAGATTGGTCGTGCGAAAGCATTTACGCCGGGGTGGTTAGAGAATGGATCAATTTGGCTTCATATGGAATATAAATACTTGTTGGAACTTTTAAAACATGGTTTATATGAGACGTTTATTGAAAGTTTTAATAATGCAGGGGTTTTATACCAAGATCCCAATACCTATAAAAGAAGTATTTTTGAAAACAGTTCTTTTATTTTAAGTAGTTTAAATAGTGATACAAATAATCATGGGAGAGGCTATATTGCACGCCTAAGTGGCGCAACAGCTGAATTCATCGATATGTGGACACGCATGAGTTTTGGTGAAAAACCATTTAAAGTTGATGATGATTTACTAGTATTTGAGCCAAAGCCTATTTTGACTAAAAAAATGTTTACTAAAACTGTAAATAAAAAAAGTATTCAATTAGAAAATGAGAGAGTAATGATTGAACTACCTGAAAAAACTTATAGTGCAAGATTTTTAGGACAAGCATTAGTGATTTATCATAATCAATCTTTGAAGGATACTTTTGGAAAAGAAGGGGTTTCAGCAAAATCTTACAAATTGATTTATAAAGATAATCATCAGGAAATTGTAAAGAACCATTGTATTGTTGGTGAAAAAGCTGAAGATATTCGAGAAGGTTTGGTAAAAGAAATACACATTACATTAAATTAAGAGAAACAGGCTAATAAGCAAATGGCTCATCCCCATTGCTTAAGGGTCTGTTTTTTCTTATATTCCTTGATAAAGTTTTAAAAAAATATATAATTATTAAAAAGTTTAAAATAAGAGACTAAAGGTGGTTTCATGATCAATAATGGAGATTTTTCAAATTTAAAAATTTTAAATATAAAAGGTAAAAAAGTATACATCGTTGATCAACACCAATATACTTTGCCACTGTGGGCTTATGAAAGCATCATCAGCGACGAAAGTTATGCACTCGTCTCAATTGATTACCATCCAGATACAAATCCTCCCTTTTGGCAAACGGCTCATTATAAGGCTATTATGAAAGACGATGAAAGAGTAGAAGTGTTAACCGAACTTTTTATTGAAGAACGCTTAAAGTCAATTGATTCAAAAAATATACGAAGGATAATAGATTTGCCAAAAGATCTAAATAATGATGAACATATTCATACTGCTTACGCTTTAGGTTACTTAAATCATTACCATATGATTAATTGTATGGATGCCCATGAATATAAATGGGGATCACATTATTTGATTGGTGAAGAACATTTTAGTTCATTAGAAGATGAAATGTTTGAAAGTATTGGTTTTAAGATGCCTGAAGATAAATTCATCTTAGATATTGATTTAGATTATTTTTCAAGTATAAATAGTTTTACGGTTTCATCGGATCTATTCATTAAAGGGTTAATTCGAAAATCAGAATTCATAACCATCGCTAGGTCTAAAAAGTATTTTGAGTATCTAAAAAAGCCTCAAGAGGATTTTACCCTTGAGACTTGCGAAAAACTTTGTCTAAAAATGATTGAAAATTATTTAGGTTAGTGTTTTTTTAGTAATTGAAGTTTTTACAGTTACCCCAGGTAAATTGCCGATTTGTCCTGTCAGAGAGTTAATCTGATCTAAAGAACCAATAACAGTTAAAGAAATAACAGAAATATTTTCTTTAATAAAAGGAATACCCATTCTTCCTTGAATAATTTCTTGGTATTCAGAAACAAGTGCGTTAAAATCCTTAGAACTTTCCTTAGGAGAATCCAGTACAGCGCCAATGACAGCTATTTTCTTCATAATAATCACCTCATAAATAATATACCATTAATGTAACAATAAAGTAAATATTATTATCAAAAAGATTGACATATTTTTATCAATGTAGTATATTATAACTATCAGATAGAAAGTGTTTGAAAATTCATTTTTTATTTGTCATAAAATGTTAACCCCTAATAGTAAAGAGCTACTCTGAACTAGAAGGAAGTTACTAATACTAGACGGATAATCCTATGGATTAATAATGTCTAATTTTGGTTTTAACTTCCCTTTGTGGAAGTTTTTTTGTTTTGAAAGGATGATTAATTATGTATCAAGATTTTATTAATGATGAACACTTAACATCATTATTAGCTGAAACGCAAGTAACGGAACAAGAGATTGATCGAATTATCAATAAATCTCTCAATAGAAATGTTCTTACCGGTAGAGAAACAGCTGTTTTACTAAATGCTGATGATCAGAAGCATATTCAAAAGATAATCGATGGAGCAAAACGCTTAAAACAAGAAGTCTATGGCGATCGTGTAGTAATATTTGCTCCACTTTATATTGGCAATAAATGTGTGAATGGTTGTAAGTATTGTGGTTTTAAAGCAACGAATACTGAGGTTTGTAGAAAGACATCAACGAAAGAAGAAATACAAAGCCAAGTCCGACAGATGGAAGCCGAAGGTCAAAAAAGAACGATTTTAGTTTTTGGAACCCATCCAGATTATGATAGTGATTTTATTGCTGAGTCTGTTCAAACCGTCTATGATACAAAGCTTGATAGTGGAGAAATTAGAAGAGCAAACATCAATGCTTCACCAATGGAAATAGAAGATTATAAAAAGTTAGTTGATGTTGGGATCGGTACTTATCAAATTTTTCAAGAGACTTATCATCATGAGACTTATAAAGAGGTACACCCTTTTGGACCAAAAGCAGACTTTAATTATCGTTTACACGGTCTCTCTAGAGCAATGGAAGCAGGTATTGGTGACGTTGGTATTGGTGCACTGTTTGGTCTATATGATTGGAAATATGAGGTTTTAGGTTTAATCGAACATGCAGCCTACTTAGAAAAGACTTATGGTGTTGGGCCTCATACAATTTCTTTTCCAAGGCTAAATGATGCCACTAATTTAGATATCAGTGATGAATATTTAGTGAGTGATGATGACTTTAAAAGATTGGTTGCTATTTTAAGACTAGCTGTGCCTTATACAGGTTTGATCTTAACAGCGAGAGAACCAGTAGAACTAAGAAATGAAATGTTTGATATAGGTGTGAGCCAAATTGACGCGGGTACCAAAATTGAACTAGATGGCTATACAAAAGAAGATGAACAGGAATTAGATAAAGAACAATTTGAAATAGCTGATACAAGAGGATTAGAAGAAGTTGTAGTAGAGCTATTAGAGCATGATTTTATTCCATCATTTTGTACAGCGTGTTACCGCTTAGGGAGAACCGGGGAACACTTCATGGAATTTGCTAAACCTGGATTTATCCATGAATACTGTATGCCCAATGCCTGCTTAACATTAACTGAGTATCTTGAAGACTATGCATCAGAAGAAACACGAGTACTAGGTTTCAAAGTTATTGAGAAGAAATTAGAAACCATGGAAAACAGTAAAGTAAAAATACAACTTCAGAAAAAATTAGACAGGGTGTTAGATAATGAACGCGATTTATTCTTTTAAAAACAAAATCAGTCCAATGATTAACTTAGACAATTCCAAAGTATGGTTAAGTCAAAAGCAAGGGAGACGTATAGAGTGCCTTTTTACTATTGGATCAGAACAATTTATTGATTCTATTATTCTATATGAAGACAAAAAATATGTTTTACGTGGACAAAATATATCCAAAGCAGTAGAAGTGAAAATTTTAGATGAGGTGAACTTCAATGAATAAAACGCCAAGAGCCAATCGGACACATATTGGTATATATGGTAAGAGAAATGCTGGAAAGTCATCATTACTGAATGCAATAGTAGGGCAAGAAATAGCCATTGTATCAGATGTCAAAGGGACAACAACAGATCCAGTCAATAAAACTATGGAATTGCTACCTTATGGCCCTGTTGTTTTCATCGATACAGCGGGTTTAGATGATGCCGGAGCCTTAGGTGATTTAAGGGTTAAAAAAAGTATGAAAGTCTTACAGCGAACGGATTTTGCCATATATATAGTAGATACAACAAATGTTAATGAGAGTATAGTTGATTTTGAGGTATTTAAAAATAATTTTGAAACAATGAATATCCCATATTTATTGGTTTTCAATAAAATTGATTTGATTGAGCAGAAAAAAGTAAATACCTTAATGCAACAATACGAAACAGCAGCTTTTGTTACTGTTAAGGATTTGCACAGCATAATTGATTTAAAAGAACAATTAATTAATCTTTTGACATTAGAAAAAAATGAGCCTGCCATTGTCGGTGACTTATTAAATTATGGCGATACAGTCGTAATGGTCGTGCCTATTGATTCTGAAGCACCTAAAGGTAGGTTAATCTTACCACAAGTACAAATGATTAGGGATTGTCTTGACCATGGCATCAAAAGCTATGTTGTCAGAGATACTGAACTGGCAGCGGCTTTAGAAGACTTAAATAAAGTTAATCTAGTTATAACAGATTCTCAAGCTTTTAAGGCAGTAGATGCAATAGTGCCAGATGATATTTTACTGACATCCTTTTCAATTTTATTTGCTAAGTATAAGTCAAATGATTTGGATACTTTATTAAAGGGGATAGATGCACTTAGGAATTTAAATAGAAGTTCAAGAATTCTTATTTCTGAAGCATGTACCCATAATACTTCACATGAAGATATTGGCAGATTTAAAATTCCAGCTCTAATTGAGAAAAAATTAGGTTTTAAACCAAATATAGAATTTCAAATGGGACATGATTTTCCTTTAGAGATTAAAGACTATGATTTAATTGTTCATTGTGGTGCATGCATGGTGAATGCGAAAACAATGAAAACACGGGTTAGGATGTGTAAGGAAGCAAATGTAGCGATAACTAATTATGGACTGCTGATTGCTTATTTTACGGGAATACTAGATCGAAGTGTTGAAATAATAGAAAAAGAAAGAATAAAAGAAAAAATTATTTAAAAAAATGTTTAAAATAAATTTTCTTGGGTATATATGTACTGTGAAGTTGATGACGTTAGTTTAATTTAAGTTTAAAGTTTTTTAAAGTACTGGATACGTGTAGCGTGAAGTAAGAAATTACGTTAAGTGAAAACGGAAGCAGTAAAAGATTTTAGTTTTAATTTAAGTGAGTATGTTTTAGAAGTTAAGCTTACTTGAAGATTTCGATTATGATTTGTAAAGAAGTATGACGAAGTGTTTAGAAGTAACAAAGTAACATTTAGGATATGAATTGTCATCAACTTCACATTCAATATAAAAAGACTTCTTAATCAAAGAAGTCTTTTTTGTTGAAAAAAATTTAAAAAAAATGTTTAGAAAAAAACTTCGTGGGTAACTATAGCATGTGAAGTTGATGATCAAATTTAGTTTAATTTAAGTTTAAAGTTTTTAAGTACTGGATATGTGAAGTATAAAGCAAAACAGTAAGAAGATTTTAGTTTTAATTTAAGTGAATGAGTTTTAGAAGTTTAGTTAAGTATTAAAAGAGTTGTTGTTATGTAAAAAGAATAACAAGATTTTTTAGAACACGTAAGTTTCAAAATATCATAGAAGGTCATCAACTTCACATAATATTTAAATGGCTTCCTGAAAAGGGGCTTTTTTGTTGGAATAAAAAATGGTAAAATAAATAAAAAAGGGGATGTTTATGATTGTAAAAGTATTAGTGGAAGATAATAATGAAATCAATGAACATGGTTTGTCACTTTATATTGAATATGCAGGGCAAAGGATTTTATTTGATACAGGCCAATCTGATCTCTATTTAAAAAATGCTAAAAAAATGGATGTTGATTTAAGTACAATTGATTTAGTGGTTTTAAGTCATGGACATTACGATCATGGGAATGGTTTAGTACATTTACCTAAAACAACCTTACTATGTCATCCAGAAGTTTTTTTAAGAAGGTATCGTAAGGATGTTTATATTGGTCTTAACCAATCAAAGGAAGAAATTGAAGAAAAATTTAATTTAGTGACTTCAAGAAAGCCTTATTTTATAACAAAGGATATTTGCTTTCTAGGTGAAATAAAGCCACAAGAAACAAAATATATTTTAGAAGATGGTTCAGTTGATTATATTCCAGATGATTCTGCCTTAGCCTTTAAATCAAAGGATGGAATAATTATTATAACAGGTTGTTCCCATGCCTGGATATTGAATATTATTGAAAAATCCAAGAAAGTTTTTGATGAAGATAAGATTTATGCAGTCATTGGTGGATTTCATTTAAAGGAAATCAGTTCAGAGTTAGATGATGTTGTTAATGGTATGGGA
>Ga0136557_1000568_pt1 | contig 27408 bp, 22 predicted proteins | sample AntRauTorckE6832_FD_104796 | JGI IMG/M metagenome (GOLD analysis project Ga0136557, IMG submission 104796) | Saline lake microbial communities from Rauer Islands, Antarctica - Metagenome Torckler E6 #832 | ecosystem: Environmental > Aquatic > Non-marine Saline and Alkaline > Saline | place...
ATTTTCTGAAGGACCATTGCTGATATCTCTTGTGGTGCATATTTACGGTCTTCGATCTGAACACGCGCAGTGTTGTCATCACCTTTAACGATCTTATAAGAAACCTGCTTGGCTTCTCCTTTTACTTCATCAAACATGCGACCCATAAAGCGTTTTACTGAAGCAACGGTCTTCTCTGGATTGGTTATCGCCTGACGTTTTGCAGGTGCTCCAACCAATCGTTCACCATCTTTGGTGAAAGCCACAACAGAAGGTGTAGTTCGCCCACCCTCACTGTTCTGAATTACAACCGGCTCACCGCCTTCCATTACGGAAACGCATGAGTTAGTAGTTCCTAAGTCAATTCCTATGATTTTTCCCATTGGTCTGTTTATTTACTTTTACTGTTATTAATATTCTTCTTATTCCACCGTGCCAACGCAGAGCGTAAGGCACGAATCAAAATTTTTGTCTCGCTACGATCGCTGTGCGTCGTAGTTTGTTTTTCTACTTAACCGGAATAGATTGTGAGTCTTTCAATGCTTCTGATTTCGGCATCGCTATCGTCAGTACTCCATTTCTGAAACTGGCTGATACTTCAGCTGAATTCACATTTTGAGGAACCGCAAACGCACGGGCAAATGCACCGCGTCGTCGTTCCTGTCTCTTGAATTCTTCACCGTCTCCAACTGTGATCTCACGTTCCCCTTTCACCGTCAGCACATTATTCTTAAGGGAGATCCCGATTTCTTTCTTAGATAATCCGGGAAGGTCCAGGAGAATCTTAAACTCCTCTTCACTTTCCACGATATCACAATCAGGAGCAAAATCTTTTTCATCGTTGGTCAGCGGTACCACTTTTTCTACAAACTGTTGAATGTCTTTTCCCAGCTTAGATAAGTGCCGCTCAATTTCGATACCAAATTCTGTGAAATCTCCCATGTGCGTGATGGTTTTGTTTTAATTCACTTTTAGATAAGCAATAGCAATGCCAATCAGGGAATGCAGGGAGAAAACTGACGTATTGACCGACGTATTGTCAGGATTGGGCGGAAGTGTTAGAGTGTTTTCGTTGGACGTTAACACTTTAACACGTTCTCACTTTGATACTTGAAGTAGATCTTCCCAAAAAGTTGGATAGGAAACAGCGGCGCATTCAGCGTCCTTGATCTTGCTTTCGCCCGTGCCATTCAGGGACAAAACGGCGGCAGCCATCGCAATTCGATGATCGTGAAAGGATTCAAACTCAGCAGATTGAAACCTGAATTCGGGGTCACCGTGAATGATGAGGCCATCTTCCTCTTCTTCAAAATTAGCTCCCACAGCTGTCAGCATTTTGGACATCGCCATGATACGGTCCGTTTCTTTATGACGTAGTTCATCAGCGCCGGAAATCACGGAAGTCCCTTCTGCAAATAACATAGCCACCGATAAAACCGGGAGTTCATCGATACAGTTTGGAATGATCTTGGGATCTATCTCAATCGCTTTCAATCCGGAGCCTTTCACCACAATATCTCCTGCAGGTTCAGCACCTTCCATTCGTTCATTTTCGATAGTGATATCTGCTCCCATTTCTTCCAAAATTTCAAGCAAAGCATTTCGGGTTGGATTCAGTCCCACATTCCTGAGTAAAATTTCAGCATCATTCTGAATAACTCCAGCTACTAACCAAAAAGCAGCAGCAGAAAAATCTCCCGGGATCGTATAGCTTTGATTTGGGATTTCATCTGCCAAACTTGCTGAAATAACCTTTCGATGTTGCACCACTTTTTGGTCAAGATCAAGCAAACGCTCTGTATGGTCGCGACTAGGTAAAACTTCTATCACCTGTGTTAATTCTTCGCCGAACAAACCTGCCAATAGAATGCAAGACTTAAGCTGAGCGCTTGGTATGGGAAGCTCAAATTTGAGTGGTTTCAGTGACTCATTTCGATTTATGTAAAGCGGTGCATACGATCCATTTCGAGCTAAAATATGGGCTCCCATTTGTTCCAATGGTTCTATGATCCGCGTCATTGTTCTTCCGCACAACGATTCATCTCCGATCAATTTCGTTGATTTCCCAGCGCCAACCAATACTCCAGAAAGTAACCGCATAGCTGTCCCTGAATTTCCACAATCAAGATCTTTAGCCGGTGTTACTAAACCTTTTCGTCCCGCACCTTTTATGATCAATTTTCCATTTTCAGACTGAATTTCAGCGCCTAGTTGCTGAACACAACTCAAAGTACTTTGGGGATCTTGCGCTGAAGAATAATTTCCTACTTCAGAAACACCCTCATGCAACAATGAAAAAATAGCGGCTCGTTGTGATATAGACTTATCGGGTGGCAGGCTAAGTTCACCTTTCAGTGATCTAGCCGAAACTACTTTCTTTATCATGATTCTGTTCGATCTAACAACGACTGGGCTCTGCTTTCTGCCTCGGTTCCTGGATAAGTATCTATTATCGAATTCAGGATCGTCATTGCTTCACCCCTATTTCCTAACCTGATATGACATTCTGCACTTTTGTACATAGAACGGGAAACCCATTCATCAAATGCTTCGAATAACACTTTTACTTTAGCGTACTCCTCTATAGCAGCATTATATTGCTGTTGTTCTTGAAAGATCTCACCTAAATAATATTGCGCTTCAGCTCCCACTTCAGTTGTACTTCGGTCAGCTATTGGGAATAATAATTCTCTGGCTTTTTCGAACTCATCTTGTGCAATGGCTATTTTACCAAGTCCTGCTTTAGCAGCATCACTATTTGCATTTACTTCCAGGGCTGACTCATATTCTTCGGTGGCACGTTCAATATTATCCTGAGCCAGGCTTGCATTCCCCATTCCAACAAAGGCTTCTTGTCTGTATCGTGGGGCTGTTTCCAGTAACCGAGCATAATTTCCGTGAGAGGCTGCAAATTCTCCCTGCTCATAATTTAGAGACCCAAGTGATGTTAGCGCAGAAGCCGCCAGGTCATCCTCAGGGTATTCATCCACAATAGTCTGATACGCATTCTTAGCGTTACCGATCTGATTAAGTTGCCTGTATGATTCTGCCAGATTTGAGTACGCTTCAGGCATTAGATCTGTAGAGTTGGTAACCCTCAAATATTGTCTGAATTCTTTCACGGCGTTTTCATAATCACCGGATTGAAATACATTCAGAGCCTGTCGATATCTAAGCTGGTCTGCTGTAGAACTTGTTGGGTTATCACTTAAAAATTCTTCCAGGATCACTGAGCTGCTGTCGGAGCGGCCGGCTGACAATTGTGCATACTGAATACCATTTATGGCTTCTATGATATAATTACTCCGGGGATATTCGTCCAATAATTTTTGATAGGATGCTATCGCACGATCATATTCTCCGGCGTTGTAATACGCATCCCCGATATTATATTGTGAGCGTGCGGCCCATTCTGTTCCGGGATATTTATTGATCACCGTTTGAAATTCCTCTACCGCCTGTGAATAATTATTGGTGTTCAGATAAATGTAGGCAATGTTATACTGAGCCTGCTCCCTAATACGACTGAATGGATAGATCCGCAATGTCTTACGGAAATTCGATACAGCATCAAAGGTCCGGCCGGCACGGTAATAACTATTCGCTACCTGAAACATCGCATAATCGCCACCGGGTTCTGCACCAATAGCCTTGTTGTAGCTTTCAATAGCCTCTCTGTAATTTCCGAGTGCATAATACGCATCACCAATACGTAACTGAGTGTCAGTATCATAAGGAAACAATGCTGTTTCCGGAGGTTCATAATTTTCAAGGAAATTTCTCAGTGGCCCTACTGCTTGCTGATATTCACCCATTTGAAAGTAGCTCCATCCCAAAGAATACAATGCCGCACCCATCATATCGCTTTCCGGGAAATTATCTACATAGATCTTAAATCGCTGGGCAGCACTGCTGAACTGATTCATCTTATAATGACTATCGGCACTCCAAAACAAAGCCTCCCGGCCAATTTCAGAATTAGAAGCTTCAGTATAAACGGATTCAAAAATTGGTTGAGCCTGCTCATGGGCCTGATTGCGATACAAGATCCACGCTTTCTGGAACCGGGCCTGCCGTTTTAAAGCGGGATCTATATTCCCCACTGCCTCAGCTTCTTCAAAGGCCTGTACGGCTCTCGTATATTCAGCATTCGCAAAAAAAGCTTCCCCTAACATTGTATACACCTTACCGGCATCTTTGAGCTCGGTATCACTGCGAACTAAACCCAGGAGTACTTCAATAGACTCGTCATAACGGGAGGCCTCAAAGGCTGAAACAGACCATTCATAATAGGCCTCTTCAACCCAAAGTCCTGTTCTAAAGCGCTCTCCAAAATTACGAAATGAATTCAGAGATTTACCATACTGTGCACCTAATTTTTCATTTATGGCTTTATAGTATTGTGCTTTTCGTGCGATCTCGTCATCCCCAACTGAAGCACTTCCAAAAGACTCCGCTGCCCAGTGATAAATCTCCTGGTTATGATAGACCCAGCCAAGGCCATAATGTGCGATCCGTTCCTCAGGTGTTCCTTTTGTTAAGTTAATGTAGCGAAGATATGATTTTGAAGCTTCCCCATAGTCTCCCAAATAATTCTGGCTTTCTGCGATCAGGAATACTGCTTTAACCAACGACTCCTCACCCAAATATGTAAGCGCAGATTGCAGGGCATCAATAGCTTCCTCGTATTTTCCCTGCTGATAGTAAGACTCTCCTAAAGCAGTACCCACGCGCCGGGTTATTTCATTGTTGGGAAAGCGTTCTTTCAGCACCTCAAAAGCCATTGAGGCTTCATCATATTGCTCTTGGGTAAGATACAATCTTCCTCTCGCGTATAAAGCCTTTGGAGCCCACTCCGATCTGGGATAGTCGTTAGCAACTTCCATAAAATACTCCCGGGCGGCAGAATAATCCTCATTTTCTGCCGCAGCTTCAGCAATCCAATATTTTGTTTGGGCTGCATTTTTGTCGCTCATCCAGGAATCCATAGCCTGCTGATAGTAGGTTATCGCAGACTCATAACTACTGTAATCCGTAAACCTGTGCCCAAGATCTCTTAACAATTTTTCAGAGAGATCACTTCCCGGATATTTGAGAACAAATTGCTGGTAATAAGATTCGATATTCGTAGAATCCATGGCGGTTTTAGACCGGACAAGAAAAAAATCGGATGAAATACGCAGATCATGTTCGGGATAAAAGTTGCTAAAATCTTCGAAACTTTGAGCCGCTTCTTCAAAAAAACCATTCTCGTAAAGCGTTATTCCGGTGTCATATAATTGGGTTGTGGGTGACTGAATATCTTGGGCAGATATCCCATTCACTATAAAAAAAGTGCTTAATACAGCAATAAGGCCGCTTTTTAAAAAGGAGAGCATAAAACTCGTGGGAATAAATAAGGTTAATAGTTACTTCTTATATGTCAAGATAGCGAATAAGTTCATCTGCACGATCAGAATAATTATGCTCTAACACTTCGCTGTTTGCCTCTGAGATCACAGTATATCCAAATCGCCTTAGGCCGGCACTTACTACCGAAGAATCCTCCAGATTCAACTTAAAGGAAATGCGATAGGATGGACTTTCTGCTTTTGGCTGCTGAACGGCAACTCCAAGGATCTTGGCACCTTCCATTTCAATGATTCGTACCAGGTCAGACAAGGTGAAGTCAGCCTGGCTTAACTCTATTTCAATTACTGATCCATAGCTTGACAAGTTGAAGACATCTCCCAATGCTATGAGTAAGCTGCGTTTCTTCACCATTCCCTGAAATATCATATCCTGATCCACAACAGGAATCAGATACAGTTCCTGAGCCAGCATTACACGAGAAGCTTCAAAAAGATGCTGATCTTGAGGCAGGGTAAGCGGATCATCAAGATCAACTTCGGATAACTTACATTTTTCATCTACCACCTCTATCAGCTTTTCAAGGGACGCCATGCCCACAACTTTGTCGGATTCGTTGACCACACAAAATTTATTCGTGTGCAAAAGCTCGATCTTCATCAGAGCCTTTGCAACAGTATCTGTCAACCGTAGTGGCGATATATCGGTATTTATGATCTCTTTTACTATCATAGTTATACAACTTTGCCGTTGGTACCAATAGTATCCAACAAATGGGATAATTGCTTAAAATCTTTTTTAGCTATATGGAAGGTTAGTTCCACATCTGTTCCTTCATAAGTTTCATCTTCTACCGTTGCGTTCTCATGAATAAAAGCAACTGCTTTGTATTTTGAAACCGGAATCTGCATGGTATGGCGGCTGTATTCCAACTCGATCATGTCCTCAATACTCTGCTCCAGCTCTTTAAGCCCTATTCGCTGTTCTGCCGACACAAAAACAGCATTTGGATATTCACGCTTCATTTCTGAAACCTGATCTGCATCTATTCTATCAACTTTATTGAATACTAAGATCGTTCTCTTGTTGGTAGCTTCTATATCTTCTAATGTTTCTTCGACTACCTCAATATATTCGTGCGCCATTTTCGATGATGCATCAACCACATGTAACAAAATATCGGCTTCCCTCACCTCATCTAAAGTAGATTTAAAACTTTCTACCAGATTGTGTGGAAGTTTCCTGATAAAACCTACTGTATCAGAAAGCAGTATAGAGTGGTTTTCAAGTTCATGACGCCGCACTGTTGAGTCAAGCGTTGCAAAAAGCCGGTCCTCGGCAAATACACCCGACTCAGTAAGAGCATTCATCAGGGTTGATTTACCCGCGTTCGTATATCCAACGAGCGAAATTCGGTTCATTCCCTCACGCCCTTTACGCTGCGTGGTACGCTGCCTGCTCAATTTTTCAAGCTTATCTTTTAATACTGAAATACGCTGGCCGATTATCCTTCTATCCGTCTCTATCTGTGTTTCACCGGGGCCTTTGGTTCCGATTCCACCTTTTTGACGGGAAAGGTGAGTCCAGTAGCGCGTTAGTCTTGGTAATAAATATTGAAGCTGAGCCAACTCCACCTGTGTTTTTGCCGCCGCTGTTTTAGCCCTTGATGCAAAAATGTCGAGGATCAACGAACTTCGATCTAAAACTTTTGAGTCAACTCCCTTTTCAATATTTCGCAGTTGTGTTGGGGAAAGATCATCATCAAATATAACGGAATCGATGTTCTTCTCCTCCATGATCCGCTTCAATTCATTCAATTTTCCTTTACCAATGTAGGTCGAGGGATCGGGATGTGTTTTATTTTGCAGGATCTTTTCAACCGTGATTCCACCGGCTGTATCAGCTAACAATGCAAGTTCTTCTAAATATTCTTCAGCTTGGAAACGTGTTGTTTCAGGTCCATACAGTCCTACCAATACAACTCGTTCTCGTTCTATATCGGAATTTTTTACGTCGTCTAACAAATGGGTAAATCTTAATTAATCTTCTTGAATTCTCTTGAGATCGATATCCGGAATGGATTGTCCTTCGATTTTATTTTCTAACTTTAAAGATACAATTTTTTTTACTGCATTATATCTGCTCTGCGGCACAAATAACTTCAGTTGCCTGTAGCCTTCCATCAGGCTTTTGTCCATTTCTGAGTAGTTAAACAGGTATTCCACTCCTCCTTTTTTAGGGTATTCCACATAGTCCAAAATCTGGAACCACGGAATGGTTTGTGAGGGTTCATTGATATTTTTCACAATCCCGTAATCTGTTATATAATATTTGGATGCCAAATAGCTGGAAATGAACCACATACTTCCGATCCAAATATAGGCCACAATAATTGGGTACCTAGAAACTTCTCCCATTAAAAAAACTATAGCTGAAAGCCCCAGGATCAACCCTATAAAAACAGTTGCAAAAAGAGGGTAGCCTCTTAGTTTCCCTGAACGCCAGCTCATACGAACCGTTCTCAGGCGTAATTTATTCTGAAAAGAATAGCCTGCAAGCAAAGTGGATGCGATGGTAAACATCACGATCACTCCTCTAAAAAATATTTCCAGCATTTCTTCCATTAACTTATTGTTTCAGCTTTATACCACATTGAAACCAATGATTCGGTCACTAAAAATAACAAGCCTGCCAACATAAACCAGCTCCAAATCTCCCGGCCAAAACCTGAGGCCTGTATTTCATTTTGCAGCTCATCTTCTCCAAGATCCCCGGCTGAAACCCATATTGGATCTGCTTCTTCCAATAGATTTCCCAACATGTTTTGATCTACTGAGGTGAAATCTGATTCTTCAGAACTCAGGTTTGCAGAAACCACATAGGTCCGATCTCTATCAGTAATGGTTATCCAGCCGGGCACCCATTCTTGTGCGGGATAGCTGAGACGCATACCGGATGGAACTACATCCACAGAAGGCTTGATAACATCTTCTCCAACCTCAATAACGGCATTTTCGCCATCAATATTTCCTCTCCACGTGAAAGAATCTCCCAATTGGTGATTGACAAATCCTCCCTGATCAGATGAAGCTGAATACAACAGTAACCGATAATAAAAAGGGGCAAACAGAGGTTTAACCGGGAAATTTGACCAACCGGGATCATTCCCGATCGCTGCCAGGGTCAAAGAACCTTCACCAAATCGTTTTTCATAAACTAACACATCGCCATTGTTCATCGTCATCAGATCAAATCCTGTTCCTGAACCTGGCTTTAACAACTTCAAGTAGTAATAGATATCAGGACTGGTAAAGCGGAGTTGTTCGTTTTGTTCGCGCTCGAATAAGCCTGTGAATGCGGGGTGATCTTCGAGCAATTCATCGGCTGTTGCTACCGCACTGAAAGAAGCATAATCTCCCTGCATGCCTCCAAATCTGCCGGCATTGAATTGAGAAAACAGACTGTTATAGTTGCTTATATCACCATTTTCGGAAGGGAAGAACATCACCCCTCCTCCATTTTGCACATAATCCTGCAAGAGCTGAAAACTATATTCAGGAATGTTTTCTAGACCATCTAATATGACGGCATTGAACTCACTTAGATCTGCTGTTTCCAAAAAACCGGGATCTACCTCCCTATATGAAAGTTGAGCATCATTTTCACCGGCTACCCGTAGCACAGTACCTGTATAAGAAATGAGATCGGGATCGGAATTGCTCTCATTTATCCAAAGGATATTGCGGGTCTCAGGAACCTGTACCGTAAAATAAAATTCATTATCAGGCTGAAATTCATCTCCTTCGATCTCGATCTTTCCTTTTGCTGATCCGGTTTCTGATGGAGTCACTTCAAAGGTAAATATCTTCCTTTCATTCGGCTCAAGAGCTACAGAATATTGTCCGGCATTTTGTCCCTCGAACTCTGCCGTCACAAATTGATTTACCGCATTGACATCACTTCTGTTAGCCAGTTCAACATTAAGGATAAAGGGTATATTTGCACCTATCATATTCGTAGAAGTACTGATATCAGTTACTACCGTATTCTGAACCTCAACATCCCCTACATCGATCACAGTTAGTGAGATATCATCTAATTCCTGGTCCTGAAGCTGATCGAGCTGGCTGACCTGCCCATCCGTAACAATAAAAATATTCTTATTCTGGTAAGGAGCTTCGCGTACAGACTCAATCAACTCCTGTAAGCGATCTCCCATAAAGTTTCCGGCCGGTTTTATATCAACCGATTCCAGGATATTCTGCATATTTGCCCTGCTTAATATACTGTTGTACTCTCCTTCACCATTTGTCAGCTGAAGCATATAGCGATCTTCATCTTTTGCAGATTCGTCGATCTTTCTGATTATATCCTTCCCATAGTCAAATAAAGGCCCCTGAGTTCCGATCCGCGACATACTAATACTATTGTCAAGCAAAATAGCGTTGAGGGTGGGCGCCTGGGCGTTACTGCCACCTGACAAGCCCGGAGGCAGAAAAGGCCTTGCTAAAACCATGGCAAAACAAGCAATAGCAGCAAGACGTAATAACAGCAACAAATATTTTTTGATGCGAATACGCCGAATAGTAGTATTTTTCAACTCTCGAAAAAATGCTAGGGTAGAAAATGCTACCTTTTGTGGGCGCCGGATATTCAATAAATGAATGAGCAGTGGCAACCCCACGGCAATCAAAGCAAGTAAAAAAATTGGATTTAGAAAACTCATTTAGCGCTCAAAAAATGTTACCTTTAATTTTTATAATGGAACTTTTTCATCTACCGGAACTTAGCCCTTACAAAGCAATATCTTAAACAGTTTATTTTTTCTTATTGATGCAACGCTTCATTCAGATCTTAATTACTTTTTTCATTGTTAGCCAGTTACACGGTTGTTCATCCGTACCAAATAAAGATTGGCATGCATTAATTCCTGAAAATACAACATTCATCGTAGTTCCCGAACAGGGACTGAATGTACAGGATATAGTTGCAAAAGATTATGCTTCTTATCTTGACGATCTTACCCCCTCAGCTATTCAACAAATAGCGAGTTTAGATTCAGAAGTAAGTGATCGTCTTCAGGTGAAAGCTTTAGCTTTAAATCCCACCACTTCTACCTCTTCAAACATCCTCTGGGTAGCCGATGCTCCCGGAGAAAATTTAAGAAAATGGGCGCCACGTTTTTATCAACCATTCACACAAAACAATTACGAATTTAACGGGCTTACCATTCACAAGCTATTTTTTAACCGGCAAAATGTTTTCGCAGCACAGGTGAGAGATCACCTTATACTTTCAGAATCAAGTTTACTGATCGAGAATTCAATAAGAGCTTATTTAGGTCAGGCTTCTTCTATTCAATTAAATGAGAATCCAGAAATTTCTACCTTAGTTTTGAATACTCCTGAATTAGATAAATGGGTAGAACAATTTTCATTGGTAGGTAATCGACCCGCTATCCTGAATAAATTTAATGGCACCTCTCCTGTTTCACTTAGATTTGATGCTGCCGCTGATACATCAGATAACATTCAGCTTTCGGGTCAAATTCAGCTTCTTGAAAACCGGTCTGTTTTAGTTGATGCCTTTTCGTATGAAAATACCCCCATTACTTTAGACCGGCACATTGCAAGTAATGCTGCCGGCTTTGCTATTCTAAGACTACCCCCCGTATCGGTACCTGTTGAGCCCACCGATGCTATTATCACTCCATTGGATTCTCTGTTATTAAATGATCTTGATACCTATCAGCAGATAGCAAATACCTTAGGCAACGAATTTGCTTTTGAGGCTTTTCCACAGTCCGGGTTATTAGAAACCGGAGAGTTTCTATTCATGCGAAAAGTATTAAATACCAATGAATTACGAAGTCAATTAAATACCCTGGTGAGAGAGGGAGTTGCAAACCGATCTGATAATTCTTATCAAATGAGCAGCCGCGTTATGGCTGAATTGATAGGCTCAGAGTTGAGCACTTTACGTGATTTTTATCTCTCTTTTTCAAATGATGTGGTCGTGATCGCTAAAAGAAAAGGACTCGCTGAAAGTGTAAATGCCGACCGCATTCGCCGGCGTGTAATTTATTATGATGAGACCTATTCCGGAATCAGAAATGAATTACCTAACGCTGTTAGTGGATTTGTTTGGAGCAACTCAAATGAGTTTTTGCAATACATCACTCCCAAATTAAAACCTGATAACACTGCCGGTGGAATCCTGAGTCGCTTTGATATTATATCAATGACCATGGCTTCTCAGGATAATGTGGTGGACTTCTCCCTGAACACTTATTCAAAAGAAGGTTCATCTCTTCCATATGAAGAACTTTGGGTGCTTCCTTTACCAAACTTTGAACTTAGCGGAGAACCCATTCTCGGAGATATTATTGGGAGCAGTGCTCAGGAAGTTATTTTTTCCACCCAAGACGGTCGCGTATTCGGTCTTGCAGTAGACGGCACAACGGTAATGCAAGCCTCAACCAACGGATTAGCCCCGATTGGAGGTCCTCAGTTATATGACTGGTATGGAAATAATCAGCAGATCGTATTTCTTGCAGCAGGCTCTAAGATCTTTGCATGGAATGAAAATGGAGAATTACTTCCCCGTTTTCCTTTTGAAATGAATGAACAGATCACTTCCCCGCTCTTAGTACAGGACATACTGCGAAATGGAGTCCCTGAGATCGTAGTAGCTACGGAAGATCGCAAAGTACACGTTCTTGATGGTCGGGGTGAAAATGTGAGGGGGTGGCCGCAGAATACCAATACCACCGTTACTTCAAAACCTGTCTTCGAAATTAAAAATGATACTTGGTCTATATGGGCTTTTTCTGAAAACACGTTACACAGCTGGCTCAGAAGCGGAAATGCCCGTCCAGGTTATCCCAAATTTGTAAATGCTCGTTTTACAGGATCTCCTGTTATCTATGATAATCAGGTTATAGCAAGTGCCGCCGACGGCTACCTATATTCCATTGGCATGAATCCCGTTTTTTCAGACTCAGTTGGCACCATTATCGCAGATGATTCTGTTGGAGTCCGATCTCTTTATGTTGCCAGTAGTGAGCTTACTTCTGTAAGAGTTGAGGAAAATGTGCTTCTGAAGGATTCTAGTGATTTTTACAGGGAGGATATTTTTATCACCCAAAGCTCAAATGGCTCCATCTTTCTTTATAACAAAGAAGGAGACCTAAAATTCACCAAGAGTTTAGGTCAACCGGGATCTGCTACCTTCATTCCAAAACTTGCTGATATAAATTCTGACCGTAATAATGAACTCTTAGCCCTTGCGGAATTCGGCCGATTGTTTGCCTGGGAAATTCTTACCGATGAACGATTATTTGGGCTCCCTACTTCAGGGATGAAATATCCGGTCATTGCAGATCTTACAGGAGACGGAAGAATGGAGCTCATTGCACAAACCCGGGAAGGTTTACGTTGCTGGACGATCAATAGAGAAGCAAATTAGGTCTTAGACATGAGTTTTTAGGTTTTAGTTTTTGAATAAAAAAAAACTAAAACCTTGCCTCTAACACCTAAAACCATTTATAAAATATCAGCCAGGGCTTCTTCAAGTTCTTCAAACCGGAATTCAAATCCGCTAACTTGTAATTTTTTGGGCTGCATTCGGATGCTCTCCGTCACCGGCTTTGCGGCCTCACCCAATACAATTCTCAGTACAAATTCAGGTACTTTAAAAATTGATGGTCGGTTCATTACATTCCCCAAAGTTTCTGCAAATTCACCCATTGTAACCGGATTTGGAGAACATACATTATAAGCTCCTGTAAGTTCTTCATGATCTATTGGAAAGATAATGGCTTCACAAAGATCTTGACGATGCACCCAACTCATATATTGATCGCCGTTACCAATGGGGCCTCCAATAAACAATCTAAATGGCGGGATCATTTTCTCCAATGCTCCTCCACCTGTTTCTAATACAATACCTATTCTTGGGTTTACAACCCTCACTCCAAATTCTGTAGCTTTCTGCGATTCACTTTCCCAGGCCTCGCAGACTTCAGCTAAAAAATCGTCCGCAACTGAGGCTTCTTCATCAAGCACATCTTCACCACGATCTCCATAAATACCCGATGCTGAAGCAGAAATAAAAACTTCAGGCTTCTCCTCTGCTGACCGCATTGCATCAACGAGCTGTTTTGTTGATTCTACACGACTACTCATAATTCGGCTTTTTACCTCATCAGTCCAGCGCTGCCCAAATAAATTTTCTCCGGCAAGATTGATCACAGCATCTATAGCATTCATCTCTTGGGCAACGTCATCATCCCAGGATATAAACCGCTGATTTTTAGCGTTTTCATCTTCGTATTTTTTTGGGCTACGAGTGATAATCACCAGATTATGCCCTTCCTTAAGCAATAAGGTCCTAAGCTCTTCACCAATAAATCCGGTTCCGCCTGTAATTAGAATATTCATGATCGTAGTTCTCCGTTCTTTTCTTTAAAAGCTAAACCAATTATATGCCCAAAAGCATTCAGTTTACCACCCCAAATCCCGGAGCATGTGATAGCATTAACCGGCCGGAGTCTTGCACCTTCAACCCGCTGAACGGATCATTGGAGATCAACAAGTGGCCGTCCAGATCTGCGTATTCAGCATTCAAAGAGATCAATGCTCCTGCTGCATTTGCAAGTGAACTCTCGATCATACAGCCTACCATCACTTTCATGCCTAAAGCATGTGCATCTTTTGTAACTTTTTTTGCCTTTATCAGACTCCCAATTTTCATCAGTTTGATGTTGATCACATGAAATGCCTCTGATATTTGCTGTAAATTTTCGTGCCCAATAAAACTTTCATCTGCAACCAAAGGCAGGGGCGACCATTCTTTAAGTAATTTCATTACTTCAAACTCTGAATCCGGCATTGGCTGTTCGATCAGTTCCACATTTTGAGTAGCTAAAAAATTGATCTCTTTTTTTGCCTGTTCTAAGGTTTTCCATCCTTCGTTAGCATCTACCCGGAGTGGTTTGTCCGTAACCTCTCGAATGGCATCTATAATTTCCCGGTCTCGGTCGGTGCCTAATTTAATTTTGTACACCGGATATTCTGAAGCCGCTCTGATCTTGTCCTGCATCTTTTTGGGTTCATCCAAGCCTATGGTATATGAAGTAACAGGAGTTTGCGGCGAGTTTTCATCCCACAACTGCCATAATGGTTTATTTTGTGATTTTGCCCACCAATCCAACCAGGCCATTTCTATTGCTGTTTTTGCGGATTGAACCGGTACAGGATTCCAGCTGTCTATTTGCTTTACTAATTCATCCGGTGAAGAGATCTCATCAAAAAAATGAGGGGGAATAGTTTCAAGGTCAGATACCACTTTATCGGCAGTTTCATCATATCGAGCATTCGGACCGGCTTCTCCAAATCCTGTAATTCCATCCTTGGAAATGGAAAGGAATACATTCTTTACTTCAGACTTTGAACCCCGTGAAATGGTAAACACTTCTTTTAGTTTTAGCGGGATGATCTCCCATTTTACCTCAAAATGTGACATATCCAAATTCCTGAATCAGCTTCACATAAATATACACCGCAGGAGCTGCCAGCAATAACGCATCAAAACGGTCGAAAAAACCACCATGACCCGGCAACAGATCGGAAGAATCTTTTACGCCTGCTTTTCGCTTTATCTTACTTTCGATGAGGTCGCCGATTGGGCCAAAGGTTCCTACAAATAATATCAGTGGCAACGCAAGACTGAGTGTAAGGTCGGTCTCAAAAGGAAAGGCATAAATGGAGATAGCTAACCCTACAAAACAACCTAAATATCCTGAGAAAAAACCTTCCCAAGTTTTATTGGGACTAATATCCGGAGCAAGCTTCCTTTCCCCAAATGATCTTCCTCCGAAATAAGCAAAGATATCACCACCCCATACCATGAGTACCGTTGCCATAGTGAGTACAAAGCCTGTTTCATGAGTCCCGGTATCACGCAAGAGCATAAGGGTTAAAAGTCCGATCGGGGCATACAATCCTGCAAAAAAAGAAGAGCTCAATAGAGTGATACTATCGGAGGAAGTATTAAATGTTTGAATAGCTATAAATAGCAAAAGTATTCCCAAACCGATCTCTGCTGCAAAAGGAATTATTGGCAGTAACATCACCCACAAACCTATGGTATATGGAAAATACTGATCGGTTGGATTGCCCGCACCTCCCATCAGCCGCATCACTTCCTGTTGAATAAAAAAGCCGATCGTAATGATAAAGATCTTGAAATACCATCCGCCCAGCCAAGTTAAGTAGATAAACAAAAGCGCGGCCGGAACAGCAAATAAAATGCGTTTCAGAAGTTCACTCAAACCAGATCTCCGTTATTCTTCTTCAAAATTAAAATCCGGATTTGTGTCTTCAAGTTCTGCTAAAGCTTTCCTCGCTTTCTTCTCATATTCCTTCGGCACATACAGATAAACCATAGCCATTTCACCGAGATTCAGGCTATAAGCAGAATCTCGCTTAGACAAGATATTGGAAGGGATCTCAAGATTGGACAAGTAATTCTTGGCCATCTCAATTTCCAGGTCCGTACTTCTTTCAAGGACACAGACCCAGTTATCAATATCATTTGGACTTGGGGAACCGGAAAAGAAACTCATCAACTATCCTTTTTTATTTTAAGCTGGTATAAATAATATAACAGAAATGTTGTAGCTACTATACTAATGGTAACCAAAAAAACAGGAATATCCATTTCCTGAGTAACTTTTTGATCTAGCATTTCGGGATAAAAATTACTGGCAACCACTTGCCCGCCATTATTTACAAAGTGAGCCACCATAGCTGGGATCAAACTATCAGAGATATATGTCAGATAAGCCAGGAACACTCCAAGTGTAGCAAGTGGGAGGAAATTAGAGATCTGTAAATGATAGGCGCCAAAAATCGCCCCGGAGATCAGAATAGCAGCAACTATGCCCCAGCTTTTTTCAAAGGCACGCTGAACATACCCTCGGTACATGATCTCTTCGCAAACAGCAGGTACCAACCCAATATGAAATACGCCCATAAGCAACACATTTTCTGAACGGAGAAAACTGGATATCATTTCTGCCATGGTTTCTTGCATTTCTGCCATGGCTTGAGGTACGGGCACAAAAGAATTCAACCATCCTAAAAACAGAATTGTAGGTTGCGCTACAACAAAAAGCAGAGCTCCGATCACTGTTACATGCCATACATTTTCGGAAAGCTTCAGCCTCAAGAATTCTTTGCGATCTCCTTTAACAGCATGCAACCGCACAATCAGCAAGGTAGCTAGTGCCATCACAAGAATTTGACCGGATGAATTAGCGAGAAACAGAATATCAAAATTGCTTGACAGTTGCTCTGTCATGGTTTCAACATCAAAACTGTCGGACGTGGCCAAAACGCCGACCACTCCTACAACAGCACCCACTATATTAAAAGCAATGAGTGCGATAAGTACCCAAGCTATTGCCATCGCCCAATGGGCAAAACCATTGCGCTCTACCCATGGAGCCTTCTTATTATTCTTATATATCTCGTTGTACTCACTTTGTGATGAAATACCTTCCTGCTGATTCATTCAATCCTTTTATTCTTCTGATGCGAAAACTTTTGCGCCTATTAAACCTGAGATCACATTTACAATACCCAACCCTATAAAAGTAAATAAAGCCTGCAGTCCTATGTTTGACAGTGAATTAGGATCATCAAATCCGGCAATCGCTTGTTCTCTAGCTTCGGCGGGCATTTGCATAGCTTCAAGGTTTTGAATATTCCACTCGATCAATGCCTGCTGATAACCCGGATCAAGAACATTCCAGATCTGTCCTATGATCACTGAAAAAATCGTGGCGACCAATCCAACAAATAAACCTATAAGAGCTCCTTTACCAATCTTATACGTCACTTGATTTTCTTTCACGTAATGCCAGTTAGCAAATAATCCACCTAGAGCTCCGATAAGGCAGCCAATGGTGCCAAACAACTGCGCTGAACTGAAGAATGACCCCGAAGGTTCAGTTCCTAATGTCATGTATCCTCCAATCAGAGAAAAAGCGGTTACTATGATTGCTGTAAGTAATGAAGCTATGATAACTGAATTCCAATAACTTGGTTGTACCTGTTCGTTTTCCATTTTATTCTGATTTGTTAAGTGTGAAAAATTCATTCTTTAAAATTAGTGCTAATGTTATACCAAAAGCACCCCCCAGCAACAATCTGGATATATGAGTATTCGTCCAAATTTCAAAATAGTTGCCAAATACATCCATTAAATTTAAAAGAATAGCGGCAATTAACCACCTCATTTCTTTTTTTTGTGATTCCGGCCTAAACCATACAATTACAGGTAAGCTCAACAATCCTATAAAGAAAAATCCATAGATGCTTATACAGCGAGAGCAAACAGCCATTGGTATTCCCGAAATATCAAAAGACCTGACCGGATCCTGATGACAAAGAATATCAAAGACCTGATACTGCCAGCTTGAATAATAAACAAAGTCCGTAACCTCAAAAAGTCCAGGGCCTAAAGCCGTATAAAACAAAAACCCCGAAGCGATCAGAATACTATAGTAAAGTGCCTTATTATGAGCCTGAATTTTTTCCACCTTTCATGCTTTAAGTCGACTTTCAAAGCTCTGGGTAAATGCTTCCGGTGCCCTTACAGGTTTCCTGGTCTTGGCATTCACAAAACAGAGGCTGACTTCCCCATACACATTAACCTCGTCTGCTTGTGAAGTAGTAACTTCATAAAAAGTCTGAAGTCGCACTGTTGGGATGTCAAACACCATCACTTTAATGAACATCTCGTCATCATATAAAATGGGGCCCTTATATTCCAGTTCGGCATGAATGACGGGAAGCATGATACCGGAATCTTCTATTTCCCTGTAAGATAAACCTGTAGAACGAATCATTTCGGTACGTGCTACTTCAAAGAACTCCAAATATCTGCCGTAATATACATATCCCATACGGTCGGTTTCACTATAGCGACTTCGCAATGTATGAGTATATTCTATGATGGGATCTTTATCAGGAACGTTCAAAGCCAGTTATTTAACTGTTTTCCATGCACCCATAGATGCATATTTCTCGATTCGTTGCTCAATAAGTTTTTCCGGCTTCAGTTTTTTAAGTCGCTTCAGGCTTACTAAGATTTGTTTTTTCACTGCCTCCGCTGATACATCATGATCACGATGTGCACCGCCAAGAGGTTCAGGAATTACACCGTCTATTACTTTGAGTTCTTTAAGATCCGGTGCTGTAAGTTTTAGCACTGCTGCCGCCTGTTCTTTATAATCCCAGGTTTTCCAGAGTATGGATGAACAGGATTCAGGTGAGATCACAGAATACCATGTGTTTTCCATCATATATACCTCATTACCCATTCCAATTCCAATAGCACCACCACTTGCGCCCTCACCAATTACAATAGTAATGAATGGAACTTTCAGCATTGCCATCATTTTGAGATTTTTGGCAATTGCTTCGGCCTGACCGCGTTCCTCAGCTTCAAGTCCAGGAAATGCACCCGGAGTATCTAAAAGGGTAATAATAGGTACATCAAATTTTTCAGCCAGTTTCATGAGGCGATGCGCTTTTCGATATCCTTCAGGATTAGCCATTCCAAAATTGCGGTATTTTCGGTTAGTGGTATCACGCCCTTTTTGATGACCTATGATCATCACAGATTGTCCGTCAATAGTAGCAAACCCACCTACTATGGCCTTATCATCAGCATGATAGCGGTCGCCGTGTAATTCCACAAAATTTTCGGTCATCTTAAAAATATAATCCAGTGAATAAGGACGATCCGGGTGCCGCGCTAATTGCACTCGCTGCCACCTTGTGAGATTGGCAAAGATCGACTCCCGTAGTTTATCGACTCTTTTTCTGAGGCTTGCAATTTCTTTATCTAATACGCCATCACTTACATTAGAAAGGTTCTTAAGTTCTTCAATTTTACTTTCTAATTCAGCAATGGGTTGTTCAAAATCTAAATACTGCATATCTGCTTTTTAGGTTTAATCTGTGGTAATATAAGCAATCTTATATAGAGGTGAGAGTGGAAGTAACTCAAAGTGTTCCAAACATACTTCGGAATTTTAGAGCCCAAACTCTCCAGATAGCTTCCCTTACTATAGCTTTTGACATCTTTGATACCCCCTCTTCCCGCTCCCGAAATACGATTGAAACTTCTTTCAGACGAAAACCTGCTTTCCAAGCTCTGAAATGCAGCTCAATTTGGAAGGCATAACCGTTCGATTTAATACTATCAATTGAAATTTTTTCAAGCACTTTCCTGTGAATACATTTAAAACCGGCAGTGGTATCAAATATCGGAAGGCCGGTAATTGTACGTGCATATATATTCGCGCAGTATGATAGTATGAGTCTACTAAGTGGCCAGTTAATTATACTGATCCCATTTTTATATCGCGAACCTACGGCAACATCAGTATTTCCTGACTTTACTTCGTTTATAAGTCTGTCAGCATCATCCGGGTCATGGGAAAAATCTGCATCCATTTCACATATATATTGATAGCCTTTTTCTAATGCATATTCGAACCCTTTCACATATGCCGTTCCCAATCCTAATTTACCGGAACGCTCGATCAATGCTATCCTCTCCTGAAATTTTTTCTGAGCCTTTTTCACAAATTCAGCTGTTTTATCCGGAGATCCATCATCGATAACCAACATGTCCACATCATTATCGAGTTCCATAATCTTTTCGATCAACCTTTCAATATTATGAGCCTCATTATAAGTGGGAACAATGATTAAGGTGTCAGAAGTCATCACTATTGCCCCTTCCCTTTTATAATTGTGATAATAGTGTTTATCAATATTTTAGTATCCATTTTTAGTGATGCATTTTCAATATAAAAAAGATCGTATTTTGTTTTTTCACGTACGTTATCCAAAGATCCGTCATATTTCCATTTTACCTGAGCCCATCCAGTTATCCCGGGCCTCATTCTCAACCGCCGCGTATAAAGTGGTATTTGTTCGGTAAATTGTTCTACAAAATGAGGTCGCTCGGGGCGGGGTCCTACTAAACTCATATCTCCTTTCAGGACATTTAAAAACTGCGGAATTTCATCAATTCTAAGTTTTCGCAACCAATATCCTGCCTTTGTTACTCTTGGATCATTTTCTTCAGCCCATACCGGCCCTGTTTTTTCCTCAGCATTTATATACATCGTCCTAAACTTCAGTATTGTAAATCTTTTCCCATTCATTCCAACTCTTTTTTGGCTGTAAATAACCGGTCCTTCTGAAGTAATTTTTACAGCAATACTTACTATTATAATAAGGGGCGATAAAAGCACCAAAAATATTATCGATATAATAATATCAAAAAGTCGCTTTGACGTTTTTTCCCAAAATGGCATAGGTTCCGGATAAATCTCGATTAGCGGTAGCCCGAATATTTGGTTTGTTTTACTCAAACCACTCACAATTTGGTAGAAATCGGGCAACAGCTTTAATGAGATCTCCGGGTAATCTATTTTTGAGATAACATCTACCAAATCCTTTTTATTCCCTGGTTCAATGGCAACTAATATTTCCTGAATCTGCCATTCTTCTAATATTTGATCGATATGCTCCAGGTTTCCTAGTATCTCATCCTGATGTATCCCAACTGAACTATCAGGTGTATTTCCATTCAATTGAATAAAACCAAGCACCTCCATTCCAAGAGTTTTATTTCTCTTCAAATCATCAAAAGCTAATTTTGCGGAGTGACCGGTCCCTATAATAATAGCACGATGTAATCCTTTTCCATGTTGCGCAAAATATCGCTGAATAGTTCTGATGATGAAACGATTTACTGCTAACAACCCAAATATCGTAGCTCCGTACATTACTACTATATACCGCTGATCCTGTACAGTTTGCTCAGTTATAAAAAACAACACCAAAACACCCAGAATACTTGCTTTAAGTATCTTTAAAAACTCGTCCAGACGAGAAACTAAATATAATTTCTTATAAGACCCCAGCACCACCAAAATAGCAAGCCAAAACAAACTTATGACTAACCCTCGTGTAAAAAAGCCTAGATCGATCTTTCCCATCAGCATATTTATGCTTTCCGGATAATAAATATGGAATAGAAGCCATCCCGCTAGAATGATAATATAATCTAGAATACTAGTGAAAATAACTTCCCGATATCTTTTTAACTTAAACACTTTGATTCTTTACTTGGCCACTAAATTTCATGACTGCCAAAATAAGGAATTTTGAATAGGCTGCATAACCCAAGAACTTTAAATTTAATTAGATTGTACTTACTCAAACAAAATTGTACGACCACCAAAGCCCGACTCGGTAAATTTGAGACTGATCACGGTACCATTGATACCCCAATATTTATGCCTGTTGGCACACTTGGAACTGTGAAAGGGGTTTCTCAGGATACCCTGATTGATGAGGTAAAAGCTCAGATCATTCTTGGAAACACTTATCATTTATACCTACGGCCGGGGTGTGATATTATTAAAGAGGCAGGTGGATTGCATTCTTTTATGAAATGGGATCTTCCCATTCTAACCGATTCGGGAGGATATCAAATTTTTTCTCTTTCTGACATCAGAGATCTTGACGAAGAAGGTGCACACTTTCAAAGTCACATTGACGGTTCCAAGCATTCTTTTACTCCAGAAAACGTTGTTGATACCCAGCGTATATTAGGATCAGACATCATGATGCTTTTGGATGAATGCCCTCCATATCCAAGCTCCTATGAATATGCCAAGAACTCTATGGAACTCACACACCGCTGGGCAAAAAGAGGCAGAAAAGCATTTCTTGATACGGAGCCACTATATGAGCATAAACAAGCTCAGTTTGGGATCGTACAAGGTGGCACATATAAAGATCTTCGTATTGAATCTTCAAAATTCATGGCCGATCAGGATTTTGAAGGCATTGCTATTGGCGGCTTAAGTGTGGGTGAGCCTATTGAAATGATGTATGAATTCACTGACTTGAATACGGATCACCTTCCTCAGGATAAGGCTCGGTACCTGATGGGTGTTGGTACCCCCGCAAATTTACTTGAAGGTGTTGCTCGTGGAGTAGATATGTTCGATTGTGTAATGCCAACCCGAAATGCACGCAACGGAACTATTTTTACAAAAAATGGAAGAGTTAACATTCGAAATGCTCAGTGGAAAAATCACCATGATTTTTTGGATCCAGATTTTTCAAGTGATCTGTGCAGTAAATACACCATGTCTTATATTCACCATTTGATCCGCAATAATGAGATTTTCGGATTAGTTTTGGCTTCAGTACATAATCTTACTTTTTATCTTTGGTTGATGGAAGAAGTAAGAAACAGGATTGCCGATGATACTTTTGGTGACTGGTATCCCGGAATGGTTAACCAACTGGAACAGAGGATCTAGTTTTTAAAGCCTTTTCAATTTTAGTTAGTAACGAGGTGTCATTGAATAGGCTTTTAACCAAAATATCCATATCCATCCAGATGGAATAATTCTGTATATAGTATAAGGTATAACTTTCCGCATCCTCATCTCCGCTGATGCGATTATCACTGATTTGTACCAAACCTGTAAGTCCCGGCTTGGCTTGAAAAGAAGTCGTTAATTTAGGTCTATAAATCGGTGAGCCAACTAGGCTAAGCTTACCGGAAACCACATAGCCTAATAGTCTCAGTCTGTTTTTCCATGCATGGCGGATTGCATTGGTATATAATTTTATACCACTGATCTCAGAAAGCTCACTTTTGTTCAATAACATGGCTGGCCCAACAATTAAACCCATGACCAACGTAACCGGTATTGAAATAAAAAGATCCAGTGCTCTTTTTAAAAACTTATTGATCGGTTTTTCATAGTCTATATCTACTTCCACTAAAGGGATAGACTCAAGATACTCGACATTTGATTTGCCCAGAATAAAATCCATGGAATCCGGAATCAGCTTAAATACGACTCCCTCCTTTTGCAGACCTGAAATTTCTTTTAGCATTTGTTTATAACTAATAGAATGAAGTGCAAAAAAGACCTGGTCTATGTTGTACGCTTTTATAAGATCTTGCAGCTGTGATATCCCACCTATTACATTTTCATGTGTTGGCACCTCTTTTACAGCAACCTTTCCTGTCACTTCGTAAATCCAATCCGGACGCCTGTGAATTTTCGAAATCAGATCATCGGTTTTTTCCGGATCACCTACAATGAGAACTTTAGCATTCCGGATCTGGCCACGCTGTGTTTTACTCGAACCCGACCGATTGGCCCTGAGCATTGTATAGCTCACAAAGAACAATACCCCAAAAAGAAACCCAAGTATTAATCCCAGGCGGGTATATGCTAAATTGCGCACAAAAAAAGTAATGATCACTACCCCTGCATAGGTCATTGAAAGTGCTTTAAAATTGGCGGATAGGGTTCTCTTTTTTTGTTTGAATAAACCCACCAGACTTCCACTAAATAAATACAGAAGTGAACCCAAAGCAGTGATCCATAAATACTTTATCCCAACAGGATTTACAATATTCTCACCTTTCAAAGCATACCTCAAAATAAAGCCAGTAATTATAGACAGATTAAGGATAAAAAGGTCTATCAAAACGGCTTTGAGCTTCCTGAAACTAGAAAGCGCAATTGAAAAGATCGTCTTAATCCATATAGCCAAATATATAAAAACTCTAAAAAAACTGCTGTATCTGGAACTATAATGTTTATCAAAGAACTGATAAAGGGCTTTATTGAAGATCCGTATATATTTAAGGTCGCCCTTTTTGGTGCTTTCCCCTTTATAATGAATAATAGAGGTGTCCGGCACATAATCGATATGATAGTCCGTATCCTGAACCCTGTAACAAAGATCGATGTCCTCACCGTACATAAAAAAGCGTTCGTCGAAGCCATTTAAATCTTTCAGTAAAGAAGACCTCCAAAACATAAATGAGCCAGACAGTACATCCACTTCCGATGCCTCATTTTCATCCAACCAATTCATATAGTACTTCCCAAATAATTTACTTTTTGGGAATAAGGTATTCAGCCCAAATACTTTACCAAAAGCTGACCCTATTGTAGGCACAGTTCTTCTTGACTCTGGTGCAAAAGTGCCATCCGGGTTTAAGATCTTACAACCTGCAGCACCGCATCCTGGATTCTCTTCCATGTGATTTACCAGGCATTTCAATGTATCTTCACTAACCAAAGTATCCGGATTTATGATGAGAGTATATTCTCCCCGCGCTTTTGCGATAACCTGATTGTTAGCTCTCCCAAATCCGATATTCTTCGAATTCTCGATATACCGCACCTCCGGAAAGCGTTCTTTTAAATAGCTGACGGATCCATCATCAGAATCATTATCAACCACAAAGATCTCTAAAATGAATGAATGAGAAGCCTTTTTCAAAGAGCTAAGCAGATTTGCTATGTACTCTTTAACCTTATAGTTGACGATGATAACCGAGATATGTGGCGTGGTTTGCTTCACCTTACTTTACTATCACTACTTTTCCTGTTCCTCTTTCTCTGCCACTCTCCTCATAAGCAATTACAAAATAGACTCCGCTGCCCAGTTCATTACCATTATGATCATATCCATCCCAGCTTACTCTGCCACCCTGAGCCTGTAGTTCATTTACAACAAAGCCATCCACACCCAAAATTTTAATCTTTGTTGCCTGACTTAAACCCTCTATAATGATCTGATTATGCCTTGCATATTCGAATGGGTTCGGAAATACCTTCAGTTTTTCAATTTCAGCTACCGGAGCTTTAGGTATATCCTGATAACTTGTTAAACCAAGTGCAGTACTTATAAATACTTCTCCTGTTTCATTGTTGATCGCAATGGAGTTAATGTTATTGGATATAAGGTTACTATTCTCAGACGTAAATCTTTTTTCAATTCGACTCCCATCTTCATTTAATAACCATAAGCCTTGATTTTCACTTCCGATCCACTTTTGGTTTGCATCGTTCACAGCCATGGCAGAAACATTTATATCTCTAAGCAAAAACCTGGAAGCAGCCGTTGTATCAGCATTGATCAGCCATTGTGCTTGCCTTTCATTATTACCTCCTTCAATTATCAGTTCAGGAAAAATGAATCGTGCTATCCCTCTCTCTGTTCCAATCCAAACTTCATCTCTTTTATCCTGAATAAATGATTTTACTTTTTCATCCGGTAAATTTCCATTTCCCTGTAAAGATGTGAGTTTAACTGATCGATCATCATTTGGATCTACCGCATCACCGGTATCCACTATCAATAATCCTAACCCTGAATTTGACTCAGTGACCAAAGAGATCCATTTTTGATCAAAAGCATCAATGAACAAATTATAGTAGTTTTCACTTCCAACGGCTCCTCTGAAAGTGAGCCATTCATCTGAATCCCTCAATTTAACATTCAATGGAAATTCAGAATTATATGAAATTGCCCATATATTTTCATTACGGTCAGCCCCAATTCCTGATACAACCACATAATTCGGATTTGCAAATACGCCTGTTAGATTCGAGTTACTTGCATTGTAAACATTTATCTCATCTGCATCTTTATTTTGTTTAATAACACCGTGCCCCCAACTTCCGAAATAATAGTCTGTGTCACTTTGTCCTGCAATATAAACCGTTTGTATAGAAGCTAATTCATTGCGAGTATTCCGGTTATAATTCTTCCATTCACCATCAGAAAATATATAGTACCCTCTTATCGGATTAAGTGGATCAGCACTCGGGAATTCATTTGTTGATGTAGCAATAACTTTAGTTCCATCAGTTATAGTATCATTTATAAAATTTAAATATGGGCCAGAAGGAAGATAGGTGCTCGTAGAATTATTTTGAATGTCATACACTTTTAACCCTTCATTTGTAGTACCTAAAAGTATCTCCTCACCTCTTAAATACAATTCAGAAATAGAACTTTCGATATTAGGTGAATACGTTGTTGAGTTTCCATCGGCATCAATTAAAATAACCGATGACAACGTTGATGCACCGATATTCTGTCCGTTCAGATTCGAATGAATTTTAACCACCTCCCCCTCAGGAAATTGAACATGTTTTACCCAAGTTCCATTTTCATGGACAAATACAGTTTGTTCACTTAGAGCATAAACCTCTCCGTTATAATAAGCAACTTGATCTACCCTATTAGAGGCTAAACCATCTGAACTGTTATAAACTATCCAGTTACTACTTTCGAACAGGTTATCTGAAAGCTCTCCAGTTGCAACTCCCTGTATAGTTGCTGCATATACAGTATCAGCTTCAACAATTATGTCGTTAACCTCGATGCCAATATCAAATAGCCCAAGTTTTAAATAGCTATTTTGGACTGTAAGATTTTGAAGGTCATAAACAACGATCCCAAATTGAGTTGCCGTATACAGATTACCGTTATATATGTTAAACCCATTAATTCCTTTTGAACTAAACCGATTTACTCTTCTGATATCATCCAATCTTGTAAAAAGCCCATCTTCGACTTCAATAACATCTATCGTACCGTCTATATACCCGGTGAATATTCGTTCGTTTTCTTCATCGTATATAATGCTAGTAGGATCCGAACGATACAGTCCATCCATCGTTGTAAATATCTCAACATTATTTGATTCCACTAAAAACACCCCTCCTAGTGTACTTGCGTATATGGTTTCCGAATCCGATGAAATAGAATTCACAGTGGAAAAGGAAGGATAGACTTCCCATGTATTTAGTCCTTGCGCCAAACCATCACATGTGGAAAAAATAAGTATCGATAAAAGGAATATTACCCTAAGCATCTCTAAGAGTTTTCTAAATGAACAGTATAAATAAAGGTGAGTTATAGAATAGATAGATATAATTATGCAATGATGAAATATAAATTAACATATGAAAAAGAAAAGCTTATTAACGAATAATGTAGTAAAAAAAAAGCTCCAATCGGAAGAGATTGGAGCTTAGGTATAAAAGGAAGAAGGCGACGACCTACTCTACCGCTTGTGGCAGTACCATCGGCGCTGCAGGGCTTAACGGCCGTGTTCGGGATGGGAACGGGTGGAACCCCTGCGCTG